>OJAR01000398.1_pt1 | contig 14466 bp, 10 predicted proteins | sample 1589431 | NCBI WGS metagenome assembly OJAR01 (sample SAMN03283242) | human gut metagenome | biome: human-associated habitat; material: feces | host: Homo sapiens | place: Peru | collected 2012 | reverse complement strand
CCGCAAGCTGCTCCGAAAGCACAGCGCCCTCGATGGGGCGAACCGTACACTCCGACCTGCCGTACTGTGTGCTTTCCTCAGTCAGCTCGCCCAATACCATTTCGGTATTGTCCACGAAGTATTGGTTGATTGTAAAGCCCTGCTCCGATTTTCCGAGGTGTACCCAATCGGGTTCCACCTCAATGGGATGGTCACGCTTTTGCAGAAACAGAATATCAGCTACCACGCCCGTTCCGGCATTGGCAAGGAAGGCATTGTTGGGCAAACGGATAGCACCAAGCAGGTCAGCCCGCTGAGCGATATACTTGCGGACTGCGGGGTTCTTCTTATCCATGGTGCCGGAGGAAGTGACAAACGCCACCACACCGCCCGGGCGTACCTTGTCTAAGGTCTTTGCAAAGAAATAATCGTGGATCAGGAACTTGTTCTTATCGTATCGCTTGTCAGAAACCCCATAATCACCGAATGGGACATTGCCGATTGCCACATCGAAGAAGCTATCAGGGAGGTTGGTTTGTTCAAAACCCTGTATGGCGATATTCGCCGTTTGGTAGAGCTGTCTTGCGATTCTTCCCGTGATTGGGTCAAGCTCCACACCGTACAGCTTGCTGTCCTTCATGCTCTCCGGCAGAAGCCCAAAGAAGTTGCCAATGCCCATGGCAGGCTCCAGCACATTGCCCACAGTAAATCCCATATTCTTGATGCACTGATACATGGCCTTTATGACCGTGGGCGAAGTATAGTGGGCGTTCAGGGTAGAGGCTCTTGCTGCTTCGTATTCCTCGGAAGTCAGCGTATCTACAAGCTCTCTGTATTCGTTCGCCCATGCCGCATTCTCGCTGTCAAAGGCTTGCGGGATACCGCCCCAGCCCACATATCGGGAGAGGACTTCCTGCTCGTCGGGCGTGGCAAGACGATTTTCCTGCTCAACGGTCTGCAAGGCATGGATGGCGTCCATATTCATGCGGAACTTGGTTTTCGCGCCGCCATGGCCGAGGTTATCGTCTGTGATACGAAAGTCGTGCTTGGACTGCTTCTTTGGCTCGTTGCCTGTCCGAATTGTGCGTATCTCGATATCAAAGGGCAGATTGTTCTTTTCGGCAGGGTAAAAGGCTACTGTTTCTTCTTTATATGACGGTGTAGCCGGTGTTTCGTTTCTGCCATCAAATGCTCGTGTACCATCTGCGCCGTATTCAGCTTCATGGGCATCAATATCCCGCTCGGCTTCTGCATCTATATCCAGCTCTGTTTCCACAAGGTTCGGCTTGGTTACCGTCCTAAAGGGCATGGTGGGCAGATACCTTGCGTTGCGCTCATCCTGCTCCAGCATACGATGAAAGGTTTCTTTGTTCTCTGCCCGAAAGATGGGATAGAGCAAGGTAGGGTCGAGGAGCTGGACGTCAAAGCGGTCGATCTCCGTGATACGGAAAGCGGTATCATCAAGGTAGACCGTATCGCCTACGGCATACACATAAGGGCTTTCCTCCGACTGCCCTTTTGTTGCGGTCAATTCGGCATAGGCTTCATCTAATACTGCCTGTTGCAGTCGAAAATGAAAGCTGCTATTGTTCTGATATAATCTGATAAACGGTGCATTCTCCATCAGGAGCGCACCGTTCATAATGTCGATTACCGCCCGGTTCACAGCGGCATATCCCTCAAGGTCAGCGTTTTGCCTGTCGGAATTGGCGCAGGCGTTGATATATGCTTTGTCTCTTAGTACCGCTTTTTTTATAATGGGAACATACTGCTCAAATACTTCCTGCACCATGGGGTCAGAAATATCCGGCTGTTCTTCGGAAGGAGATGTCGCATCTGGCTCCTGTTCGGAAGCCGCTTTACTGTGTTCAACATACAGCCATTCGGCAGATTCCTTGTCGTCGATCTGCTTTTGCAGCGTTTCAAGATAACTCTCCGCGTCAAACTCTGAAAGAAATGTTACCGTGTTTCCGCTTTCATCCACATAATATCCATCGTTAAGGTCATCCCATATCGCATAGAGCGCACCATCCAATTCCGGTTCGTCATCGGTTTCTATCACGCTGAAACGCACATACGGCTCGACCCCAGAAGCTTTTGCGATCTGTTCAGCCTGCTCCAGCTTGGCATCGGCAGAAATTCGCTGCCGCGATTGCGTATCCACAATGAGATGGTCGTTTTGCGGGTTCTCCCGCAGTCTGCGCTCAAACACATCACGGGGCATATCCTCCGAGAGCAAAGGATACTTGGGGTCGGACAGCGTTACGGTGCTTTCGTCATATCCAAGGACGGTATAGCTCTGCGCCCCGAGATAGACCGTATCCCCAAGGGAGAACCGATACTCCGCATCCTTGCGCCGTTCGTCCATCGCCGTGGCTGCGGCCCGCAGCGCTTCTCTTGCGGCGGCTTCTTCCATGCGCTGCAAGCGTATTTCAGCTTGTTGCCGCTCAAAGGTAGGAAAATACGCCTTTTCTTTTTCGGACAGGTATCTGTCCAATCGTATCAGCTCGGAAAGACGGTTATGGACAGCGTTCCAGTTGTACAGCTTTTTGTCTTGATAATTCCGATTTGCAGTAAATTCCCTTGCCGTTACAGTCTACAAAACCGCTGCTGCCGTCCAAATAGGTATGGGAGTGACCGCCGATACCATATTCGTTTTTCAAAAACTTTATGGCGGCCTCCGTACCGGGCTGCGTCTGATAGAAAGCATAGATGCGGAGCTTTCCTTGGCTGAACCCGCTGCCCCTGCATAGCTCGTTATCAAAGTCTGCTTGGGATATAGAAAAAGCGGAGGGCGTTTCTGCCTCCGCTTCATCGATACGATTCTGTTGTTCTGTTTCCGACGGGAAAAGGTGTATTAGTTGTAGATCAGGTCGTTCAGAACCGTTTCCTCGGCTCTCGCGCGGATGTTGTTCATCTGCTGCACCCAGGATAATTGGTTCTCGGCTTTCAGCTTCTCCGTCACGCCCTCGGTTTTCGCCATCTGTTCTATAATCTGCTGAATCTGCTCTCTCGCTGTCCTGTCGATCTCCAACAGATGCTCCGTCAGTCGGTTGGTCAGGAGCAGGCTGTTGTAAAAGCCCTTCCGCTGTTCCTTCAGATATTTCTTGCGCAGTCTCCCGTACTTCCCGATGCTCTCCTTGGTCTGCTCGTCCATCTCTATATCGGGAATCAGATAGTCCCCGTTCATTCTGTAAGTCAGTTCCATATTCGTCGCTCCTTTCGTTGTTTCTGACTACATTTTGCTGAATTGCTTCCTGTTTTGCAAGGATGTCGCGCTCCTGCATACGGATGGCAAGAACGGTGCGCTCTATCTGCCGCAACACCATTTCCGTCATGTCTGCGGTGGCGGTGCCGAGCTGGGTGATAGTGTCAGTAGTATTGAAATCCATGACCGTCACAAAGTCGGAATTATCAAGGTATTCCTTTGCGTCCAAGCCCAAGCGGGTCAGGGTGCAATAGGCAACGCTCATTTCCACCATCTGCTCAAACCATGTTGAAATATTGAAATCGTCATATTCGTCTAAAACGCTTCCGTCCACAACACGCAAAAGCTCCCTTGTATAGTCGGCGGCATTGTCCGATACAGCATTGTGGATAACGCCGATCAGCCTGTCGGGAAAGGAATAGCTTTCCATGCCGTCTACCTCACCGAAATGGTCTTGCAGCTCCTCAATGATTTGTTCTTCGTCCTGCTCCTGCTGCTGCCAAAGGGTAAAGTGGATATTGTAACGGGTATTGGTATCCGAAACATCGAAAACGTGCTTGAGTTTCGGCTTTTCGCCGCTGTCGTCGATCAATGCTATACCCGTTGCCCCTTTATTGACCCAACGGCGGAACCGTTTGCTGTTCCATAACTCAATGGAAGCACAAGCTCTCGCATCCGGGCGCTGGGCATGGATCAGCACTTGATCGGGGAACGGGTATTTGTAGAGCCAAGCCGCCGAATCCAAAAAGCTCACCCAATCGTCGATGGAATGGGTGAGCCTGTTTGTGGTCTGTATGGACAGCTGGCTCATGCGCTGTAATTTTGTTGCCATGCGGCTTTTCACCTCTCTTTATCGCTGATCTCCATAACGGGAGGATGTTTGTCCATGAACTCCCTCAATGTCATTCGGTCAACTACCCCATAGTTGATGTCCTCATCCGTCATATCCCGGAAACCGTCCTTATCCAGCTTGATACGCTCATTGGCAATGACCGTACCCCAATGGTTTACCACGATACGCTTGCCGATCTGACAGCACTCCCCGGAAAAGCCCTCGCTTTCCCGTATCTCATATTGGTGATAGCCGCGGGGCACGGTGCTGCGGTCTATTCGTAAGCAGGTGAACAGAGCAGGCTCATCGAACAGGGATATTTCCTCAAAGTCATGTGTTCTTGCATCAAAATGGCTCATATTCTCACCTTTCCGGCTCGTCCTTGGCAATGTGCTTCATCTTGCCGTTATCATCGTAGCTTTTCGGGTTAGCGGCAGGGATTTGCCAGCCAAACATAGAGCCATGCAGCATAGCTGCCGCCTGCGCTTTGGTAACGCCCAGCTTCTCATTGGCAAAGTCCGCGATCTCTCGGTTATGCTCCTTGCCTTCCGTCTTGTTCCAGTCAGAGGGGTAGTAACCGTGTACGCCACGCTTGATGTTGATCAAATCGCCCGTAGAGGGCATAACGCTCAGGCAAAGCCGCGGAATCGGGAATGGTTTTCCCGTCTTTTCCTCAAAATGCTGTACCTCCTCGTTGATGCGGTTCTCATAGTCCTGCATGGCTTCCCGTTCAGAGCTGAAATAATGTCCCCAAAAGAAATGTTTCGGGGCTTCCTTGCGGTAGTTCCAAGTAACATACGGCGCTACCGCTGTTTCGCTGTGGCCGAGGGCTATGCCTACATTGCCTACAACAAAGCGTTCTTTTATCGCATACCCTGCGTTGATCTCCTGTTTATCCATGTGCTGTGCTCCTTTCTTTTTAATATGTAAAGAGGGCCGAAGCCCTCCCGATATATAAAGCTCCAACGATTTTCCTGACATCGGGATAATCGTCAAGCTGATTTTCTTATTAAGTGGCTGCGATTTGGTTGACCTCAACAAAATCGCTGTCAAATACCGATGATTATGTAACGGAGAGCCGAAGCTCTCCCGAGGGCGAACCCTCATCTCTTTTTGTTCTTATTACGAATATAGAGAAAGACTGCCGCGCCTACAATGAATACGCACAGCAGGGTGGCGATGATGGTTTTAGATTCCATACATTAGTCCTTCACTTTTCTGAGCTTCCTGCGCTTGATCACAAAGAAGGTTGCGCCGCCAATGATAGCAACGATACCGACGATCATAGCAGGGAACTCCCACCAGTCGGAATCCATGCCCAGCTTGACATATCGGCTGTTCTTGATGGTGATCTCATAGGGCTTTGCGGAGGTATTCTCACTGAGCAGCTCCACACGGGCAGCGGCAATGGGGAAATAGCCCTCCGGCACAATGCTTTCCTCGACCCAGATGTCACCGAGGGGCAGACCGTATACCGTAACCTTACCGTTTGCGTCCACCTTCAAATCCATCAAAGTCCCATTCGGATCGTAGAAGAAACTGCCGTCGGTCTGTTCCTTAAAGGTCAGAGTGCCAAAACCGAGGCCCTTCTTAACCTTAATACGGAAGCCTGCGCCCGTCAGTGGCTTGGAAGTATCTGCGTCTACCTTGAAGATCACCAAGCCGGTAGCGTTATTAGTGACAGTGAGCGCAAGGGGTGCTACGGTGCTGTGGCTCGTTTTCAGTTCAAACGGAATGCTTGCGTCCCCGATAAAGCCTGCGGGAATGGTTTCAACAAAGCTGTATGCCCCAACAGGAAGATAGCGGAATTCTGCCTTGCCGTTGTTGTCTACCGTAAAGGTATCCGTGCCATCCTCGGCGACAATGTGGTAGCCCTTGTCGGTGAGCTTGGTCTTTACAATGTTCCCTTCGCTATTCTTCAAAGTGAACTCTACGCCTGCAAAGGGCGCATTGGTGTAGCCGTTCAGCTTGGTAAGGACAAGAGCGGTCGGAGCGTTGGTGATCTCGGTAGTACCCGTCACTTCGCCGTGCTCGTCCATGGTAAAGGTAAAGGTTTCCGTGTTCAGGGCATACCCATCGGGGCTGACGGTTTCCTTGTAGGTGTATTTCCCTGCTGGTACTTTATCAAGGTGTATCTGACCTTCGCTGTCGGTCTTGCCGGAGAAGAAAGTCCTGCCGCCCTCGTCGGTGATTACGATGGTAGCGCCGGGAACAGGCTTGCCGTCCGTCAGGTCGGTCTTGGTAATGACCATGCTGTTGGGGTCGTTTACAAGCTCAAAGGTAGCGGTCGCCTTATCCTCGGTGGTGAGCTTTACGGTCTTTACCGCATCCGACAGGATAAAACCGGGAGCAGGCTTGATCTCCTTGACCTTATACTCGCCAACGGGCAGGTAACAGCTTTCCGCATATCCCTGATTGTTGGTGGTAATGGTGTCGAACAGCCTGTCGGTGGTATCACGAATTTCAAAGACTGCGCCTGCAAGGGCTTCGTCCTTATCCCGACTGTTGAACTTGTACAGACCGATCTTGCACTTGAACTGCTCGTTGTGGATGGGCTTTACATAGTATTCGTCGTTCAGCTCATCGTCAATGACCAACGGTAGGTTGTTGGTGAGCATGATCATGGTTTCGTCGGGTACGGCAAGCTCCTTGAGATAGTAGCTGCCATATGGCAGAGAAGCTACACTTTCCGCAGTACCCGTTTCGTTCGTAGTAAGCACCTCCAAGAGAACGTTGGCGGGGATATTGCCTATTGCTTCCGAGGTATACAGACCAAACACCACGCCTTCCTTCATGGAGGTATAGAAATCTACCTCCTGCACATTAAAACTCTCGGTGGTCTTGCAGATTTTCACCTTGCCTGTGCGTAATTCATTGGTCAGCTCCAGCGTAGAGGTCACGATGGCGGTGGACTGACCCTTATATGCCAGTGTTACGGCATGGGGTTCCGTGTCCACAACATAGCCTGCGGGGGCGCTCTTTTCGGCAACGGTATAGGAGCCAAGGGGCAGGGCGTCTGTTTCCGCAATGCCGGAAGCGTCGGTGGTCAGAGTGGCCACAACAGTGCCGCCGCTGTTCTTTACCTCAAATACCACGCCGCCAACACCCTGCTGACGGTAGGCGGGAGCGGTGACTACGCCGTAGGCGGTTTCCTGCGATTGAGTAGTGACCAGCACATCGCCCATCTTTTCGATGCGGATCTTACCCTTTGCGGCAGCATTGGTAAAGCTGACGGTAGCTACATTGCTTGCTGTGATGGTTGCGCTCTTTACTTCGCTGGTAAGAACATACGGGCTGACGGTAGAAAGCTCTTTGAGGTAGACCGTGCCAACAGGAAGATCGCCGGAGGTAACAGAGCCGTCGGAGCCTGTGGTCAGCTCACCGATTTTATTGGAACAACGGGAATCGGAGTAGATGCCGAATTTAACGCCGGACAGGGCTGCACCTGCATCGCCGGTCTTAACTACTTTCACCTTACCGAAAGCGGGTACACCAACGGAGAAGTCGGCTTCCGCTACGACCTGTGCGATAGTGGCGCACAGGAAGGTGATCTGCAAGCTGCCGCTGGAAGGAACATACGCTGTGATGTTGTCTATGCTTCGGGTGTCCATGCCCTCTGCATATACATCAAAGCTCTCGCCTGCTGCGGAAGCGGGTACGGTGATAGTGATGGTTTCGCTCCTGCGCCCGGTGTAGCCGCTGATGGATGCGCCTGCGGGCAGCTCAGAGGTATCCAGGGTATAGCCGCTGTTGATGTTGGTCAGGTCAACACGGGTACTGCCCGAAAAAATGCTTCCGCTTGCGGTAAGTTGAACGGATGCGGGGCTGAAGCTGATGCCGTGGGGAAGCTGCTGCCTTGCGCGGGCTTTAGCCAACAGTTCATCTGCCCATTCAAGAACGTGCTCATATCCGCTCTTGGCACGGACGGTGTTGGGGCTGGTACGGCGGTTGGTGAAGCTGTAGCTCTCCGCTTCGCCCTGTTCAGCCAGCCAGAAGCGGATAGCGTTGGCGGTTGCCTGCCTTGCTTCATCTGCGGTAAAGCCGGAAGGGGTGTTGTTGGGATAGCCGTACATGAGAATGGAGTTCAGGCCCGACAGTGTGCTGCTGCCAAAGATGTTGGACGGTGCAGTGGCGGTGTAGGTATCTCCGTGGGGATTACCCGCTGCGTGCTCTACACAGTACACGATCTCACCTGTCTGTTCGATCCAATGGCGGGGTGTGTTCAGGTCATGCCAGGAGCCGTCCTTGTAGTATTCAAGATAGTCAAAGGCGCTGTTGGTCTGGCTTTCGATGGTGACAACGGGCTGTGCCGCTAAAGCGCCCATGGGCATTATGCCCACAAGGGCGAGGGCGCAAAGCAAAATCGCTACGATACGCTTGGTTTTCATATAGTTCCTCCTAAGTTTTGATTGTTTTTCTTTACCTTCCGAAAGAATGAAATGGTTTGCTGCACATGAAAAAAGCTCCCTTCACAGTGAAGTGAGCGATATGCAGTACAGCTATTTCCGTTTCTCGGTAGGTATTTGCTTTTCTCGGTAGGTACTTTCCCAGATGGTAAACAAAAAGACTTGTTATATAGGGAACGATGCTGCAAAAGGGCAAACTGCCCCCTTGGTTGGAAACTTCCTGATATTACTCCTCATTCTGCATGGCTTTCTCCTTTCTTAGATAGTAATAGAAAAGCCGGAGATCAGCGTTCATGCTCATGCTCTGACTTCATTCTCTCAAGCCTGCGGCAGTAAAGGTCAAGCGCTTTGATGATCCGTTCCTCTTTCTGTGCAGGCGTAAAATCTTTCGGGAAATACTTATCCAGCTTCTTGCCCTTGATGGTGATATTGTTCTGCTGTGGCTTTTCCTCCCGCATGACCAATTCCATGCCGTTCCTGTCCAGCTTGCCCTCCTGTGCCGCTGCTTTCATGCGCTGTGCCTGAGAAAGCGAGGGCGTACATTCCTCGGCTTGCATGACGTCCAACAGCTCGGTTTGCAGTTCTTTCGGCAGGTAGGAGAGTTCTACAGCAGGTCGGAAAGCTATCGTTTTTTCATCTACCATATCAAGAATAGGTGTAATCAACTCAGTTAAACGAATAAACGCTCTTACTTTGTCAGCACTTTCTCCTGATTGTTCGGCAATAATATCTCTTGATTTCTTTCCTTTTAACTTGTGTTGATTTTCAACACAAGTTAAATCAGTACGCTGTCCTTGTCTGTTTAGAGCTTCCATCTTCATCTTATATGCCATAGCCTTTTCGCTGGGCAAGATGGTTTCTCTTTGGATATTGCCGTCTACCACAAGAATGGTGGCGGTATCATCGTCAATGTCACGGACGATGATGGGTAGAGTATCCTTTTGTGCAAGAATACTGGCAGTTTTTCGCCTGTGACCCGAAAGCAGTTCATATCCGCCCTCTTTTCGGGGACGGGCGAGGCAGGGAGTATGAACGCCCAAACGGGTGATGCTGTCCACCATGTCCATAAGTTCAGCGTCCTGCCGCACCTTATATGGGTTATTGGCAAAGTCGTGAACCTGATCTATGGGTACAGATAACACCTGCTCACCCGTTTTCTGCCGTTCCGCTTGTCGGGTTTCTTCTGTCGAAAACAGATCATCTAACGAAGTCAGTCTCATGTTCCGAACGCTGCTTGCCACCGTTCAACACCTCCTTCGTCAATGCTTCATATGCCTGCGCTGCTTTGCCATTCTTGTCATGCAGATAGATGCTTTTGCCCTCGGCACTGGTTTCCGCTGCTTTAATGGCAAGGGGAATTTCCGTCTTGAAGATTTTGAGCCTCTCCCCGTAATTGTTGCGGAGCATAGCGGAAATGTCCCTTGTGAAGTTGTTCCGCTTATCCACCATGGTCAAAAGAACACCGTCGATCTTTAGTTTAGGGTTGATGTTCTTCTGTACCCTCCGAATGGTGGTCAAGAGCTGCGTCATTCCCTTGGTAGGAAGATATTGCGCCTGTACGGGGATAATTACGCTGTCCGCTGCTGCAAGAGCGCTTACGGTTATCATGCCAAGAGAAGGCATACAGTCGATAAGCACATAGTCGTAATTACCCTTGACCTGTTCCAAATAATTCTTCAGCACCATTTCACGGCTCATGATGTTTACCAACGCAACCTCCATTGCCGACAGCTCAATGTTGGCGGGAAGAATATCCACACCCTCATTATGGTGCAGGATACCTGCGTCCGGCTCGATGGGTTCTTCCATGATGACGTTTTCCATGATACTGGCAAGGGACACGGGCAGCTTGTCCGGCTCTTTCCAACCCAGCGAATCGGTCAGGTTGCCCTGTGCGTCTGCGTCTATGAGCAGGACTTTTTTATCCTGTCGAGCAAGCCCGATGCCGAGATTTGCCGTTGTGGTGGTCTTTCCCACACCTCCCTTCTGGTTTGCAAATGCGATTACTTTTGTCAAGCCATATCACTCCTTTCATTTCTGCGACGAAAAAAACATCGCTATGTAAATTTACGCTTCTTAATACTTTCTTTTCATCTGCGGCAAAAAAGCACATGAAAAAGGAGCATCATTGATGCCCCTTAAGTGCGTATGTAAACCTATATGAATCCTTTTTATCTGAGTACATTCGCCTTTAGCTGCTAACAACTTGCAAACAAGGCTCTGTGGTACTGAAAAGAAATGGTGGTACAGAATGGTATCCCGCGGTATTGAGTACATTCACAAATGCCCAACTATAGGGATTTTTTGATACCGTTTGGTATCATTCAAGATTAACGGTAAAACTGTAACCCTAACTCCTAAGCGAAAGGCCGCGCGTTCGAATCGCGCCGGGGACGCCAAAAAGCCCGATAAAATCTAACTTTTTTCGGGCTTTTCCTTTGCCCGGAAGCTGCTTTGCTTCTTATTGCTGCTTATCTTTATTTTTCTTTCCCCTCTCGAAATTTGCTAATTGGCGTTAGGTCGGTTTTCGTGGCTTGGCACCAAATTTTGCTCATCTTGCTAATTTGAGATTAGCAAACCTTATCCAACAATCAATCCCGCAAGTGCTTGAGCAAGCTCCGGCGATTGTTTCAGCTGCTCGATGAGCACGCCGAGATCAATGGCTGTCTTTTGTTCCGCAGGAGGTTTTACATCGCGCAAATCCGGGTTGGCATAGAATGCGGATTCAAACTTCTGCGCATTTACTTTTCGATCTTCGTCCAGAATATGCGCGTAAACCTTTGTTACCATATCCGCTTGCGCATGCCCCGTATCCCCCTGCGTCGCCTTGATATCGCCGTGATTGAGCTTCAGCTTGTAAGTCGTGCTTGAATGGCGCAACGAGTGGAACACAACGTTTGGCAGTCCGGCCTCCTCCTTTAAGCGATTGAAGCCCTTTTCAATGATTTTGCAGTCACAAGGGCGTCCATTGCCATGCGCAACCACAAGGTTATAGTCGAAATACTCATCTCCGAGAAACTCTTTTTGCTTTTGCTGTGTATCACGCCATTCCCGCAGAATATAGGCAAGGGTTTTCGGAAGCCATACGCGTCTGACGCTGGTAGCGGTCTTAGGCGTTTTAAGTATCAGCCTTGTCTTGGGGCAGCCCATCACGGGCGGAAACACAAACAGGATATCCCGATTGCCGAGCGTGTCCATCACCTCCTTTGACGCTCTGAAAAGCTCTCTATCGACATATACAGAGGCGTTATCCTTTGCGATATCCTCATCGCTTATATTGACATTATCCCATGTCAGACCCAGGATTTCGCCCACTCGCAAGGAGCAGGCAAACGCGAGATTCATAGCCACAAACAGCTTTGCGTCCTTGCAGCTGTCCAGCGCCTTGCGAATGATTTCCGCCGTCCAGATTTCTCTCGGTTTCCTTTCGACCTTTGGGAGCGTTACAAAGTCAAACGGATTGCGCGCGATAACCTCCCAACGCACCGCCTGTTTGAAAGCGGATCTGAGCAACTTTATCACCTTTTCAATGTTCGCCGGAGTCATGTATTCCGTCTTTCTGCGCCTGCCGCCAACCTCAACGGGCTGCGTCCTTTGCAGCGTCTTGATGTACTTGTCCGCTTCTCTCGGTGTGATCTCCTTCATCTCCCTATCGCCGATGATGGGAACGATATAGTTCGCGATCAGGGCGCAGTTGGAATTGAAGGTAGAATACGACCATGTTTTCTCACCATACAGCGCCACATAATCCTTCATGATCTCCTCTACAGTCTGCTTATTCGGAGGCAGGAATGTACCCTCGTTCTGCTTGTACTCGATTTCAGCACGCCGCTTATGCGCCTCCGCGTAGGTCTTGAAGGTTTCCCAATGCTGCTTTTTTTCTCCGTTCTCATTTTCGTAGGTATATACGACGGAGAACGTCCCTCTTCTTTTTTTAATAGATGCCATTGTTTTTCTCCTTTGCTAAATGTTTTGCTGATCCAGCCATTCATCAAAGGACTTCTTCGATATTCGTATTGAAGCACCGATTTTTACGAACTTTACCTCGCCCTTCTTGACAAACTCATAAGCGGAGGTACGGCTGATTCCTAACAGCATGGCGACCTCCTCAACGGTGTAAGTTCGCTTTTCACAGATGCTCCTTGACGGCTGCTCCATCTTATTCCTCCTTTCCGTATGAAAATCGCCATAGCAAAGCACCTGCTGTATTTAGCATACAGACAGATTCGCTATGGCGCAAATGTGCGAATTTAAATGATTCCATAAAGAATGCTGTGTCAAAAACAGAAGGGCGGCGACCAATTTTGCCTCCGGACACGCGGAACTGACCGCCGCCCACCTCCGTTTTTCTTCCATACAATCACACATCTATTCGCCGCTGCTCCCCGATGTGTTTTGGGCGAGAGCTTAGACCGTCCCACGCGTTGGGACGCATTGGATTTTCACCACCCTGCCAACGACAGAGCCGCACTCTGGGACTTAACCTCGACTGTGCGGAAGTCTCATTATTTTCTATGCAGGTCTTGGCATTCTCCTCACGCTACAAAGGGATTACGGCGGGAATATTCTCGCTCCTGCCTTGGATGTCATCCTTTTTACGGGTTGCCCCACAGGCAGTCTTCGCGTATGCGCCGCACTGCTCGCTGCATGGAAAGCTCAGTATCTAAGCTGTCGGATATGAAGTTGTCAACGTTCAATCGAGAGAAAAAACATCCTTCTCAATAACCGTGAACAAAAACCGGGAAAATCGGCCCTCTGTTCCTAACTTTTTTTAATTGATTTTTCAAGCCTGGATAATGCCGATTGAATAGAACATCTGATTGTGCTTTCATTCACATTTTCCCGTTTGGCTATGTCGGTGTATTTCATATTGAGAAAGTACCTCGCATATAGCCTTCTAAGCTGCTTATCCGTAAGCCTTTGCAGAGCTGCACACAGTTCAGCATTGTCTGCATTTCGAAAAAAGATCTCCTCGGCAGATGGTGAATTATGTACTGCTTCATTCTCAATGCCGTCACAGCAGTTGAGAGAAAAATATGCCCTGTACTTATATGTCAGCCTGCGATGAGCTTCTTCTCGCCGCTTATACAGGATAAGCAGTTCTGCTACCTCGTCCGGCACTTCGTATAGGCAATCGTGGTCATAAATGGATTGATAGAAATCCCTGAGATTTACTGTTTTCATATATACCTCCGTAAAATCTTGATTTTTATGTGGAAAGCCAAGAAAAACGGAGGTGAGCGGGCGCGCCGTGGAACCGGATGCAAACAAAAAGCGCCGTGAAACCATACGGCTTTCACAGCGCTTGGCAGACGGGTTTCATACTCCGTCATGCGTTCTTTTAAGGGTAATGGAATTCACTCATCCATATTGGTTGAGCATTTATTTCTTTATGAAAATTCAGACGGTAAGCTGTCATAAACTCTGATTTGATTTGCAAAAGGAGAGGAGCATAATGCGGCATACACCGCAGCAGCAAACAACGCATATTTCGTTCGGGAAACGTTGAAAAAGAAAAGCCGCCATAGAGGAACCGGCCTCCACAGCGGCAAAAACGTTATTTCATCTTCATCATTCTTGCAAACCTGCTTACCACAATTACCGCCACAACTATAGATATAGCCGCGAAGGCCGCAAGGGCGCTTATCCACCATTGGCTCATGGCGCGCTTCTGCTCCTCCTCGGCCTTTTTCTCGGCGTCGGTCTTTTCGCCGGCGATCACCGGCTGCCTGATCTCGGTGGAAAGCTGCTGCTCGGCGGTGTGGGTTTCGCCCGCGTCGTCCGTGTATGTAACGGTGTAGACGGCGCTTGTTTTGCCGTAGCTTTCGGTGTAGCCCTCGGTCATGGAGAGCATACCCACGAATACCTTCATCTCCCCGTAGCCCGCCTGCCCCGGCTGAATATCCCCTAAGAACACGCTGGAGGTGGGAAAAAGCCCTGCGCCGGTCAGGTTCACGGTGACGTTCCTTAGCGGGCTTTTGCCAACGTTGAACACGTTGGCGGGCAGGGTAAAGGTCTCGCCCGCGGTGACGCTCTTGGGC
>OJAR01000392.1_pt1 | contig 14597 bp, 8 predicted proteins | sample 1589431 | NCBI WGS metagenome assembly OJAR01 (sample SAMN03283242) | human gut metagenome | biome: human-associated habitat; material: feces | host: Homo sapiens | place: Peru | collected 2012 | reverse complement strand
CCGGGCTGCGGACATCCGTATACTCGGACACGTTGAATCGCATCCGTCGTCAGGCCCAGCTCGACCGTCTCCAAACCATCATCGCCACAAAAGACGCCGCCGCCATGGCCACCTACTTAAACGAAGTAAGATCCAACCTAAAATAGCCCTAACAGACATTTCACAGACCCAAGCAGACCCTTCAGACCACAAGTGGGCTCTTTGGGCAAGATTTTTTAAATTCTTTGGATTTAGTGGATTGTGGGGGATTTTTGTGGGTGGGATTTTTTGGAGATTTGAGGGGGAATTTGTAATATTGCGAATGTGCATTGGATTGTGTGTGCGCTCTTTAGTTGGGCGTGTGCGTGCCAGTGTGCTGCGACATATTAATTACGAAAGCGTTTCGCTTCAATTTCAGGAACAAAAAATCGCCAATTTTTTACTCTAAATGAGATTAAGGCAGCCAGAAGCGCCTTCGCTGTGCTTGTATTTTCCATCCCCTGCCGCAAGCGGGGAGGCTATATAAGCTTCAGCGTGGGGGGTGGGTTGTTCAATTTTTAGAGTAGGCGTTTGTCGATGCCTTTGTTTCAATTGACAACGGACATCGTCCCGCGCTTTCTTTTTTACCATACCATAACAGAACCAGTTTCGATGGGGACGTGAGAGACACTAATAGTCATAGGAAATGAATATGTTTACGATGCGGACTATTAAGAGATTGCTGCTGGCGGCACTGATGCTGTTGGTGGCTTTGCCATCGTTTGCCCAAATGGTGAGCAACAACAATGAGGATGGCGTGAACAAGCCCACACGGGAGGCTCGCTTTCGACCCTATCGCGAGGGGCAAGTGATTGTGAAATTCAAGACTGGCAGCGGTGTGCGTGTGCAGAAGGTGAAGGGCAAGTTCAAGACTTCTGCCGTGAGTGCCGTTGACCGTGTGATGAACGCTCTCGGTGTGGCAGAAGCTGAAGAACTGATGCCGCTCTCTGGTGCCATCACCACGGCTAAGCCCCGCCGTGCGAAAGCCCCCAATGGCAGAGTGGTGGAAGAGCCCGACTTGAGCCAGCTCTACTGCCTGAGCTTTGACACCGCCAAGGTGAAGGATGTTCACGAGGCTGTGGAGATGCTCAAGGAGGTGAGCGAGGTGGAGTTTGCCGAGCCCAACTACTTGGCATTTATCTCGGCTGACGGCGCGGCTACCGATTCTGCCACCTATGTGAGCGAGCCGCTCTACAGCGAGCAGTGGGCGCCTGCCGCCATCAATCTGCCTGCGCTGTGGAATATGCCCTTGGCTGATGCCAAGCGACCTGTGATTGCCATTCTCGACACCGGTGTGGACATCAACCACCCCGATCTGAAAGACAATATCTGGACCAACGATAAGGAGGCGAACGGATCCGACTTTGAAGACGACGACAACAACGGCTACTGTGACGATGTGCATGGCTGGGACTTTATCCACAACACCGCCATCATCGGCGACGGCATGGATGGTAACGGCCACGGCACGCACTGTGCCGGCATTGCAGCCGCTGTGGGCAATAACGGCATCGGTATCACGGGTGCCAACCCCAACGCCAAGATTCTCCCCATCAAGGTGATGGGCGATGACGGCACAGGCGATGTGGCTACCATTGTGCGAGGCATCGACTATGCCGTGGCAAGTGGTGCGAATATCTTGAGTATGAGTTTGGGTGGTAGCGTAAATTCATCTGCTGAATATCAAGCGCTCTCAAAAGCTTACGCTGCATATATTCCCATTGTGGCAGCTGCTGGTAATAGTGGTAAAAGCATTTATGACCTTGTTCTTGGTCAACCGACATTCCCCGCTGCTTACGACATTGTATTGGGCGTGATGGCTTCAGGGCAGAATGGTCAGCGTGCAAGCTATAGCAATTACGACCCCGACGGTCCATTCTATACAAAATATGCAAATACCGATGCTACATATTCAGGAAATGTGGGGCTTGGTGCAATTGGCGAATTTTGGAATTATGATTTGATGGCTCCCGGCACAGGCATTATGAGCACACTCCCTGGTGGCAAATATGGCAAGTTGAGTGGCACCTCTATGGCTACGCCACTTGTGGCTGGTGCGCTTTCGCGTATACTTCAAGTGAAGGGCTTCGACTATGCGAAGGACTATGGCATTTTCGGTGATATGGCTGAGGCGAAAATGAAAGGCTCTGATGTGTTTGATGCCAAAGCCGCCGTTAGCTACGATGAGAGCAACCGTGAAGTGGCTCTCCGCTTGCTCGCCATCACCATCGACGACAAGGAATTTGGCGACGGCGACGGCAATGCCGATGCTGGCGAAACCATTGCCATCTATCCCACTATTCGCAGCTTATGGGGTGAGGCGAAGAACATTAAAGTGTCCATCACAGAAAACCCGAACATGAACGACAGTGCATACACCATTGTGGAAAATGGCGCAGATTTCGGCTTTACGGTCAACAGCCGTGGTAGTGCAACCGCCAAGAACCCGATTAAAATCAAAATCGGAGAGAAGGTGAACGACGGCTACACCATTCCTCTTACTTTCGACTTCACTTGCGACAATATGTCGGGTGAACCCATGCACACCCAACAGCGTGCCTACATCGATGTGGTGAATGCTGTGGAGATAGGCGGCATGATTACCAAAAACACTACCCTTTATCCAAATGTTCATTATCGTGTGACTAAACCTATAGCAGTTCCAAAGGGTGTGACATTGACCATCAAGCCCGGCACAGTCCTCAAGTTTGAAGATGGTACAGGCATTTCTGTCACGACAGTTTTAAAAGATAAATATGTGGATGGTAATTATGTTGGTAGACATATAGATGATGAGTATTCAGGCAAACTGATTATGCAAGGTACTCCTGACAGCTTGATTGTGTTAGATGGAATGGATGGTAAATTTAGTATTTTTTTTAGCAGATATTACAAAGACTTTTTATCAATAGAAAATTCAATACCAGTTGAATATGTGTTCTTTAAAAATGTATCATATGCTGTAGATCTTATGGCTAATAATTGCTTTGGTGGTTATTGTTTGAAAAACTGTATTTTTGACAATGTTAATTCCACAGCATTTCCGACATTAAATTGTTGGGCAGATAGGTGTAATTTCTTGAATATGGAAGTATTTGACAATAGTTGGAGACATGGGGTGAGAGGTTGTAATTTTTTTGCATTAACAACTTGTTTTGGTTATAATTATTTCTTTTACTTTGACATTAATGACTATACATCCACGGATGGGAATAATTATCTTACACCTGTTTATAATAATGGGGAAAAAAAGGGTTATGTATATATGTGGAGCAAACATGACACCCCCACCACAATCACTTTTAAGCATCCTTCTTACTGGGGTTCTTCGAAAGAGAGTATTGTGAGGAGGTATGTTTGGGATATTGAGAAAGGACAAGGTTTCGGTTACTTTGACTTGTCGAATATGCTAACTCGCCCTAATAAGGAAGCGCATGGTTGCGTTTGGAAAGTGGTGGTTGATGGCTACGATGCCCAGGACGATTTCGATGAAATGCCTCCATTGGGCGTGGGCAGACACAAGTTTGAGGTGTTCTACAACCGTGACGATATGGACACCACCACAACCCCAACCATCACTATGGGCTTGCAAGAGCCTTACACCCAAACAGCCATCAATCAGGACGGCTTCTGGAGCGTGCAAGACAGTGTGAGCGTATATACTGCTTACCTTGACATCGACGGCAAGATGACCATTGATGGCTTGAACCGCATCGCCGTGACTGGCGCGAAAGACCACGACCACTTCGATGTGCCCACCGAAAACTTCCGTTTCAATGTGATGGTGCAGAAAGCTGGTTCGATGAGTACTGGCATGATGGCAGAAGCTGGACTTGGCAAGGTGAACTTGAGTTGGAACACCACCGATGTGAACTTCGACGATATGATGGGCTACAACCTGTATCGCTACACGAAGGAAGACAAGAGCGATGTGGCTAAAATCAACACCTCTCTCCTCTCGCCCACCGACGACAGCTACACCGATACCGATGTGGTGCCAGGCACCACCTACTATTACTACATTATGGAAATGTACACCGACCTTACGCAAAGTGCCATTTCTAATGTGGTGGCTGCCACTCCGCTTACCGCACAGAAGGGTGATGCTAACGGCAGCATGAGCGTGGACATTGCCGACGTGGTGACCGAGGTGAACTATATCACCAAGCAACCCACTGGCACCTTCATTTTCGAGGCTGCCGATGTGAACAGCGACAATGCGGTGGACATTTTCGACGTGGTGGGCACTGTGAACATCATCACTACCCCAACCGCTGCTCCAGAAGCTGGCGTGAACAGCACCGCCACCTACACCACCGAAAACGGTATTCTGTATGTGAACAGCCCCGTGGCTCTCGGTGGCTTGCAAGTGATGGTGGAAGCCGACGAGAAGGCTGTAATCACCCCACTCGAAGCCCTTGACGGTATGGAAAAGGTGCTCACACAGATGAACGAGAACCAACGCCTGTTCTTGAGCTACTCGATGAGCGGCAAGACCATCGCAGCCGGCAAAAATGCCATTCTGCAAATCGGTGACCACGCTGTTAGCGACATCAAATTGAGCGACGCAATGGGCAACAATGTGATGGCTATCAATGGCAATGTGAACTCTGGCATCGGCACTATCGAGACTGTGCAGTTTAAGGTGCCTTACCCCAACCCATTCACCAGCCAGCTCACCGTGCCTTATGTGGTGGGCAAGGAAGGCTGCAAGCAAGCCAAATTTGTGATGACCGATGTGATGGGTCGCACCGTGGGCAGCTTCAATGCCGATGCTACAGTGGGCGAGCACACAATGGTAATCAGCGGTGATGGCTACAGCACAGGTCTTTACTTCCTGAGCCTGTATGTTGACGGCAAATTGATGCAAACCTCTCGCGTTCTGAAACGCTAATCATCATAACGTAGGGACATGCCTTTGGCATGTTTCAAAAGCAAACCACAAATGTGTCAATGTTTTAGAAACATTCCTTAGGCATATCCCTACAATTTGTTTTGGATTGCAAATCCAATTTTGACATCTAATGAATTGATGCACTTTTTATGATGAAGAAATTATTTTTAATCCTATTTTTTGCGATTGCAGGATTCGTGGCTCAGGCTGGGAATACGGTGATGGTATCGCAAACCGAGGGGCACCCTGGTGATGTGGTGACGGTGGCTGTGAGTGTGCAGAACACCGACATCATCACAGGTATGCAAATCACGATTCCGCTCGATAAGTTCCTTAGTTATGAGGCAGGATCCGCCTCGCTCACCGAGCGCGCCGACGGACTGCAAGTGAGTGCCAACGCCAGCGATGGCGAGTTGCACATTGTGGTGTTCGGTTTTGGTAAAGATAAGCAAATCAGCGCTGGCGACGGCACGGTGGTCTCCTTTAAGTTGAAACTCAATTGGGCACCAAACGTGTATCCGCTCACGCCGAAAGTGCTGTTGAGCGATGCCGACGGCAATCCCCTCGACTGCACCACCACCGATGGCTCGGTCACCATTCTCACACCACAAATCGCTACGGCAGAAAAGGTGGTGGATTGGGGGCGTGTTGCCATCACTCGTGGGCCATACACCCGGAGCGTTACGATTCAGAACACAGGCACGGAACCGCTGCACATCAGCAATATCACTTTCGACAATGTGGATTTTTCGGTGGCAGAACCGCAACTCACCATCGCCGCTGGCGACAGCAAATCGCTTCCTATTGCCTATGCTCCTGTGCAGTATGCTTGGAGCCTGACGGCACACATGACCATCGAAAGCGATGCCATCAACGGTAAAAAAGAGGTGACGCTGACCGCCATTCCATATTCGGTGAATGAATTGCACCTTGGCGAAGCAAGCGGCATCTGCGATGAGATAGTGGAAGTGCCTATTACCGTCAACAATATGGAGCCGCTGGTGGGTGTGCAATTCGATATTACGCTTCCCGATGAGTTGAAATATGTGGAGGGGAGTTTTGCCACAGCGGAGCGCACTTCCGACCTCACCGCCACCAGTGCCATTGACGGCAACAAACTCACATTGATGCTCTATTCGCTCACCAATGCCACGATGGAAGGTAACGATGGCGTGATAGGCACATTCAAGCTTCGCCTCAATGGCAGAAGCAACTGGTATTGGCTGAATCCCGAAAATGTAAGGTTGAGTAACATAAAGTTGGAGAACATGACATCTGCCACTTCGGGCGGCTATGTGAAGATACAAAGCCCTGTGTATGGCGGAAGCACTTCGCTTGATATGGGAAAAACCTCCGTGACCGAAACAGCACAAGCCGCCTACTCGATGCGAAATAAAGGCAACGTGCCACTCACGATTGAAAAAGTGGCTTTTCTTGCCGATGGCTTTGCGGTTGTGGAACAGTTGCCGATGGTGATACCAGCAAATGAGACAGCTGCGCTCACGGTGCAGTTCTCCCCTACTGTGGAAGGCGTATACAGCACTATCATGAATGTATATACCAACGACCCGGACCGCCGCATGGTGCAGGTGCAGGTGAATGGCGAAATCTTCGAGCCAAACCAATTGACTTTAGACGGCGAAAGAGATGCCAACCAAAAAGGCTACACGCTGAAGGTGGGTATGGACAACTATACGACCGACTTGGTGGGTCTGCAATTTGATGTGCATTGGACCAACGCTATGCACTACGAATCGGTGAAGGCAAGCGACAGATGGAACAATGAGCATATCACCGCCATTCCTATCAACGATAACACTTTGCGTGTGGTGGCTTACACTATTCCTTCTACTGCCATTTCGGGTAACAGCGGCGAGCTGATGAGGCTACACTTCACTTGCGACGACGAGGCGTATGAGGGCACTACTGTGAGAATCGACAGCATCAGCCTGAGCAATACGAAAGGCGAGCAAAAATCATCGACCCAAGACCTCGCAATGAAAATTGTGAAAATGGGCGATGTGAATGATGATGGCGTGATAGATGTAACCGACGTGACGATGCTCATCAACAGGGTTCTCGGCACCAAATCTACCAATTTCCAAGAATCGGTAGCCGACATGAATGGTGACACTGTACTCGATGTAACCGATGTGACCTTGCTTATCAATAAGGTTTTGAAAGGCGAATAAAAAGAGAAGGGTTTACACCCCTGACAGCCCCAAAGCAAACCCAGGGCAGGCTTCCACTTGTGTGGGAGGCTGTTTTGGGTTTGTTTTTGGGTGGTGTTGGGGATTTTTTGTAATTTTGTGGGGAAATGATATATCCTGCTAATTTTGAAACAAGAATTGGGTTTGATGTAGTGCGCCAAGAGGTGGAGAAACGCTGCATCAGCACACTTGGCGTGACTTATTGCCAAAAGATGCAGTTTTCGTCGCAGTTTGACGAAGTGAAGGCGTGGCTCAGTCAAACGAATGAGTTTCTTGCCATTCTGCAATCGAAGCAAGAGTTTCCGCTCAACTATTTCTTCGACCTTCGTGTGCCGCTGAAAACGATTAGCACGCCAGGCTCCTATATATCGGCAGAAAATCTGTTTGATTTGCAACGCTCGCTCAACACCATCAGCGACATTATCAAGTTTTTCCGTCTTGACGAGGAAGGCAATACGCCCTATCCTTACTTGAGACGGCTGACCGATGGTATGCTGTCGTTTCCAGAGATTGTGAGCGAGGCAAACCGTATTCTCGATAAGTTCGGCAATGTGAAGGACAATGCCTCTCCCCTGCTGCGTGAGTTGCGTAGTACAATCGCTTCCACCACCGCCAGCATCAACGGCATCATGCGCCGAGTGATTGCGCATGGGCGTCAGTCGGGCATTTTTGATGGCGACACAGCCCCATCGATTCGTGATGGCAGACTGGTGCTGCCGGTGGCTCCGATGCACAAGAGGAAGGTGAAAGGTATTGTGCACGATGAGTCGGCTTCGGGTAAAACCGTGTTTATCGAGCCGGAGGAAATTGTGGAGGCAAACAACCGTATTCGTGAAACGGAAGGCGAAATCAAGCGTGAAATCGTGAGGATTCTAACCGAGGTTTCCGATATGATACGCCCACATATCCCCGATTTGCTTGCCTCATACAGCACTTTGGGCAAATTCGATTTCATTCGCGCCAAAGCAAGATTCGCTTTAGACGTGGATGCCCATATGCCACAACTGGAGCAGAAACCACACATTGAATGGTATCATGCCCAGCACCCAGCCCTTTTCCTCTCGCTTCGTGAACATGGAAAAGAGGTGGTGCCACTGAATATTCAGTTGACCAAAGAAAATCGCATACTCATCATTTCGGGTCCGAACGCTGGCGGTAAGTCGGTGTGCCTGAAAACGGTGGGTGTGGTGCAGTACATGATGCAGTGTGGCGTGTTGCCCACGCTTTACGAAAACTCGCACATGGGCATGTTCAAGAGCGTGTTTGTGGACATTGGCGACCAGCAGTCGATTGAGGACGATTTGAGTACATACAGTTCGCACTTGCAGAATATGAAGACGTTTTTGAGCCGTGGCGGCAAGGAAACGCTGATTCTTATCGATGAATTCGGTAGCGGCACGGAACCTCAAATTGGTGCGGCGATAGCGCAGGCCATTCTCGAACAACTGAACCAAAAGCGAATGATGGGTGTGATTACCACTCACTATCAGAATTTGAAGCATTTTGCCGACGATACTCCTGGTTTGGTGAATGGTGCGATGCTTTACGATCGCCAGCGTATGCAACCGCTGTTCCAACTCTCGATTGGCTATCCTGGCAGTTCGTTCGCCATTGAGATTGCCCGAAAAATCGGCCTTCCACAAGATGTGATAGAAAAGGCAAGCGATCTGGTGGGCAGCGACTATATCAATATGGATAAGTATCTGCTTGATATTGTGCGCGACAGGAAGTATTGGGAAAACAAGCGCTACGAAATTCATCAAAAGGAGAAAAAACTCAATGGCATAGTGGCAGAATATGACGAGCGACTTGAAAAAATAGCCACCGAGCACAAACTCATCATCAAGGAGGCGAAAAACGAGGCACAGGAAATTTTGAAGCAAAGCAATTCGCAGATTGAACGCACTATCCGTGAAATCAAGGAGATGCAAGCCGAGAAAGAAAAAACTCGCCAAGTGCGCCAACAACTTGACGACTTCAAACGCCGACTCCAGCAAGACGATAGCACTGTTCCAGAGCAAATCAAGCACTTGATGCCCAACCACCCATTGAAGCAAAAAGCCAAGAAGAAGGCAGAAAAGAAGATGGAGAAAGCCGACCAACAACTTGAGGTAGGCGAAAATGTGGTGATGAAAGGTTCGTCCACAGTGGGCAACATCTTGAGCATTGAGGGGAAATATGCTGTGGTGGCGTTTGGTAATTTGAAAACCCGTGTGGAGTTGAAGCGACTTGAACGCACCCTCAAGCAAGTGACTAAGCCGAAAGAAACATCATCGGTGAGCAATACCACTACAAGCGAAATGCGAGCACGCCAACTCAATTTCAAACCCGACATTGATGTGCGTGGTATGCGTGGTGATGAGGCGGTGCAAGCCATCACCTATTTTGATGATGCTATCCAATTCAGTCAACCTCGTGTGAGAATCCTCCACGGCACTGGCACTGGCATACTCAAGCAACTCATTCGCCAATACCTTAACACGGTGAAGGAAGTGAAAAGTTACCGCGACGAGCATGTGCAATTTGGCGGCGCAGGCATTACGGTAGTGGATTTCGAGTAAATCATATCTATAATATATAATCAAAAACGGCAGACTCCGTGGTGAGTCTGCCGTTTTTAGTATGATTTCAAGTCGCTTACTTTGACAAGCTGCTGAGAGCTTCCATTGTGGCCTTTTGGATAGCGGTATCAGCTTCTTTCTTGCAGCCGTATTTTGCGATTTTGGCTTTTGATTGCACGCCAAATTGCTTTACGAGCACATCTACTTGCTTCTTTTGATAGTCGGTCAAGCCTTTGTACACCTTGTTCATTCCCAAAAACGACTTGGTGTAATTATACATTGAGTTGGTCACGGCTTTTGCGCTTGCAGCACTTTTCATTTCGCTGATGGCGCTTGTGAGCGTGGCTTTAAGTTTGTTAAACTCTTGTGTAGAAACTTTCACAGCCTCTGCTGATTTTGTGGTTTGCACTTTAGTTCGTGCCTTAGAGGCAGCTTGCGCAGGCATTGCGAAAATAGCCATACATGCGATTGAGAGGATAAAAAATCTCAGTTTCATAGTCTTTTATTTCTGATTGATATTTATTACTGATGGGCAAAGTTAATATTTTTTCAAAAAATCGTTTTGCTCACCAGTATTAAAGTTTGTCAAATAATGTGATGCGTTATTTTGATTAGCCTATCGGATTGTGAAATCGTCGGCATCTTGCCACACTGGGAACTTTTCGCGGAAGCGGTTCAGGGCTGGTAACGAAAGGTCGGCAGCAATCACAGGGCTTGTGGTGCGCTCGGTGATGAGTTTACCTTTGAAATCGATTACAAACGATGAGTTTTCGCTAAACTCGATGCCAGAATTATCCACGCCACAGCGGTTCACCCCCAGCACATACGCCACATTTTCAATGGCGCGGCCAAACAGGAGTTGCCTCCATGCGTTTTCCCGGACTTTTGGCCAGTTTGCCACAACGAGAAGAATGTCGTAATTGTTTTTCACATTGCGACAAAACACAGGGAATCGCAAATCGTAGCATATAATCATCTTGATGTTGAATCCTCGGAATCGGATGATTGGAGCTGGCGTGTGGCCTTGTTTGTACACCTTGTCCTCTCCGCCGAAGGTAAAGAGGTGGTGTTTGTCGTAGAACGTTTCCTCGCCGCTTGGCTCAATGAAAAAGGCACGATTGAAGAGTTGCCCTGCCGTGTGGGCTAAAAATGAGCCGGCAATGGCGCACTGATATTTAGCGGCAAGTTGATGAATCAGATTCATCGTTTCGTCGATGTTGCGCTCTGCCAGTGCCATCGCTTGGTCGCGGTCGGCAACGAAGCCTGTGGTAAACAACTCTGGAAGTACCACAAGGTCGGTATCCTCAGGCACATTTTGCATATTGCGCTTCAGTTGGGCAAGGTTGGCATGTTTGTCGCCCCACACAATATTGTCTTCAATCAGCGACACACGGAAATTACGAGAAAACATAATGCTAAGTGTTTATAAACCAGTGGAAAATTTTTCGGGGAATCGGGCCATATAGCCCTTGTCTTTGTAATAGCGGAGAATGGTGTTCAGGTCGGCATCAAGGTCGCCAGTGGGCGTAAACACCTTATCGAGACACGCAATTTTGTTTTTATAGTCGATGTATGCCAGCACGAGCGGCACCTTTGCGCCATCAGCAATGACCAGTGCGCCCTTGTGCCAGTTCTCATTGTAACTGCGTGTGCCCTCTGGGGTGACAGCGATAGCGAGCGAATCGGCTTTGGCGTAAGCCTCCACCAGCGATTCGGTAATAGAACTTTGACCATCTTTTTTCTTGCCACGATGCACAGGCACACCGCCAATTGCTTTCAGCAAATTGCCCAATGGAAAGAAAAACCAATTATCCTTCATCAGAAAGCCGGCTGTCAGACCAGCGGAGCGAATGGCGAGTTCACCAACTATAAAATCCCAATTGCTGGTATGTGGAGCTACACAAATCACGCATTTAGGGGTTTCGGGAATGTTGACCTTGAAATCCCATCCAAACTTGTGCAGCAAAAAACGAGCAAATTTCACTTTGATATCATTCAGTTGAAAAATGTTATACAAAACGCACACAACTTATGGAAGCATATACGCCACTGGTGATACGCATCCACAAGTTGGTGGTGATAGTTGTGTTGTGATAGTAGAGCTTTACAGCTATTATTTCTTACCCTTAGGCAAAAGTGCATTCATTGCAGCAACAATTTGCTCTGTTTCGGTGTGCATATATTCTGCCAAAGCCTTTTCCACAGCCTTGAAATAGGTGCGGCGAGCTTTGTTGTAGTCCTTCTTGTTTTCAAAGTCGCGAGGCACTTTGTCGAAGCTAACTGACACACGGTTTACAGCTTCTTCTTGAAGAAGAGCGATGTCGAGAATGATTTGATCCCAAGCTGCTACGTCGGTACCTTCAATAGTGTTTTCTGCAAAAATACATTCACCAGCCATGTCGCCACAGGCGAAACGAATAGCTTTCTTTAAATTTCTTTTGTTTGCCATAATTATTTTAAAATTTATGCGGTGCCAAATGGCTCCAACTTTTTTGCTAAGTTACAAATTTTTTCCGAAACCACACACTATATTGTCGCGCGAAAAGCTATTTCTGGAGTTTTCCTGTCTTTTTAAGTATAAAGAATGTGCTTGCCAAAGCTATCAGACCAAACGCCCACGAGATTGCCCCACTCTGCATTACGCCCATGCTTTGGGAGCAACCTGCCACAATGTAGGTGAGGAACGAAATCACCGCCACCGTGATGGCATATGGCAATTGAGATGATACGTGGTTCACATGCTTACACCCAGCGCCTGCACTCGCCATAATTGTGGTGTCGGAAATTGGTGAAATGTGATCGCCACACACGGCACCAGCCATACAAGCCGAAATGGAAATGATGCGTAGAGGTGTGCCAACTGGGAATACCGCCACACAGATAGGAATTAGAATACCGAATGTGCCCCACGAAGTGCCTGTGGCAAAGGCGAGGAAGCAAGCTGTGACGAAAATCACGGCAGGGAGCAGCGTTTGCAGACCTGTGCCTTCAATCAAATGTGCCACATACGAGGCCGCTTCGAGCGAGTCGGTCATTGATTTCAGCGTCCAAGCCAATGCGAGAATGAGAATGGCTGGCACCATCGCCTCGAAGCCTTTTATTAAGCAGCTCATGGCATCTTCAAAAGTGATAACACGGCGCGACACCAGCCAAATGCCTGTGAGAATCAGTGCCGTAAGCGAGCCAATCACCAGCCCGATAGATGCGTTGCTTGCGGCAAAAGCTGCGATGAAATCGTGGTGAGTGGCACCTGTTCGGAAAAATCCGCCCGAAAATATCATGCCCAAAATGCAGAATCCAATCAGTAACAGAATGGGTACAACCAAATCAAGCACCGTGCCTTTTTTGCCGAGTTTTTTCAGACCTATACCGCTCGATGCCACTTCCATTTTCGCATCGGCAATTTTGCCCACCTCGTCGGTGTCGGTTCCGTCGGTGTCGGCAACGATGTTGAATTTTCGCATCGCCGCGAAATCGTATTTCGTCAGCACAATGGTGACAATGAAAATGATGGTGAAAAAGGCGTAGAAATTGAATGGAATTGCCTGACAAAACAACGCTAACCCATTTTCGCCTGCGGCGCAAAAACCAGCCACGGCAGCAGCCCAACTCGATATAGGTGCAATCACACATACAGGTGCTGCGGTGGAGTCGATGAGGTATGCCAACTTTTCACGCGACACGGAGTATTGCTCTGTGATAGGTCGCATCACCGAGCCCACGGTCAAGCAGTTGAAATAGTCGTCGATGAAAATAAGCACACCGAGCAGCAACGTGGAAATTTGCACACCCACCTGCGACTTCACATGCTTGCTCGCCCATTTACCAAACGCCGCCGAGCCACCAGCCTTGTTCATGAGTGCCACCATAGTGCCGAGAATCACCAAAAACACGATGATGCCCACATTCCAGTTGTCGGACAAGCAATGGATAAGTCCAAATGATTGAGTGTCGGTTCCGTTGCCCACCGTGTCGTCGAGAACGTGGTTCACAAATCCGTCGAGCCCTGCGCCAGTAGAAACGCAATAAAAAACAGCACCCAACACGATGCCGACAAATAGCGATGAATATACTTCCTTGGTGATTAGAGCCAGTATGATTGCCACAAGTGATGGGACAAGCGCCCAATAAGTGCCTATAAAATTCATATAAATAAAATAGAAAAAACCTTATAATTATAACCTCTTCAAAAACGCGACTGCAAAGTTAATACTAATAATTGAAATGACCACCATTCTGATGAATTTATAATCATTGAAGTCGGACATTGGGGGCATCAATGTTGTATTGTGTGTTTTGATTAAGAAATATGACCTGAAAATTTAATTATGTTTGCTTTTTTGAAAAAATAATCATATTTTTGTAAGCATAACCATTGAATAACTTAATATACCACCATAATTTTAACATTTTTGCTTATGAAAACAATTACAAGATTTTTGCGAACAGTGGCTATCGCTTCATCGGTGATGGTGAGCATGAATGCCTGGTCGCAAAGTGGACAGCCCCACAGTGTGAAGGCGAGTGCCATCTTCGATCAAGTGACTGTGCAATGGAATGCGCCCGCGTCCGACATTGAGTTGAAATGGCACGACGACAAGTCCTACAACGGTATGGACGGTTTGAGGAACGATCCACAAGGCACAAGCGTGATTTATGCTGCCAGCAAATTCCTACCATCGGAACTTGCGGCAGTGGCTGGCGAAAAAATTGATGCCATCGCCTATTTCCAATATCGCAACGTGACAAACGTGCGTGTGATGATTTACGAGAATGGCAAAGTGGTTCGCGACCAACCTGTGGATGTGAGTGGCTTCTCGAAAAACAGTTGGAAAAAAGTGACACTCAACGCTCCTTATACTATTACAGGCAACGAAGAACTGATGTTTGTGGTTCGCTTTGAACATGGCTACA
>OJAR01000387.1_pt1 | contig 14751 bp, 7 predicted proteins | sample 1589431 | NCBI WGS metagenome assembly OJAR01 (sample SAMN03283242) | human gut metagenome | biome: human-associated habitat; material: feces | host: Homo sapiens | place: Peru | collected 2012 | reverse complement strand
TACAAGGCGCTTAAAAATTCAGGGGAGCCCATGACCTTTACCAATGTTGGCGACAGGGTTTTCAGAGCCTTGAATCTCCCGACCATCGTCTATACCAAGCCAAACGAAGACGGAACTCCGAGACATCTGAGCCCCATCATGCAGAAGAAAGTCGACAACGTGTTGAAGGATTTTCTAACTTCACTTATTTTCGATGATCTTGCAGGAAACTGGACCGTCATGCTTCCCAACCTTGAAGAGTGTGCCATGGTCAACATCGACTACGAGTACCTGCATGACCAAATATTCGGCACTACCGAAGTGGAACGTTTCTATGACATTCCCGAGCTTGACGGAATGACGGACGATGACAAGTTTGAGTTCCTCACCCAGGTACTCGATTACTTCCGTCATCAGCTTGCAATGAATTGGAAGATGCGTCGTGGCTCTTCTGTGGAGTCCCTTGCCAAGGACATCCGTGCCAATCTTCGCCAGCCATGGTCGTTAGAAGAGAGCGAGCCGATTTTGCCCGCTGCATTCATATATCTGCGTCGTCCGGGACGTAGAACAAGCAAAACGGTAGAGAGCGCCGGCTATCAGTCGAAGCTCGGAAAGTTTGTGCGCGACTACCTTAAGAATCACGACTATTCCGGCACTGCGCTGACAAGCCAGAACCTCTATCTCGACTATATGTCGCGCCTTTTCGATGCCCTTATAAGCGGAGGCTATCTGGTCAAAAGCGAGGATGGCTTCTACCAACTTCTCTTCAGCAGTGTTATCTGGAAACTCGGCGACCTGGAGCATGTTCATGACGACCTCGTAAGGGTTCGCACCATCAACAATCGTGTGGAGCGAAGACCCAACCGTTACTTCCAAAGATATTACCAGACAATTCCTCTTGGGGCTTCAATAGCGCTTGAAGCCAAAGACCATACTGGTCAGGTCGATAAAGAGGAGCGTCAGGCTCGCGAGGAGCAGTTCCGCAATGGAGAGTTCCCCGTTCTGTATTGCTCTCCCACCATGGAGCTCGGCATCGACATAGCCGACCTCTCTATCGTGGGTATGCGCAACGTTCCGCCAACTCCAGCCAACTATACTCAGCGTGCAGGCCGTGCTGGACGAAGCGGCCAGGCTGCTCTCATCTTCACATACTGCCGTCCTCGCAACTCTCACGAGAATTATTTCCTCCGTCATCCGGAGAAGATGGTCATGGGTGAAGTGAAGGCGCCGAGAATGGAACTTGTCAACGAATCGCTCTTCAAAACCCACTTCCACTCTGTTATACTCTCGCTCTGTCCGCTTCCGGAACTCTCCAAATCATTTGCCGACATTCTCGATTTCGATGATGTCAACAATATCAAGATAAAAGATTCCGTTAGGCACCGTCTGCAACTCACAGAGACCATTCGGCAGAAAGCCAAAGAGATATTCCGCAAAGTGATATCCGATGACTTCCTTAAGCGTGGTCTTCAGGAGGCATCCCATTGGTTCAATAATGAGAACGAATGGATGAACCGTGTGCTTGACACCTACGAAAAGGATTTCGAGGATGCCCTTAAAAGATGGATCAGCCTTTACAAAGAGGCTATGGGCAATCTTGTGGCTGCCCAGCACATCCTGCGCAACAACCTTTACGGAGACAATTCCAGAGAAAGGAATGAAGCTCTTGTTAAAGAGCGCCGCGCTCTCCGCATGAAGGAGGAACTCATCGGCAAGGATGTCAAGCGCCAGGAAGAGAACGAATTTTATCCCTTCCGTTACTTTGCTGCCGAAGGCTTCCTCCCGGGCTACAACTTCTCGAAGTTGCCTCGCCGAGCCTATCTACAGTACAAGGCAACCGACAAACTCGATGTGCTCAGTCGTCCCCGTTCCCTGGCTCTCAGGGAATTCGGACCTCAGAACATCATCTACAACAATGGCTCGAAGTTCCGCGTGGAGAGCATGAAGCTAACCGGCAATGTCGAGTCCCATAAGTTCGTCTACAATCCGAAGACCGGAATCGTCTATAAGGATTGCGATATGGCCGCCAATCATGTCGATCCGATTACAGGCGAAGCGCTTGACGGCGTGACCAAGCAGATCAATGGGGTCTGCATCGAGGCCGGCGATATGAATGCCACCGAGGTGGACAAAATCACCTGTCAGGAGGAGGAGCGTTCCCGCAAGTTCTACACCACCCGCACGTTCTTCTCCTCCGACCAGCCTTCGGCAGTTCAGGTATGCGAACTCAAGATGGGTGATATGCATCTGGCGAATATACGCTATATCCCGTCATGCCGTCTCACCTATATTCTGGAGTCAAAGAACGAGAACGCCAACTGCGGTTTCCCGTTCGACACCAAGACGGGCCAGTGGATAAGTCAGGATCGAGTCGCCAACATTCTCCGCGAGCAGGAGAATCATCCGGAGGAGGCCGAGCGTATGCAGTACGTGAAACTCTTTGCAGAGACCACTGCCAACGCTATCTATATCCAGCCACTTGAAGCCCTCGACCTCTCCAACGCTGAGGCAGTACGCACTTTCCTCTACGCCTTCAAGCAAGCACTTGAGGATGTGTTCCAGGTCGAGAACAGCGAACTTGGTGCCGAAGTGATGGGCGAAGGCAACGTGCCCAATCTTCTCATATATGAAGATGCCCAGGGCTCACTCGGTGTGCTCCAGCGTCTCGTCAAGGAACCGGAGAGCTATCAGGAAGTTGTGAAACGAGCCTACGAAATCTGCTATAATACTCTTGACGACCTTTCGCCCGAGCAGGTTGAGAATCTCGTTCCCGCTGATTACTCCAATCTCCTCAACTATTACAATCAGCCGTATCACAACCTGATAGACATTCGACGCATCTACCATACCCTCCGGAAGATGCGCGAGGCTAAGGTCGAGGTTCATCAGCCTGGCAACAACATGGGCTATGACGAGCAATACCAGATGCTTGAAAGCGCCCGCGACCAGTCGAGCAGCACGGAGCGCAAGTTCCTCCGCTATCTCTATGATAATCGGCTGAGACTGCCCGACCGTGCCCAACCTTCGTTTCCCGATGAGTACTACGTACAGCCAGATTTCGCTTACGGCGACCATGTCATGGTGTTCTGCGATGGCACTCCCCATGATAATCCTGAGGTGAAGGCCGATGACATTCGCAAGCGCGAACTGCTCGAAGATGCCGGTTACATCGTACTCTCCTGGCATTACGCTACTCCTCTTGAGGAGTTCATTTCCCAGTATCCACACATTTTCACGCCCGTTAGTTGATGGAATTCAAGACTGGAACATTAGTTGAATACAGAAATCGCCCGTGGGTTGTGCAGCAGTCCACGTCAGCAGACCTGCTCCGCCTAAAGCCTCTCGGTGGCACTGACAGCGAGATTATGGGTCTATATCTTCCCCTTTACGGCGAAGACCTCAAACTCACGTCCTACAATTTCAAGCGTCCCTCAGCATCCGACCTTAGCCAGGGCTATCAGTCGGCCGCCCGCAACCTTTACAATGCCTGCCGACTCTCGTTCCGCGACGTTGCCGGACCATTCCAAAGTCTTGGTCGTCTCTCGTTCGAACCGCGTCCATATCAGATGGTTCCGCTGATTCTTGCATTGAAGCAGGAAAAGATAAGACTGCTGATTTCGGATGATGTGGGTATCGGCAAGACTCTTGAAGCACTTCTGATTGCCAAGGAACTCTATGACCGCAGGGAGATTAAGCGTTTTGCCGTTGTTTGCCTCCCTCATCTTTGCGAGCAATGGCAGAATGAGATTAAGGACAAGTTCGGACTTGATGCGGAGATCATCCGCTCCAGTACTGTAAGCCGTCTGGAGAAGAAACTCCGTGCCGACCAAAACATCTTCCGTGATATTCCGTTCCAGGTCATATCCATAGATTACGTCAAGCAGAAGGAGCGCGCCTCAATCTTTGCCGAGCATTGCCCGGAGTTGGTGATTGTAGACGAGGCCCATACATGCGCCCGTCCCAAGGGTGCCAACAACTCCCAACAGCAGCGTTATGCTCTCCTGCGTAAGTTGGCCGATACCGACCGACATCTGATTCTCCTGACCGCCACTCCGCATAGCGGCCAGACCGAGGAGTTCCAGTCGCTCATAGGTCTGCTTGACAAGAAGTTCGAGGCGTTCACTCTCGACACCGCTCAGGAGCGTCAGGAATTGTCAGACTATTTTGTTCAGCGGCGCCGTGCCGACATCAAACAATATCTTGGCGATGAGGTTGTCTTCCCGACAAGGACCTCAATCGATGATGACCAATATAAGTATTCGCCCGCTTATCTTGACCTCCTTCATAAAGTAATAGCCTATATTAAGGCTGGTGTAAAGAATGCTCGGAGCGAGGAGAAACGCAAGCAGCGCTATATCTACTGGGACTTGCTGGCTCTTATGCGTGGCATCATGTCGAGTCCCGACGCCGGCATATCCATGCTTCAGAATAAGATTAGCCGCAAGGAGAATGCCTCCGATACCAACGAAGAGGATGGCGAAAACCGCGTCTTTATCTTCAGCGACAAGCTCAAGGATATTGATGAGTCTGATGACCTTCTTCCTGAAGCTCTGGAGAAATCTTCAAATTCCGACCGCAGTAAGTTCAAGGAGTTTATCCGCACCCTTGAATCAATCAAGGAGCAGGATGATGACGAAAAGGTTAAGCAGGCTGTTCGCCTTGTGGAGTTCTGTCTCGCCGAGGGTAAGAATCCCATCGTGTTCTGCCAGTATATCCAAACAGCCGAATACGTCGGCAAATATATCGCCGAACATCTTTCACCCAAATACAGGAAAAAGAAGGTTGCGGTCGAGACCATTACATCCCGTCTGGCCGATGAGGAGCGCAAGTTGAAGATAGACGAGCTGTGCCGCAACGAGAATCATATTCTTGTTTGCACCGATTGCCTCTCTGAGGGTGTCAACCTCCAGCAGGGCTTCGAGGCCGTGATTCACTACGATCTTCCGTGGAACCCCAACCGCATGGAGCAACGCAACGGCCGCATCGACCGCTTTGGCCAGACCTCTCCCGAGGTACTTGTTTCGACCATCAGTTCCTCCAACAGTATTGTCGACCAAAATGTCTTCCGCGTGCTCTACGAGAAGCAGCAGCGCATCAAGAATCAGCTCGGCGTGTATCTGCCTATAGCCGAAAACGATTCCTCAGTGATGGAACAGCTCCTCAAAAAGATCATCGAGGATTCAAGCGAGGCTGGTCCATCATTGTTCAGCGATGAGGATTTGGGCATCGATACTTCCGCTGAGGCACGCAAACTGACACGTCTTGAAGAGAATGAGAAGATTTCGCACACTTATTTTGCGCATAACAACAAGAAAACTGATCCAACTCAGTTGCGCGGTGTCCTGGAAGAGGCTCGTCGCGTAATCGGCGGTGTCGAGGATACCCGCGACTTTGTTGTCGCCATCCTTGAAAACGCCGGCGTAAGCTTGAAGATGACCGACTCGTTGTCCTACACCTTCCCGCGACAGGCTCTTCCGGCCAATCTGCGCCATTATTTCAAAGCTACGGCAAAGGATATCGTGAAGATTTCATTCGCCTCGCCAACGCCTAAAGGTTATGAGTATATCGGCCGCAACCATATTCTGGTCGAGGACCTTTCGCGAGGCGTTGTCAATGATACCGTCAACGGTGGTACCCTGGCGGCCTCCCGAGCCATGGTGATGGCTACAGATGCCGTCCAGAAGAAGACAACCGTCATGATGATGCGTGTCCGCTCGGTAATCCGCGATTCGAAGGACACATCCCGAGAACTTGTAGGCGAGGAGATGATATTCCTCGGCTATCGTGGTCGAATCGAGACAGGAGATTATCTCACTCAAGAGGAATGCTTCGACCTTCTTATGAATGCCAGGGCTTCTAAGAACCTTGATCTTCCGTATCAGCAGACGATGTTCGACCAGTCTGTGCGATGGACTTACAGTGAGGACTTCATGCACGCCTATACCGATAATATTGCTCTGGAACGCGCCCAGAAGCTTGTGGAGTCCTTCTCCAAATATCGCCATTATATCAACTCCAACACATATCAGGTTGTGGAGCCTGTCCTTCCCATGGATGTCATAGCCGTCTATGTTTTCATCCCTAACCTTTGAACGTCATGAGTAAAGGAAACGAAATATCTGTTCAACTACATAGAGATTCGGAATATACTGCCTGGGTAAAGAATCTCAAGCAGCGCTACCTCTCCCAACGTCTCAAGGCTGCACTTGCTGCCAGTAGTGAGATGCTCCAATATTACTGGAGCCTCGGTCGCGACATAGAGAATCTTCAGTGGGCCAACACCTACGGTTCGGCTTTCTATGAGACATTAAGCAGGGATTTACGTCGAGAACTGCCCGACGCCAAAGGTTTTTCCGTAACCAACCTTAAATACATGCGGCGATTCTACGCCCTTTATAGTCAGGCGATTGGAAATCGTCCGCAAGTTGCTGACGATTTTGCCCACAATCGTCCACAGGTTGTGGATGATTTATTGCCAGCAAATCGTCAGCAGGCTGCTGACGATTTCGAACAAGCTATTTTTTCTATTCCTTGGGATCATCATCTCCGCATCATGGGTAAATGCCATGGTGATGTTAATAAAGCATTGTTCTTTGTCCGCAAGACGATAGAGAACCATTGGGGACGCGAAGCGCTCTTGAATTTTCTTGATACTAATCTCTACGAGCGTGAAGGTAAAGCGCTTACTAATTTCAAAGCCACCCTTCCTGCAGAGCAAGGAGATTTAGCGCAACAAACACTTCACGACCCTTACGTTTTTGATTTCCTGACTTTAAGAGAAGGTTATGACGAACGTGATTTAGAGAATGCCCTTGTAGCTAACGTGACTCGTTTTCTCCTCGAACTTGGCACCGGTTTTACATATGCCGGACGGCAGATGAGAATTGATGTAAACGGAGAGGAGTTCTTTCCTGACCTGCTCTTTTACAACACAAAAATTCATGCCTATGTAGTCATAGAGCTGAAAGTCAAGCACTTTAAGCCCGAGTTCTTAGGGCAACTCGGATTCTATGTTTCTGCAGTGAATCACACTTTGAAATCCGATCTCGACAATCCAACCATAGGCTTGCTTATATGCAAAAGCAAGAACAATGTGGTGGCTCAATATGCTCTTGAAGGAACGACGCTGCCGCTGAGCATTTCTGAATACTCCTTGCAAAGCTTGATTCCAGAAAATTACCGTACTTCTCTCCCTTCCATTGAGGAGATAGAGTCCGAACTCTCCAAAAACGATTGACCAGATGGAATATACCTCGATACATGTAAATGGCCATTTGCTCTCCGACGAGATTCTGAGGTCGATTGAGCAGGATGAGACATTCCAGGGCAACACCCAGCGCGACTTTGCCGTCGACACCACCGTCGGCCAGGCCATCGACTATGCGTGGGGCGCCCTCCGCAATGACTGGGAGTATTTCAAGAGCCGCTCCAACATCAACGATCCGTACGGAACCCGCCGTGTGCGCGACCTTATGTCGGCGCTCTTCGCCAAACTCGGCTACAACCTGGAGCAGCAGCGTCAGAACGTGGAGGCTTCGGGTCGCTCGTTCGACATCACATATCTCGACCACGACATCAAGGATTTCCCCATCAAGGCCGAAGGTTTTATCATCGGCGACGCCGACCTCGATACTCTCGACCGCAACTCCCTTGACTATCGCGCAAAAGGACAGCGCCGCCAGAAGTCCCATCACGCCACGATGCTCGAGTATCTCAACTCCACGGAGAATGTCTATGGCATCGTGACCAACGGCTATACTCTCCGCCTTATCCGCAACTCCGGCCAGCTGGTCAAGATGACCTATATCGAGTTTGACCTTCGCCGCATGATCGAGGAGGACAAATACTCGGAGTTCCGACTGATGTTCCGCTTCCTCCATGCCTCGCGTTTCCGCGTCGAGGGGGATGAACCCTGCATCTTCGAACGCTGGTTCAACCTCTCTATCGAGAGCGGCAACCGCATCCGCAGCGGCCTGAGCAAGGCTGTGCAGAAGGCCATGGAAAAGATTGGCACTGCTGCAGTTTGTGGCTCGGGCAAAGGCAATGAAGCATTGCGCCAGGCTATTGCATCCGGAGAACTGACAGCCAAGGACCTGAACAGCGAACTTGTCCACTTCATATATCGTCTGCTTTTCCTCTTCATCATCGAAGACCGCAACCTGGTATACGAACTGCCGCCGGCCGAAAGTCCCGATTATAAGGAGGCTTGCCGCAATCAGGAGATTTACAACCAATATTATGCCGCATCGCGTTTCCGCAGTCTCTCCGAGCTGCGCTATCTCTACAACCGCGAATATTCCGACCTCTGGGAAGGCCTTATCGAGACGTTCCGGCTCTTCGAGCCAGGTGGCTTCGGCGACCGGCTGGGCATTAAGCCTCTCGGCGGTGTACTTTTCGGTTCGGAGACTCTCCATTGGCTCAAGCAGGTGACCATCTCCAACCGTGATATTCTTGAAGCATTCTCGGCACTCAACATCTTCATAGACGAGAAGGGCAATCCCGTCAAGATCAACTATTCGGCACTCGATGTGGAGGAGTTCGGCTCCGTCTATGAAGGCATACTTGAAATGACGCCGCGCCTCACCGAGGGCTCGTCCCCCGAGGAGTGGCTCTTCGACTATGCCGAGGGCCTCGACCGCAAGTCATCATCGAGCTACTATACCCGTCCCGACCTCGTTCAGAGCCTGATTCATACCACCCTCGAACCGGTCATCAAGGAACGGCTCTCCATCTGCACCACAACGGAACAGAAAGAGAAGACGCTGCTTTCCATGAAGGTCTGCGACGCCGCCTCCGGCTCCGGCCATATCGTTCTGGCTATGGCCCGCACCATCGCATGGTATCTCTGCTCGGTGCGCACCGGTGAGGACAACCCTGCGTCGCTCGACTATCGCCGTGCACTCCGCGAGGTGATTCAGAAGTGCGTCTATGCCGTCGACTACAATCCCGATGCCGTCGAACTCTGCAATGTGGTACTGTGGATTGAGGGCTATTGCGCCGGTCAGCCGCTGTCGTTCCTCGACCATCATATCCGTTGCGGCAACTCTGTGGTCGGTGTGGCCGACCTCGACAAACTCCTTGAAGGTGTGCCTCAGGAAGCCTTCTCCAAGGCTGACAAGGAGGGCAACAAGATTATCAAGCGCCTCAATGCCGATGCGCTCAAGGACATAAAGATACTTCTCGATGACGCCCGCAACACTGGCTTACAAGTGAGTCTATTCGACGATGGCTTCAATATCTCGCGCATCGACAATGAACAGATATCACTCGCCGACAATGTGCGCGAGATCTCTTCACTCCCTGAGACCACGCTCCTCGAAGAACTCACCAAGAAGCGCCGCTGGACCGAACTGATGGAATCGCCCCGCGTAGAGTGTCTGCGCCGAGCCTGCGACATCTACACATACGCCTTCTATAAGGATTATACCGAGGATGAACTCATCGACACTGAGTCTATCAAGATGCCGATGGTGCCATATAGCCGCACCGTATATCAGGCACTCGAAGACATCAAGCAACTGGAGAATCCCTCCGTTTTCCACACCCATCTCTCTGAAGATTTCAAGACAGAGGTGGCCGAAGCCGCCCGTCGCCATCGTTTCTTCCACTGGGCAGTCGAATTCCCCGAAGTCTTCGCCGACGGCGGTGGCTTCGACGTGATGTGCGGCAACCCGCCATGGGATAAAATCAAGGTCGAGGATAAGAAATGGTTTGAGGCTAACGGTCGATCAGACATCGTGAATGCCGGAACGGCTGCACAGCGCAAGCAGGCCATTGAAGAACTTCACACAACCGACCCTGAGCTTTTCGCTCGTTACACTGAAGCTCAGAAATCTGCCGAAGGAATGAGCCGCTTTGTGCGCTTTGCCGAGCGGTTCCCATTGACAGCCACCGGTGACATCGACCTCTATCCGATGTTTGCAGAACTGTGCCTTAACTTCTCAAAACTCGCATGGGGACTGGTCGTTCCTACCGGAATCGCAGTCAATGATTCCAACAAGGCTTTCTTCTCAAAACTCATTGATGATAATCGCCTTATCTCGATGTATAGCTTTGAGAATGAAGAGAAAATCTTCGACATACATCATAGCTTCAAGTTCTGCCTCCTGACTGCAGGAGAGAGAGCGGAGCGTCCTCGAAATGTTCAAAGTGGATTCTATTTGAGGCGTATGGATCATCTTCTTGACCCTCGGCGCATCTATACCCTTCGAACATCGGACTTTGCACGTCTCAATCCCAACACAAAGACATGTCCGGTTTTCCGCACTTCGCGCGATGCCGAACTCACGGCTAAGATCTACCGCAATTCGCAGATTCTTGTGAATGAGGTGACCGGTGAGAATCCATGGGAAGTTAAGTTTGGCAGTATGATTCACATGTCGAACGACTCCCATCTTTTCCGAACCTACGCTCAACTTACAGAATCAGGGGCTAAAATCGATGAGCGCAACCATTTCTTCCTCCCCGATGGCACAGAATATGTGCCTCTATATGAGGGCAAGATGTTCTATCTCTACAACCACCTGTATGGTTCATGGCCCACGGATGGCGAAAGACCCAATGTGGTTGAAATAACCTCTATAGATTCTCTTACAGATGTTGATGAATCTATAAAGCCTTGGTATTGGATACCAGCGTCAGAATGTGAAAACCGACTTATTAAATATGATAAGGAGGGGAATGTTGTATGGGAATGGAAACATAACTGGCTGATGGCATGGCGTGATGTAACAAATGCGTCAACAGAACGCTCGTTTATAGTGGCCAGTATTCCCGACACCGACGGCGGAGCCGTCGGTGTCGGGAATACTGCCACGCTGCTCTTCGAGCAGCGTGGCAGTATGCCCGGAGCATTGCTTTTAGCAATGCTCTCGACGCTGATTTTTGATTATGCTGCAAGGCAAAAAATCGGTGGAACTCATGCAAGTATAGGGTATGTGAAGCAGTTTCCTGTCATTCCTTCCGAGCAGATTCCTGACGAATGGGTGAAAGAGATAGTGCCGCGAGTGCTGGAGCTGACCCATTTCAACCATGACATGGATGGATGGGCACGTGAAATTGGCGAGGAATGGGATGCATTGCGCGAAGAAAAGCATCCCGACTGGCCCGAGCTGCAGTGGCAGGAGCCAGTGCGCTTCGACCCCGAACGCCGCGCCGTGCTGCAAGCCGAACTCGATGCCATCTTCGCCCACCTCTACGGCCTCAACGAAGAGGATCTGCGCTACATTCTCGATCCCGAGGACGTCTGCGGCCCCGGCTGCATCAACCAGACTTTCCGCGTCCTCAAAGACCGCGAACTCCGCGAGCTCGGCGAATACCGCACCCGCCGCCTCGTCCTCGCCGCCTGGCACCGCTTCCACTTCTAAACAAAATACCTGAGCAATGGAAAATGAATATGATTTAAAGGCAGATCTTGAACGATCCTACGGCAAGGATTCTCCGATGTATGAAGGGCTCGTCAAAGGCTTAGACCCCAACTCGGAGGTAGCAAAGATGATTGAGGACAGTATCCTGAATCTCAGGTATGCTTTGAATGTGGATAACAATATTCTCGCCAAAGCATTAGCCGCATCTGTAAGATACCACATGGAGGATTTCCATGCAAAGCATCTCTCAGACGAGCAGATGAGGGAACTCAATCCCATAATCCGTAATGCTATCTTCACCTTGCTGGAGGATATGACCGAAGAGCGTTACTTCAAAATCAGCGGTATGCTCCGTCTCAACCTTCCGTCCTACTGGGAAGACTGCGAGTATCTGGAAGATTAACCGGAGAGAGGAACTCCCTACGGAGTGGTTGAAAGAGTATGAAAAGGCTGCCTTTTTGAATGAATATGCTGTCTTTTCTGGAAATTTAATTGAAGTTCTGACGCTCAGCCACTTTCATTAAGATTTACGCGACAAATTCCGAGAGAAAAAGTTTAATCGTAAGGATATTTTTCGTAGATTTGCATTTTGTTAGGAGTATTCCACGCGGAAGCCTCCTGGTGGAAAACCCAACTGCAATGGATAGATTCCAAAGCAACCCCAAAAGCGTTCCGCCAGCCCCTGGGACTGACGACCGCGAAGCGCGCTCAAAATTTTGGGTGGCAGCCTACACTCGGCCTCGAAGCGAGAAGAAGGCCGCCTCTGAATTGGAGGCTCTGGGACTGGAAATTTATCTTCCCATGCAGAAACAACTGAAGCAATGGAGCGACCGCAAGAAATGGGTAGAAACAGTTGTGGTGCCAATGGTCTTGTTCCTCAATGTGGATAAAAACGACTTGCTCACCATTCGCAAACACCCTCTCATTCTAAAGCTATTTACCGCTCCTGGCTCTAAAGAAACCGCCAAGATACCTGTTGCCGAAATTGAAAAACTCAAATTCATATTGGGCCAGTCGGAACTTCCTGTGACTATAGACCCATCCCTGTTTGTCAAGGACACGAAGGTTAGAATCATAAGAGGTTCTTTGATGGGGCTGTGCGGCATCATCGAAAGTAGTGGTGGGGAAAGTGCAGTTTTCGTAACCAGCATGGGCATTTTGGGTGGTGCCAAAGTACAGGTCAAAATATGTGAATTAGAACGAATATAACGAAAAGCAAAGTCTTTACTATATATGGGCTTCCTGGATTTCATAAAGTCAAAACTTGTTCCCGAATCTTCGGACAATCCAAATACTGAACAGCAGAAGAAAAGTGGTTGCACCCGTCAGGATGTGCTCAATGCCCTGAAAGCGGCTTTCATAAATTCTCTTGAAGAGGAAACGACCTCCGAAAGTATGCTTTGTCATACGTTCTACAAGGTATATATCCATGAGAATTACTACAATAAGATTTCAGCTGGCTTCCACAAGACCTGTGAAGATGCTGTAAAGGTATTCGTTAAGGAATTGAAGAAACGGGCATCTGCTTTCCCTGACTTTATGCCTTTCTCCAACAGGTGGGAATTTCATCTCATCAAGTTGACGGAAAGCACCCTGCTTAACGAATCAAATCAGGCCTACAATGACGACATGATTACCATCATGTCAGCATTATGGGCTCCAAAATCGATCGCGGAAGAAGAGCCCGAAGAAAGCGGAGAACGTCAGGTGCTTACAATGCATGAGAAAAACTCCATGCGCGACATCCCCAAAGGATTCAATTATAATGTGCTACAAGGCCTTATTGCCGCCGAAAAAGACAAAGCGGTGTTCCGTTTCACTCTTGACAGCGAAGTCTTACCGGTGAAACCTATTGCTTCTCCAAATCCCAGTTCTAAAAAACTTGCCACCATCAAGATTTCAGGTGGAACGTTTGTCGATGGCCCCCGTTCATTCCCCTCTTACCCCATGACATCTGAAAATCTTAAGATATCCGGTAAGAACGACAAACCTTCTACTGACGGAACGCCCGTGCTCAGAATTAACAGTGATTCCATCATGTGTCCCCATGTGGAAATAAAACGTGATAATGCCACCAAAACATTTAAGATTATGTTTAGGGGTCCGGGCAAGTTAAACGAGAGAGACATGGGACGCCATCTTAATGAATGGGTGGTATTGCCACTGACTTCCAGCCTGATGCTGGGTGATTTTGACTTGGAATTCAAAGCCTGAAATTATGTGGAGTCTTCTTTTTCTAGTCCTCTTGGCATTCCTGGTGGTTTTCATATTCAGGAATCATTTTAAGAATCTGCCCAAATGAACAATGCCGATATGAAGATCGAATTTTTTGGCGAAACCAATCAAGGAATGGTTCGTCAAAACAATGAGGATTGTTTCATAGCCCAATACATTTGGGATGAGAAGTTTCTGCTTTGTGCCGTAATCGACGGTATGGGCGGTTATGAAGGAGGCGAGGTCGCATCCGATTTAGCCCGTACAACCTTGTTGAAAAGCCTTGAGGCATATCCGAGCGGAGACATCTTCGGCGCATTGAAACAAGCTTTTATCGATGCGAACAACGAAATAGTTCGTTATCGACAGGCCTCGCCAATGTATTCCTCAATGGGGTGTGTCGCCACAGTCGGTCTATTTGACTTGACAGACCCCAAACTCTTTCTGGTTCATGTCGGAGATTCCCGGTTATACAGATTTCAAGGTGGTAACTTGGAGAAGCTTAGCCATGACCATTCCTTAGTAGGCTATAGAGAAGAAATCGGAGACCTGACTGAGGAGGAGGCGATGAAGCACCCCAATAGGAGTGTCATCAGCCGGAGTGTCGGCGATAGCTTCCACTTTGTCGAGGACGATGATTTCCTCGAGACTTCAATCTTCCCGATCTATGCGGATTCTGATTTCCTTTTCTGTTCCGATGGTTTGAGTGACATGCTCCGTTCGCAACAGATAGCCAGTGTGCTGGCAACCGATAAACCGGTGAAGGAGAAAGTAGAAGAATTGATTAAGGACACCAATGAGGCTGGTGGCAAAGACAATGTGACAGTGGTAATCGCTCAATTCAGAAGGATAGAAACTTCACAGAATGATCAAGAAGAAACAGAGACCTTCACTAATCAAGAGAGTTTGACACCTTCAACTTCTGATAAAGATAAAAGCAAGAGAAAAAAAATTTGGATAGGCATCCTTTCATGCTTATTACTGGCCTCAATAGGGCTTTGCGTTTGGTTTTATTTCCGACCTGTAGAAAAAAGTTCAAATCCGAATGAGCTGCAGACACCCAAAGTCGAGGCAGAAGTAAAGCCAATCGAGAAGGCTGTTAAAGACGATAGTGGGAGAGTTGCGGCGCCTACCGAAGAAACTCTCAATCTTTCAGCCCCCAATGACTCAATAACAACTGAACCATGACCCC
>OJAR01000381.1_pt1 | contig 14865 bp, 10 predicted proteins | sample 1589431 | NCBI WGS metagenome assembly OJAR01 (sample SAMN03283242) | human gut metagenome | biome: human-associated habitat; material: feces | host: Homo sapiens | place: Peru | collected 2012 | reverse complement strand
CATTCCGCAGACTGTTGCGATGTTTGTGCTTACACTTATAACGGGGAGTTGTGTCAGCATATCTTCGACGGTTCAAATGTTGATAATCTCACAAGCCGTTGACCTTGAAGAAAAAATATCCGGAAACAGGCCGGACGCGCTGTTTTTCTCGGCGCAGACATTTATTGTCAAGATAGGTACCGGCTTGTCGTCGCTGGCGGCAAGCATAGGCTATGCCGCTGTCAATTTTTCTTCCGCTCAAACAGCAGCGCTCAACAAATTTATTGCAAGCGGCGGAATACCGAGGCTTGACGGCAGATATTCAAATCTGATGACACTTCTGTTTATGCTGTACACTCTGCCTGTCGCATTGAGCTCGCTTCTGTCCGCGCTTCCGTTTATTCGCAGGGAGCGGGAGTGAGGTATTAAAACCCCGTGAAGCTATAAAACATTCCGCCCGGGGTCCCGGACGGAATGTTGCTTTTTGTGCCTATTCGGTCAATTCAGCGCAAAATCGACCGTCTTTGTTTCTCCGGCGCGGAATGTCAGCGTCTCCGTCTTGTCGGAGAGCCCGCATGAAACGGTGATCGTTTGGTCGATGTCGGAGGTCACGGTGACCTGTGCCGTTTTGCTTTGCAAATCCCACCTGAGCGAGTCAACCGTCGCACGGGTTCTCGCCTTTATCCCGGTTATCTCGCCTGCGTCAAAGCCCGATTCAAACAGAGCCGGAAGAATCTCGATTTCGTTTTTGTTCGAGAAAACGAGGGCTTCGTTGACGATTCCGAGATAGCCTATGGCAAAGTCGGTGCAGTAGCAGCTTCTTTGATCGTAATCGTGGTTCGTCATAAGCGAGGGATATCTTATTTTATGGTTCTGAAGCTTCACGAGCGCAGAGGTGAGGCTCGTTCTGTCCTTGAGCCTTGCGGCGATGAGCGAACGGTGAACAAGTGCGTGGCTCGCCTCGTTTTCAGAGGTTCTGTTGTTTATCGCCTGTATGCAGGCGGACTTGAGACGCTCGTCGTTCTGCGTTTCAAACAGCGGCCACACGCAATAGAGGTGGCTCAGATGCCTGTGCTCGTTGTTTTCTTCAAATTGGCTGCACGCCCACTCCTTGAGCGCGCCGGTTTTGTCGAAGAGATACGGCGGGAGCTTTCGGAGCATATATTCCCATTTTGCCGTGTCGGTTTCCGGCGCGGTGTCTTTTATAACGCTCAAAAGCATATTCAGATTGTCGCGGCAGGCGGCGATGTCGATAGCCGCGTTTGCGTCGGAGGGAGAGGGATAGTTCGACGGATTGTTTTCCGGGGAATAGCTCGGCAGGATGCAGTAGTATTCGTCATCCGCAAGCGCCGTCTTGCCCGCTTCATAATGAATCGAGCCGTTCGAGTCGGTGTAATATTCGGGGGTCATAAGCTGCTCCCAGTAGTTCGCCGATTTAATCAAAAGCGGCAAAAGCACATCGCGCTCAAGCCGGAGATATCCCCTGTCCTCGATCGCGCGAATGTCTTCGTCCGTAAGGTCGTCCGCGGTGACGGAAAGCACGGATATGAGCTTGTCAAGGTCGATTTCGCCGCTGAGCGGAATTTTGATATCTCCGTAGCATTGCAGGGTCTCATAGAGCGGCTGGATCATCCAGCTTGAGCCTGCGTTCCAGTATCGAAACGGATACGGATAGCAGGTTTCCGTTATTACCGCCTTGTCGCCGTCGGTGTTTACGGGGGCTTGGATGGCGTCGGTAAATCCGTGGGTCGCGAGCGCGTTTTCCTCCCAGTCGGGGAGCTGGCGGAGAATAAAATATGCGTAGCCTATCGGGGATGAGGAGATGTTGCCCGTGTTCATCGAGGAGGTTTGCAGGTTCACGTTTGCGTCCATTGTGTATTTGCCGCCCCAACCCGTGTTCCATTCGCCTGTCCACATACCGTAAAGGCGGGGCGTGGAATATCCGCTGCAACACAGATAAGCGTATCTGCCTGCATAATACGAACGCTGGCTGAGCGCGGGATCGAGCTTTTTCTTGAACCTCTGCTTTCTCAGCAGCTTTTCGTTCGATTTTTCTGAGCTGCCGTCTTTGAGAGTCAGCGTGACTGCGTTGAACTGCGGCTGATATACCGCAAGATGAGCGTCAAGCGCATCGGAATAGCTGAATTTTCCCTCGGCTGAGTATTTTCTCGCAAAGTCCGTTGTCCGGTTATAGAGCGAGTCGATGAGCGCGCAGCCGCTTTGTGACGCGAAGGCGGAAAGCTCGCCCATATTGTAATCTCTGCCCGTAACGGTGATAAGATAAACCTCGTCCGCCCCGCTGACGGTCAATTTCGGCTGGCTGTCGCCCGCGTATTGCTCGTCTTTCGGCGCGTCCGCTTGCGTGACGCTTAAAGTTCCGCCGATATTCAAAACATAGGTGAGCGTGGCGTAGCCGCCGTTTTTGAGCTCGGATTTTTCATAGTCGGGATAGTGCGCAACCAGGGCAAGATAAGCCTTGCCCCCGTCGGCGAGCTTTTTATATTTGATATTCACCTCGTCGCCCTCGGAGTAGTTTGCCATGGTCGAGATATCATCGTAGGAGAGCGTAATATTTACGGGCGCGTTCTTGCTTGATTTTTCGATTTTTGTAACCGTGACGCCGTCGGCAAGCGAGGTGAAAGTAGTTCTCTCCCATGTGCCGTTTTTGTCGGTGTATTTCACGCCGACCTGCGCGGTCTCGTAGTCTGTGTAGCGGATATAATCCTTGATGCGGTGCCGCTCGGAGTTTATTCTCAGCTGACCGCCGGGATGGAAGCGATACACATCGTCATAGCTCGCGTTGTCAACAATATCCTCGCATTTAACGATGCTCTGCTTGACCTGTTCAAGCTCGCTTGATGTGTCCGGGCAGGTGCGGGCGTTGATATTCGGCATGATGAAATGCATATTCTGATAAATTATCGTGTCCGAGTACGGGCTGCCGCTTGTGATAAAGCCCTCGAGCCCGTTCCCGCCGACCATTCCGCGGCGCCAGGCTTTTGTTTTGTTCGTCCTCTTTTCGGACAGCTCCGTGTAGCTCTCGGAATAAGAGAGCTTTTCGTTGTTTGCCGCAGTGTCGATAAGCTTCGGCTTGCTTGCACATGATGAGCACAAAACGCATATCGCGGCAAGTGCCGCCGCCAAAGCAAAATTCTTTAAAAGTTTCATTTTCTCACCTCACACCTTGATTATATCATACGGCAAAGAGTCTTTCCATTAAAATAATATACAAAAAATCTTCTGGATAATTGTAGGTTTGAGACAGATATATCGCGAAGAGAAAATAAAAAGCCGGCACACCTTGCACTTTACGGAGAACGGTGTCCGGCAATATGAATTTCGCCGCCCGAAGATTTCTCCGGGCGGCGGGTGATTCGATTATTTATACAGCGGACCGTAGGCGGCGCAGGCTCTGTAGTCCGCGCTCTCGAGGTCCTTTGTGCCGAATGCGGACCAGGCGTGCGGGCGGTAGATGTCCTCGTCGGCGACGTTGTGCATCGCAACGGGGATTCTGAGCATACTCGCCAATGTGATAAGATCTTTGCCGATGTGGCCGTAGCTGATGGCGCCGTGATTCGCGCCCCAGTTTGCCATGACGGAGTAGACATCCCTGAACGCGCCCTTGCCGGTGAGTCTCGGAGCGAACCATGTGGTCGGCCAGGTCGGGTCGGTGCGCATGTCGAGCTTGTTGTGTATCTCGTCGGGCAGGGTGGCGGTGTAGCCCTCGGCTATCTGAATGACCGGACCGAGCCCCTTGATAATATTGACTCTTATCATCGTCATGGGCATGACGGCCTGAGTCTTGAAGTGCGAGGAATATCCGCCGCCTCTGAAATATCCGAGGTCTGCGGGGCACCAGTCGGTAGCCTTGAGCATAGCGCTGATGTCCTCGTCGGTGACGTTCCACCACTCCTTCATGACGGCGTTGCCGTCCTTGTCCTTGCAGACGCCCGTGGCGTCGAGCGCGGCGGCGCCGGAGTTGATGAGATGGATGAAGCCGTCCTTGGCAACGCCCTCGGGGCGCATACCGCAGACTCTTTCAACCGCGTCGGGGCTCCAGTATGTACGAACATCGGCGAACAGGCTCGCTCTGCCGGTGACGAGCTTTCCGAGGAGCATGGACAGACCGTTGAGGCCGTCGTTCTCGGTGGCGAAGGTGAGCGGCTCTTTCTTGCCGTTCCAGTCAAAGGTAGTGTTGAGAATAGCCTCGGTGAAGTCGCCGTTGGGCATGAAGTCCGTCCACTGGCGCTGACCCTGGAAGCCGCCGAGTATGGCGTTGCGACCGAGAGCCTCCTCGTGCCAGCCGTCCTTCGGGCCGGAGTGCTCCGCCTCCGCGCCTACGGGGCGGACGGAGTTGAGCTTATCGTTGCCGAGCATGATGTCGCGGCAGATGAGGGTCATCTTGACGACGAACTCCCACTCCTTCTCCTTCTGCTCGGGGGTGTGTCTGATATTTTCGGGGTTCTTGTCGAAGCCCTCGGGGCAGTTCTCTTTTACCCACTTGAGAGCGCGCTCGTACTCCTCGTGGTCGTAGATTCCCAGCTCGACGCGGCGGGTGACTTCAACCATGTCGACCCACTCGGCGCGTATGCCGAGATACTCCTGCCAGAAATCGGCGTCGCAGTATGAGCCTGCAATGCCCATTGCGACGGCGCCTATGCCGACGTAGGACTTGCCTCTGAGCTGACCGACAGCCGCGGCGCAGCGTGCGAAACGGAGTATCTTCTCCGCGACGTCGTCGGGGATGGAGTTGTCGGTGACATCCTGAACATCCTTGCCGTAGATGGAGAACGCGGGCAGACCTCTCTGCGCGTGAGCCGCCAGAACCGCCGCGAGATAGACCGCGCCGGGGCGCTCGGTGCCGTTGAAGCCCCAGACTGCCTTGACTGTCAGGGGATCGAGGTCCATAGTCTCGCTGCCGTAGCACCAGCAGGGTGTGACGGAGAGCGTGGCGCAGACGTTCTGCGTCGAGAAGAAGTCGGCGCACTTCGCGGCCTCCGCGGCTCCTCCTATCGTGCAGGGCGAGATGATGCACTCAAAAGGAGTGCCGTCCGAGTTGAACACGTTTTCCTCGATGAGCTTTTTGGCGGCGAGCGCCATGCTCATCGTCTTTTCCTCGAGACTCTCTCTGACTCCGCCCCAGCGGCCGTCAATGATGGGTCTGATTCCGAGCTTTGCTTTTGCCATTCTTATCATCCTTTCGGTTAATTTGCTATTTTCAAAAAGCTCCCGTATGTGCGCGCCCACTCGTCGGCGTCGCACGGAGCATATTCGCGTAATGCCTCGCTGCGCGAGATTATCTCGCGAGCCTTTTTGATATCCGGAATGTCGCCCGAGCTCAGGAGCTGAACGGCGATGTTTCCGAGCACCGTAGCCTCTATCGGTCCCGCCTTAACGGGGACATCGCAGGCGTTTGCGGTCATTTGGCAGAGCAGGGTGTCCTTCGTGCCGCCGCCGATAACGTGGATGTCCTTGTAGTCTCTGCCGGTGCATTCTTTTATCATCGAGAACGTGCTGCGGTATTTCATCGCAAGGCTCTCGTAGATGCAGCGCATGACCTCGCCCACCGTCTGCGGGACATACTGACCCGTTCTGCGGCAGAATTCGCGCACGCGGCCGGGAATATCTCCGGGCGGGGTGAACTCGGGGGAGTCGGGGTCGATAAAGCACTTGAACGGCTCGGCGGCGAGCGCCATGCGCTCAAGGTCCGCGTAGCTGTAATCCTCGCCCTCGCGCTTCCACTGTCTGCGGCTCTCCTGAATGAGCCAGAGACCGATTATATTCTTGAGCAGCCCCGTCATGCCGCCGTAGCCGCCCTCGTTGGTGATGTTTATCGAGAGAGAGGTCTCGTTTACTATGGGAGCGGGTATCTCCGTGCCGAAGAGCGACCAAGTGCCGCTGCTCAAAAACGCGAAGCTGTCAAGCTCCGACGGAACGGCGGTTATCGCCGACTGCGTGTCGTGTCCGCAGACGCTGACGACCTTCACGGGGTCGAGTCCCAGTTCGTCGCAGATCTCCTTGCTCAGCACGCCGTTTTTCGTGCCCGTCGGAACAATGGGCGTGAGTATTTCCGTGGGTATGCCGAGGCGGTCGAGAATGTCGTATGCCCAGTCTTTTGTCTTTATGTCAACCATCTGCGAGGTCGTGGCAATGGAATATTCGGTCTGCTTTTTGCCCGTGAGCATATAGGCGAAAAGGTCGGGCATGAACAGCAGCTTATCCGCCCTGCCGAGAATGTGCGGACGGTATTTTTTGAGCGAGCAGAGCTGGAAGAGTGTGTTGAGCTCCATGAACTGAATGCCCGTGCGGGAATAGAGTTCCTCGCGGGGAACGGTCTTGAAAACCTCGTCTATCATGCCCTTCGTGCGCGCGTCGCGGTAATGCACGGGATTTTCGAGCAGGCAGCCGAACTCATCCAAAAGCCCGAAGTCGACGCCCCAGGTGTCTATGCCTATGCTGTCGAAGCCGCCGGCGAGCTTCGCCTTTGTCAGTCCCTGCTTTATCTCGAAGAACAGGCGCAGAACATCCCAGTAGAGCGTGCCGTTCATGCTCACGGGGTCGTTCGAGAAGCGGTGAACCTCCTCAAGGCGGATGTTCTCCCCGTCAAAATGTCCGATTATCGCGCGCCCGCTCGACGCGCCGAAGTCGAACGCCAAAACTCGCTTTGCCATTTTTGATTTTCCTCCGTCTTATTTCACAACGCCCTTTTTCAGTATGATGTTTGCGTATATCGCGGTCTCGCCCGTCGCTATGACGGCGTAGGCCTTTTTCGCTCTGTCGTAGAAGGCGAAGCGCTCCATAAGCTCGATATTTTTCTCGCCCTCGTTTGATTTGACTATTTCCTCGTACTTTTCCCAAATAGCCGGGCGGTCGCCGTCGCCGTTGTTGTCCATGAGCGCAACGGGTGCGTCAACATAGGTGTCGAGCGGCATGAGCCTGAGAACCGCGTCGAGCACCTCGGGCACTCCGTGGCCGTCGAGACGGACAAGGCGCTGAGCCATGCTCGCCGCCGGGAAGTTGCCGTCGCCGATAACTATCTCGTCGCCGTGACCCATCTCCATGAGTATCTTGAGAAGCTCGGGGGAGATAACGGGTGAAATATTTTTAAGCATTTTATATCAGTCCTTTCGGAAAAATCAGTCGATTGAATACATGCTGTAGAGCTCGCTGTATACGCCGCCCTTTGCCATAAGCTCGCGGTGGCTGCCCTGCTCGGCTATGCCGTCCTCCGTGAGCACGACTATCTCCGAGGCGTTTCTTATGGTAGTCAGACGATGTGCTATGGTTATGACCGTGCGCCCCTTTGCGAGCGCTTCGAGCGACTGCTGAACAAGGCGCTCGCTCTCGTTGTCGAGCGCGCTCGTCGCCTCGTCGAGAATGACTATCGGCGGGTTCTTCAAAAACAGGCGCGCTATCGAAATGCGCTGCTTCTGACCGCCGGAGAGCTTGACTCCGCGCTCGCCGACATAGGTGTCGTACCCCTCGGGCAGCTCCTCTATAAATTCATGCGCCCCGGCTCTCTTGGCCGCCGCCGTGATATCTTCGTTTTCGGCTCCCGGGCAGCCGTAGGCTATATTTTCCCTGACCGTGCCGGAGAACATATAGACATCCTGCTGAACCGTGCCTATATTCGAGCGCAGAGAAGAGAGGGTTATGTCGCGGATATCCGTGCCGTCGAGTAAGATGCAGCCCGAATCCACATCGTAGAAGCGGGGGATAAGATTGCACAGCGTAGTTTTGCCGCCGCCGGAGGGTCCTACCAGAGCGACATTCTCGCCCGGAGCTATGTGCAGGGAGAAGTCGGAGAGGATTTTCTTATCCGTGCCCTTATATGAAAATGTGACGTTCCTGAATTCTATATCGCCCCTGACGTTCTCTATGGGCTTTGCGTCCGGGCTGTCCTTTATGTCGCTGACCTCGTCCATTATCTCGGTGAAGCGCTCTATGCCGGTCATGCCGCGGTTAAACTGCTCGCTGAACTCGACTATCGTGCGTATCGCCGAGAGCAGGGTGCTGACCATGAGCAGGCTCGCCGAGAAGTCGCCTACGGTAGTCTTGCCCTTCATCATGAACGCCGCGCCTATGCCGACTATCGCTATATACATAAGTCCGTCGCAGAGCCGGACGGTGCAATGAAAGATCGCCATGTATCTGTAGCCGTTCTGCTTGGACTTGAAGAAGCGGCGCGAGCCCTCGTTGAATTTTTCGCGCTCGATATCCTCGTTTGCAAAGCTCTTGACAACTCTTATGCCGAGCAGAGAATCCTCGGTGCGCGCGTTTATCTCGCCTATCTCGCGCCTCTGCTGCTTGAACGCGGCGCGCATCTTGCGGCGGCTGCGCGAGGTCAGGAGCATCATAAGCGGCAAGAGCGAAAAGACTATGACCGCAAGCCATATGTTCATCGACGCGAACATAATGAAGCCCGCGATTATCTTTATCACGGTCATCAGCACATTCTCGGGGCCGTGGTGAGAGAGCTCCGTTATATCAAACAGGTCGTTTGTTATGCGCGACATGAGCTGGCCTATCTTCGTGTCGTCGTAGAAAGAGTAGGACATATCCTGAAGATGCGAGAACAGGTCGTTTCGCATATCCGTCTCTATCCTTGCGCCCATGATATGCCCGCCCGACGCCGTATAGTAGTTGGCGGCGGTGTCGATAATGCGCAGCAGGATATAGAAGCCGACGATTTTTATAATCAGCTCCGCCGTCAGGTCGTGAATGTCGTGCGCCGCGCGGTCGGTTATCTGCCGAACTATCAGCGGGAGAGCTATCTCGCATACGGTAGTCAGCGCGGAGCAGAACATATCAAGGGCAAAGAGCCCCGAATATTTTTTATAGTAGGGCAGGAGCTTTTTGAGCATCCTGCGGTTGCGGCTGGAATACTCCCCGGACAAACAAACACCCCTCATCAATACTCTTATATATCAAAATTATACAACAATTATTTCTCTTTGAAAAGAGCAGAACGTGATTTTTTATTTTGCGGTTTTTTTCTTGCAAAAAGTCCGTATTTTAGGTATACTGAGATATATCTCAGTAAGATTAAGTCTCAAAGAAAGGCAGGACTTTCCATGCGTATTCTCATATGCGACGACGAACCCGCCATGGTTTCTCGGATCTCGGGAATAATCGAAGACGCATATCCGGATATAGAGCTTGTCGGCGTACACAGCTCCGCCGAGCTGTCCGAAAGGCTTGCGCCGGAGGATGCCGACAAAAACTTTGACCTCGCCTTTGTCGATATCTCCGTCAAGGACGAGAGCGGCGTGGATATCGCCGGCTTCATAGGCGCGGTATGCCCGGGAATCAAGATAGTGTTTGTCTCGGGAAATCAGGATCTCGTCTCCAGGGCGTTTGTCAAGGTGGACGACTGCGGCTATATCTATAAGCCTATAGACCCGACGCTTCTGCTCGGATATATCGAGCGCGAGCGCAGCGGCGGCCGCAAATCGAATAAAAAATATTTGGAATATTCCCGCCACGGCGTGTCCGGTAAAGTGGACAGCGACAGAATACTTTATGTCTCGAGCGAGCGGAATTCCATTGAGATACATATGGTGGACGGGGACGGCATCACGGCCTACGGCAAGCTCGACGATGCGGAAGAGCAGCTCAGGGAGAGCTTTGTCCGCTGCCATAAAAGCTACCTCGTGAATCTGAAATATATAGCCAGGTATACGGCGACGCACTTTTATATGATGAACGGAAAGGTAATTCCGATAAGCCGCTCGAAGAAAACCGAGTCGGTGGACAAGTATGTGCTTTTCAAGGGAGCTTCGGTAAAATGACCTTTTTTGATGTCTTTTGGTATGTTTTCAACTTTTTCTCGATAGCGCTCGTGGTGCTGTTCCTCTGCATGAACCTCACGCCGCGCTTTAATCGCTATGCGGTGTTTTTTCTGACACTCATTCCCTTTGCCGCAATAGCGCTCTCCCAGCGATATTTTTATGATGTGCCGTCGGTATTTTTTAAAATACCGGCGTTTGCATATTATTTTTTCTCGTCCGTAGTCTATTTCAAGGATAAGCTCAGAACAAGGCTTTTTGTCTCCGTAGTGCTTATGTCGTTTACATATCTCGTGTCGGCGCTTCTCGTCAGCGGCGGCATCGCCTGCGGACTGAACCCCTATGACGACATTATGACATATCTTGTCTCTCTGCCCAATACCGTGCTTTTGATACTGCTTTTTGCCGGCTTCACCTATATGAGAACGAAGAGGCAAAAAAATATGCTCCTGCCCGGCGGGCAGATGGCGACGTTTATCTTCTTCCCTCTGAGCCAGGTCATAGTCATGGCGGCGGCGATGATGATAATCTCTTACTACGGCTGGTTCAGGGACAAGAACACCGGCCTGCCGTTTCTTGAGGATCCGACCCGCGCGCCGATGATAATGCTCTGCATCGCGGCGGTGCTCTGCATAATCTCAGACGCCGTTTTGTTCTATATCATGTCGCGCTCGGCGCAGAACGAGAAGCTGCGCGAGGAGCTGAGAATAAAGGACTACCAGAACGCTCTCAATCTCGAATATTACAGAAACCTCGAAAACAGCAGCGGCGAGGTGCGAAAAATACGCCATGACCTCGCCAACATAATCGAGACGGCGTATGAGGTCGTACACAGCGGAACCGAGGTTGACCGCGAATCGGCGGAGCGAATGCTCGACCAGCTCAAAACTCAGGTCGAGGATATAAAAATAGAGAAGTTCTGCCCCAACACGCTCGTCAATGCCATAGCCTCGAACAAGGCCAAGGAGTGCCGCGAAAACGGCATTGCATACGACTTCAATCTCGATGTGCCGAAATCCGTGGGAATGGAGGAGGTCGACGTTTGCAAGGCGTATGTCAATATTTTCGACAACGCGATAAACGCGGCGGAGGCGCTCGAGGACAACAGATATATAAAGATAAAGAGCTTTGTCGACGAAAACGACGGAATGCTCTATATAAGCAGCGAAAACGCAGTCGCCCCCGACTATGAGGAGAAGAAAAAGAAGCGCACGGGCGAGCACGGCTACGGGCTGAAGATTCTCGAGGAGACCGCCGAAAAGTACGGCGGGCACGTGGCCGCAAAGCAGAGCGGCGGTATTTTCACCTGTGCCTTTGCGGCAAAAGCGTAGCCACATGGGTCACGGCTATATAAACGCGACCGGAGTATTTCCCCAAGCGGAGGATGTTATAGACGAGACGGGGAAGCTTATATATGATATCTTAAAAAATATTCCCGCACGTCGGTGCGAGAGCAAGCGTAAAATATACAAACAAAGGAGCGACAGCATGGAACGCTATTCTGTTGTGTTCAGCAGCTCAACGGGCAACACCAAGCTTCTTGCCGATGCAATAGACGAGGCTCTGCCGAAAGAAAACCGCGATTATTTCGGCGAGATAACCCCCGAGGAGCCCGAATCTGAAATGCTCTATGTCGGATTTTGGACGGACAGGGGAAACGCGGATAAAACCGCGCTCGAGTTTTTGCAAAGGCTTAAAAACAAAAAGGTTTTCCTCTTCGGGACGGCGGGCTTCGGCGGCAGCGAGGACTATTTCAAAAAAATACTCGCCAACGCAGAGAGCGCCCTTGACGGGAGCAACACCGTTACGGGAGAGTTTATGTGCCAGGGAAAGATGCCGCAGGCGGTGAGAGAGCGATATATGAGCATGAAGGCTCAGTCGAATCCCCCGGCGACCCTCGATATGCTTATCGAAAATTTTGACCGCGCCCTGTCGCATCCCGATGCAGAGGATCTGGAAAGACTGAAGAAAACGGTTTTAAAATGACGCTTTAAAAGCAGAAAGGACGATTCTATGAATAAGATTTACGAGCTTTCGTGGCTGTGGAAATCGTTGGGAATTGCCCTTGCGGCGGCTGCCGTCGCCGTGGCGCTTGCCGCGCTGATATGCAGGGCTGCAAAGAAAAAGCTCGGCAAAAAAGCGGCCGTTATTATCGGCATAGCGGCATTTGCGACAGCCGTTATAATTGTCATGCTGCTTTCAAACGACCCCATGCCGATTTAAAAAATCGGGTTATACTTCCTGCGTGTTCTCGTCGTTTTCGTCCGCCTCTTTTTCGTCCGACGGGGCGAGAACGTTCGCCTTTGGCAGACTCCATCTGAAATGGGCGGCGAGCATACGGATGACAAATATTATCGCGGCGCCCGAAATAACCGCGGCGGTGCTGTTGAAGCGCCAGATTATAATGCAGGCGACGGCGCCGGCGATAGAGGCGCAGGCATAGATATGCCTTACGAATATGTACGGCTTCTCCCCCGCGAGCACATCGCGCAGGACTCCGCCGCCGACACCGGTTATGACTCCGACAAATAATATAAGAAAGATGCTGTTTTCGCTCGAGGCTCTGTAGGCTGTCTGTATGCCGACTACCGTAAACACGCCGAGCCCCAACGAGTCGAGAACGAGCAGAACGAAGTCGCGGATATGCTGGTTTCTCGTGATAAGGCGGTGCACGGCGGGCAGAAATGTTATTATCGCGGTGACCGTTGCGACTATCGCGTAGACGGGTCTGCCGAAGGTGCCGGGCGGCGTTATGCCGAGGACGAGGTCGCGTATGACCCCGCCGCCGATGGCCGTTATGACGCCCAGTATCATAACGCCGAAAATATCCATGTTCTTTTTCAGCCCCGTCATAGCGCCCGAGACGGAGAATGCGACGGTGCCGATGATTTCGAAAACGAAAATAAGAATATCCATAGACCCCTCCGAAACAAAAAAGAGTACACCATAAGAAACAATGGTGTACTCTGTCTTTTTACCTGAAAGATTCTCCGCTTCGCGGATTGCTTCGTCGGTGCAAATGCCTTTCCAGAGCTCCGTCCCGGCTCGGTTCTTTTACCTGAGAGTTTCGCCCCTTCGGTGGCCGGAAAACCGGCTCTCTCCCAAACCCGTCATTCGGATATGCGATTATTTTATAGCGCGGGGCGGCATTTGTCAAGGGAAAACGGCTATTCCTCCATCTGCTTGCCGAGAAACGACGCGGCGACCTGAACGAGCTTTATCTCCGTCTGCGACGGCACCGTTGCGCTGTCCGCGGCGAGCAGAACCACCGCGCCCGACACATCTCCCGCGCCGATTATCGGAAACGCCGCCACCGCGTCGCGCTCGACGCCCTCTATCGGGCGGAAGGGTTCGCCGTCCCGCGCGAAAATAAACGGGGTGCGGCTCTCCATAACGTTTTCGAGCGCCTGCGTTATCCTGCGCTCGACCGTCTCCTTCTTCGGCACTCCCGCGCAGGAGATGACCCTGTCGCGGTCGGTTATCACCACGGGCAGCCCCGTGCTCTTATGCAAAACCTCGGCATACTGCGCCGTTAAAGACGACAGCTCGCCCACCTGCGAATACTTTTTGAAAATAACCTCGCCGTCCGCATCCGTATATATTTCGAGCGGGTCACCCTCGCGGATACGCATCGTGCGGCGGATCTCCTTTGGGATAACGACCCTGCCGAGGTCGTCGATTCGTCTGACTATGCCTGTTGCTTTCATTATATTAACTCCCTTGCTTTTCTGTGTAAGTCTATTGTTTGCCGCTTGAGGGAGATTATGCGGATAAATGAAAAGTTAAGCAGGCAAAAAAGACGAGCAGTACGACTTTTGGGACTTAGTTGGGTTAGAGTTGCTTTTATATACAATAGTTCTTGATTTAAATAATTTTGTTTGCTATACTAAAGTTGAATTTTAAAATTAGCATTTTTGTGAGGTGTTTTGCAGTGGCATTTGAAACATTTGAAGAACTAAGGGAAGCGAGACTGCGCTTAAAAAGGGCACACGAAGAGAATAATTTTGATGGACTCAATGAATTATTGTATAAATTTTATCCGGATACGGCTCATTTCATATACGAATTGCTTCAGAATGCGGAGGATATGTATGCAACGGTGGCGAGATTCACTTTAACTGAAAATGCCATAGAATTTGAACATAATGGAACTAAAAGGTCATTTAATCTTGCGGATGTTGATGCGATTACAAATATCGGAAATAACGCAGAAAAGAGAAATGATGTAACTGCTATCGGAAAGTTTGGAATAGGTTTCAAAGCGGTTTTTGCGTATACTGATACACCGGAAATACACTCCGGAGACTATCATTTTAAAATTGAAGATGTGTATGTCCCCACTAAAGTTAAAAATATGAGGACTGTTGACCCGGACGGTATCGAATGGACAAAGTTCATTTTGCCCTTCAATAAAGCAAATAAGTCGGCATCTGAAGCATCTTCGGAAATAATGAAAGAACTTGAAAGTTTAAACGATACGGCAATTCTGTTTTTGAAGAACATCAAGACAGTGGAGTATCTTTTACCAAATGCGGATTACGGATATATAAAACTGGAAAGTAATAAAAATCCTTTAGTGACAATCAAAAACAAGAAGCCTCATTCGCAAGAAGAGATTTCACAGTGGCTCAGGTTTTTGCAAGCTGTTGAAATAAAAGATGAAAACGAAGCCATAAAGAAAATGAATATTGGCGTGGCATATTCACTGGCTTCGGACAAATCACAAAAAACAAAGTATCAAATAGTCCCACTGAAAGGGGGACATACGACTTTTATATATTTCCCGGCGGAAAAAGAATACTCTGGATTACGATTTAATATTAATGCCCCGTTTGCCTCTACAGTCGCACGAGACAGCATAATAGCATGCAGAGAAAATGAGATTCTTATTAAAAAAATAGCGGAGCTTGCAGCTGATTCTATAAAAGAGATAAAGACAATGGGGCTTCTCGATATGAACTTTTTAGCAGTTCTGCCAAACTCAAGGGATGATATTAGAGCACTATATTTGCCTATACGGGAGCGAATTTTTGAACTGTTTAATGAAGAGGAGCTTATTCCGACAAAAAGCGGCGGTTATGCAAACGCAGAAAGTGCG
>OJAR01000379.1_pt1 | contig 14895 bp, 13 predicted proteins | sample 1589431 | NCBI WGS metagenome assembly OJAR01 (sample SAMN03283242) | human gut metagenome | biome: human-associated habitat; material: feces | host: Homo sapiens | place: Peru | collected 2012 | reverse complement strand
ACGCCACTACAGTTTTCTTGCAAATTTAAGATTTGATTTTATGATTTGCAAGAAACCTTCGTGAAGAATCACGTGTCGGCGCTTCGGCAAGTCCAGCGACCGGCTATACCTCAACGCACCAACCGTGCGGATCCTCCTCTATGCCGTCCTGGATGCCACGGATGCGATCATAAAGGGCGCGGCTTTTTCTACCACACTCCGTTCCGGAAGGCATTACATATGTGCGTGAAACCTCGGAGCCCTCCAGAAGAGGCTTGTCGTCGATAGAGCGGATGGGGGTGATCACCACCGCTGTGCCGCAGGCGTTGACCTCATCGAAATCGGCAAGCTCCTCTACCGGAATCGGCCTTACCTCCACCTTCATTCCAAGATCCTCAGCGATGGTGCGGAGAGACTTGTTAGTGATTGAAGGCAGCACACTGTCGGATAACGGGGTCACATAGGTGTCGCCCTTTATGCCGATGAAGTTGGAGGATCCGAACTCGTCAATCCTCGTCTTGGTGGCGGGGTCGAGGAACAGCAGCTCCGTATAACCCTGAGAATGAGCCAGATTGTAAGGGTAAAGAGACATCGCGTAGTTCGCGCCTATCTTGTAGGAGCCGGTACCGTCAGGAGCGGCCCTATCGTAGTCACGCGAGATGACAGCGGTCACCGGCATAAGCACCCCAGCCTTGGCATACGTGCTGACAGGAGCACACATGACCGAAAACAGAACCTCGCTTGAGGAGCAGATGCTCAGCTGCGGGTCAATGCCTTCGAGCACAGGACGCAGGTACATGGACGCATTATGTCCGTACGGAGGGAGAAAATCCAGATTGGCTTTCACACACATCTCGCACATTTTCAGGAACAGTTCCTCGGAAGGAGCGGCCATCGAAAGACGGTCGGCACTGCGCCGGAGACGTCTGGCGTTCTCGTCCGGCCTGAAAAGGCGGACCTTTCCGTCCCTGCCACGGAAAGCCTTAAGCCCCTCAAAGCAGGAATTACCATAGTGAAACACCCCGGCGAAAGCGTTGAAATGGAAATCGAAATCGTCGGTAAGTTGGGGTTCAGACCATTGCCCGTCGCGGTAGAGGCTGAAGACAATGGCGTTTGTCTTTCTGTAATGGAAGCCGAGGCTCCCCCAGTCAAGTTCGTTCATATCAATACATTAATTAACGTTCTCTATCAACTCCGCGACCTTGTCACCCACCTCTGACGTACCCAAAGGACGCGCTCCGAAGGAAGCCAGGTCCTCGGTGACGAAACCACGGTCAATGCTCTCACCGACAGCTTTGCGGATCGCCGCGCCCTCGCGCTTCAGCCCGAAAGCGTACTCAAACATCATCGCGGCTGAAAGGATTGTGGCAAGGGGATTGGCCACATCACGTCCCGCGGCCTGGGGATAGGAGCCGTGGATCGGTTCATAGACACCGGTATGTTCTCCAAGCGATGCCGACGCGAGCAGTCCCATCGAACCGGAGATGCAGCTGGCCTCATCGGTCAGGATGTCCCCGAACGTGTTCTCGGTGACGAGTACATCGAAGAAGCGTGGGCCGGTGATCAGTTTCATGGCAGCGTTGTCAACGTACATATAGTCAGTCTGAACTTCCGGATATTCAGGAGCCATCTCCTGAGCCACCTGCCTCCAGAGCCTCGAAGACTCCAGCACATTCGCCTTGTCCACCACCGTCAGATGCTTACGGCGAAGCATCGCCAATGAATATGCCTTACGCAGGATCCGCTCAACCTCATAGCGGTGGTAGATGTTGGTGTCGTACGCTGTGTCGCCGCCGTCCAAACGGCCTTTCTCTCCGAAATACATACCGCCTGTAAGTTCCCTGACGCAGACGAAATCCGCGCCTGAGGCGATCTCCGGCCTGAGCGGTGAACGATCCAGCAAACTCGGGAAGGTCTCCACAGGCCTGATGTTGGCATAAAGTCCCAATTCACGCCTCATCGCAAGGAGGCCCTGCTCAGGACGTACCTTGGCCGTGGGATCGTTATCATATTTCGGATCCCCGACGGCCCCGAACAGAACCGCGTCACTGTCAAGACACACTTTCAGGGTCTCATCAGGAAAAGCGGAGCCGCAAGCGTCTATCGCACAGGCTCCGACAAGCGCGGATCTGTACTTGACCTCGTGTCCGAAACGCCGGCAGACCGCATCAATGGCCTTCACGGCCTGTTCCACCACCTCCGGGCCGACACCGTCACCGGGCAATTTTGCTATGTTCAGTTTCATATTCTTCAATCTTGTCTTTATGTTCAAGCAGATAATCTATGTCGTCAAGCGCGTTCTCGAAGCAATACTTCTTGTAGGCGCTTATCTCGAAACGTTCGGAACTGCCGTCGGACAAAAGGGTCACTTCCTGAGACGGGAGGTCTATGCGGAGTCTTGCCGTGGGATCCGCCGAGATAGCGGAGAAAATCTTTTTAAGGAAATCCGGGCTGACCTGGACCGGCAGCACGAAACTGTTGAGTTCATTGTTGCGGTGGATGTCGGCGAACGAGCTTGACACCACAGCCCTGAACCCGTAGCCGGCGATAGCCCACGCGGCATGCTCACGGCTTGATCCCGAGCCGAAATTGGCTCCGGCCACGAGGATGCACCCGCTGTAGCGAGGATCATTTAGCACGAAGTCCTTTATTATGCTTCCGTCCGGAGCGTACCTCCAGTCACGGAAAAGGTTTTCTCCGAAGAACTTCTCATCCCTTGTCGTAGCCTTGAGAAAACGGGCCGGAATGATCTGGTCAGTGTCCACATTCTCTATCGGAAGAGGAATGCAGCTGCTCTCTATTATGTTGAATTTCTGTTTCATAACAATTCTCTTGGATCAGTGATACATCCTGTCACCGCCGCGGCGGCGGCAGTCAAAGGACTTGCAAGCATCGTCCGTGCGCCCGGGCCCTGACGTCCCTCGAAATTACGGTTGCTTGTGGAAACGGCATATTTTCCGGCCGGGATCTTGTCCGCATTCATCGCAAGACAGGCCGAACAGCCAGGCTGGCGGATCTCGAATCCGGCATCCGCAAGAATCCTGTCAAGTCCTTCTTCCTCAATCTGATGTCTGACGGCCCACGAACCAGGCACGAGCCAGGCCGTGACCCCATCCGCCTTCCTGCGGCCTTTAACGACCGAGGCGAAGGCACGGAAGTCCTCAATCCTGCCGTTGGTGCAGGCTCCGAGAAACACATAATCGATCTTGTGCCCAAGAAGCCTTTCTCCGGCGGAGAAGCCCATATAGTCCAACGCACGCTGAGCCGTGTCAGACGGGATGGTACCGTCAACCGGCATACCCATGCCCGGATTCGTTCCGTAAGTGATCATTGGACTGATGTCCGCGGCGTCGAACACATATTCCTTGTCAAAGACAGCGTCGTCTCCGCTGCGTAGGGTCCTCCAATATTCAACCGCATTGTCCCAGTCTTTCCCCTTAGGAGAGAACTCACGGCCTTTGAGATAGGCGAAAGTGGTCTCGTCTGGGGCCACGAAACCTCCGCGGGCTCCCATCTCGATAGACAGGTTGCAGAGTGTCAGACGACCTTCCATTGATAGGCCGCGGATGGCCGAGCCGGCATATTCAATAAAGTACCCGGTGGCGCCTGAAGTAGTAAGTTTCATCATAAGATAGAGGGCCACGTCTTTGGCGCTCACGCCTTTACCGAGCTCTCCCTCAACCCTTATCCTCATCGATCGCGGTTTCTGCTGAAGGATGCACTGGGTGGCGAGCACCATCTCCACCTCGCTCGTGCCTATTCCGAAAGCGACCGCTCCGACGGCGCCGTGAGTGGATGTGTGAGAATCACCACAGACAATCGTCATTCCAGGCAACGAAAGTCCTTTCTCCGGGCCGACAACGTGGACAATACCGTTGTCCGGACTCATCATCGGATAATGGACCAAACCGAATTCAGCCGCGTTCCGTTCCAAAGTCTCCACCTGACGACGGCATACATCATCCGCGAAAGCAATCCCTTCCGTCGGGATGTCGTGGTCAGGCATACATATTATTCTTTCCGGGCGCAGAATACCGCAGCCACGCTTCCTTATGCCCTCGAAGGCTTGAGGACTGGTCACTTCGTGACAGTAAAGCCTGTCTATGTAGAGCTGAGTGGGACCACCGTCGATGACGGACACGATGTGACTGTCCCAAATCTTGTCGAAAAGTGTATTCATCCCCTGAATTTGTTTATGCAGTCAATGAACGCCTCCACAGACGCGGTGACGATGTCGGTGTCGGCTCCGAAGCCATAATACACGTGGCCGTCATGCTCGACCTGCATGTGGACCTTGCCCACATCATCGGAGCCTTTGGTGATGTTCTGTATGGTGAACTCCTTGATGACCATCTGACGCCTGATGATGATCTTGAGGGCGTTGATCGCCGCGTCAACCGGGCCGTTGCCTCTGGATGCTGCCTCGAATTTCTCACCGGCGATGTCAAGGCCGACACTTGCGATAGGTCTCAGACCCTTGCCGCTGGTCACCTGGAGGTACTCAAGCTTAACGTGATGGTCCTCAGCCCTGTCGGCTCCGGCAAGCACAAGGAGATCATCGTCGCTGACCTGCTTCTTCTTGTCGGCCAGTTTGAGGAACTCATCGTAAAAAGCGTCAAGTTTATGGCCTTCCATCTTGATTCCAAGAACCTCAAGACGGTATTTAAGGGCAGCGTGGCCGCTTCTGGCCGTAAGCACGATGTCGTTGTCGTCTATTCCCACATCCTTGGGGTCGATGATCTCGTAGGTGCTGACGTTCTTGAGGACTCCGTCCTGATGGATGCCTGAGGAGTGCGCGAAGGCGTTGCGTCCGACGATGGCCTTGTTCGCCTGAACCGGCATATTCATAAGGTTCGAGACCATCCGGCTCACCGGAGTGATCCTGGTCGTGTTGATGTTGGTCACGAGAGGGATGTCGCTGTGGCTCTTGATGATCATGGCGATCTCCTCCAAGGCCGTGTTGCCGGCACGCTCGCCCACGCCATTGACTGTCACCTCGCACTGGCGGGCGCCGGCAAGAAGGCCGGACATGGTGTTGGCGGTGGCCATACCAAGGTCGTTGTGGCAATGGGTCGAGATGACAGCCTTGTCAATCCCGTCCACATTGTCAACAAGGTACTTGATCTTGGCGGCGTACTCGGAAGGGAGACAGTAGCCTGTCGTGTCAGGAATATTCACGACCGTGGCCCCGGCCTTGATGGCCGCCTCGACCACTCTGGCAAGGTACTCATTGTCCGTACGCCCGGCGTCCTCAGCGTAGAATTCCACATCCTCGACATATTTCTTGGCATATTTAACTGCTCTGACGGCCCGCTCAAGAATCTCCTCCCGGGTGGAATTGAACTTGTACTTTATGTGGGAGTCGGAAGTCCCGATCCCTGTGTGTATCCTCTTGTGCTTGGCATATTTAAGGGCTTCCGCTGCCACATCGATGTCTTTCTCCACCGCGCGTGTCAAAGCGCAGATCGTCGGCCAGGTGACGGCCTTGGAAATCTCCACGACCGAATTGAAATCTCCGGGACTGGAAACAGGGAAACCAGCCTCTATGACATCGACTCCCAACTCTTCAAGGGCCTTTGCCACCTGGATTTTCTCCACAGTGTTGAGCTGGCACCCAGGCACCTGCTCGCCATCACGCAAAGTGGTGTCAAAAATGAATATTCTGTCTGAACTCATCTGAAAAACGGTAATTACACTAACTGATAGCTAAATTCGTATTTTGTTTTGTGAAAAACAACATTATGGCCGACTATTTATGCCTCTTCTCAAGTTCCTTTTCGAGATCGGCGATGCCGTAGCCTTTGCTGACAAGAAGGACAAGAAGGTGATAGACAAGGTCAGAGGCTTCGTAGATCATCCTTTCATCATCCCCTTTCACGGCCTCGATGACGGTCTCGACGGCCTCCTCGCCGACTTTCTGTGCCATTCTCGGAGTCCCTGCCTTGAACAGGGACGTGGTGTAGGACTTCTCCGGCATCTGCTCGTGACGGCCTTTGATCACGCTTTCAAGCTCGCGGATAAAACCGAGACTGGTAGGCACGGCGTCCCCCCAGCAGGTCTTTGTGCCTTTGTGGCAGGCCGGCCCATCAGGAATCGCGCGGACAAGAAGTGTGTCCGAATCGCAATCTACCGCAATGGAGACAAGATGAAGGAAGTTGCCGCTGGTCTCCCCTTTCGTCCAAAGGGTCTGGCGGGAACGGCTGAAGAATGTCACGAGACCGCTTGTCTGGGTCTTTTCCAGAGCCTCGGCATTCATGTAGCCGAGCATCAGGACCTGAAGGGTGTTCCGGTCCTGGACGATGGCCGGCACGAGTCCGTCCGCACCGACATTAAGAGTCTTAAAATCAATCATATTCATAAAGTTCCTTTTATATTCTTACATTCACTCCGTGGGTGCGGAGGGTTCTTTTCAATTCGGGGATGGAGATTTCGCCGTAATGGAATATGCTTGCGGCGAGGGCGGCATCGGCTCGGCCGGTGGTCAGGACATCCTCGATGTCGGTGACGCTTCCGGCGCCACCAGAGGCAATCACGGGGATGGTAAGTTCCTCAGCGAGACGGGAATATGCTTGTACGGCATAGCCGTTTCGGGTTCCGTCGTGATCCATGGAGGTGAAAAGGATCTCACCGGCGCCGAGGTTCTGGACTTCTTTGGCCCAGAAATATAACTCCTTGTCGGTCGGCGTCTTGCCTCCGTGGGTCATTACCTGCCAGTAAGCATTGCCGTATAGGGATGTCGCTTCGACAGGCTCAGCGACCGTTCCAGAAGCGACCATCCTCGCGTCAATCGCCACGACAACAAACTGGGAGCCGTAGCGGGAAGCGATCTTGGAAATGATCTCCGGATGAAACACCGCCGCCGTGTTGATCGTGATCTTGTCCGCCCCGGCATCCAGAAGCCTGGCCGCATCCTCGAACGAAGATATTCCCCCACCCACAGTGAACGGAATGTCAATCCGTTCCGCAATCCGAGAGACTAGATCCGTGAAAGTTCGTCGTCCTTCCGATGACGCGCTGATGTCCAGATAGACCAACTCGTCAGCCCCCTGCTCAGAGTAGAAAGCTCCCATCTCCACAGGATCGCCCACCTCACGCAAGCCCTCGAAATTGATCCCTTTCACTACCTGTCCGTTCTTCACGTCCAGACAAGGTATAATTCTCTTCGCCAACATATTACCTGAACAAATCCTCAAGTTTCACTCGTCCTTCATAAATAGCTTTTCCGACAATCGCCGAGCGGAGTCCGGACCTCCTCAATTCCTCCAGATCCTCATAGCTGGACACTCCCCCGCTCACGATGATCTCCACGTCCGGAAACTGTTGCTGAAGGCCGGCGTAAAACTCCAGATTCACGCCCTGCAACATTCCATCCCTTGAAACTTCCGTCACAATAGCCTGACGCACAAGTCCTTCAAAAGACTCCATAGCCTGCACGGCTGACATCGGGACAGTCTCCTTCCAACCGTGCGTCGCGACCAAACCATTCTTCAGATCCAGCCCAAGGATGATTTTTTCCCCATAGCGGCCAAGCCATTTCTTGAATATGTCCGGTTCGGCAAAGGCCACGCTCCCGCAGATGACATATTCAGCCCCGGCATCCAGAACAGCGTTCAAAGACTCCTCCGACTTCACCCCGCCGCCAAACTCCACCTTCAAACAGGTCGCATTGGTTATATTCCTTAGCACATCCAGGTTCTTCGGACAAGCGGCCTTTGCACCTTCCAGATCCACAAGATGCAGCCTTGTCGCGCCGGCCTGCTCAAAACTTTTCGCCATCTCGACAGGGTTGTCCGAATATACCTTCTCTTTCGCGTAGTCCCCTTGGGTGAGACGCACGCACCGGCCTCCGATTATGTCTATGGCCGGAATTATGTTAAAATTTCTCATAACTCAACTTTCACAAACAGGCAATCACATGCTATTCACAAGTTTTGCCAACAAACTATAATTCTATAAAATTCTTTAATATCTCCGCCCCGACCGAACCGCTCTTCTCCGGATGAAACTGCGTCCCGAAGAAATTGTCCCGCCGGAGCGCCCCGCTGAAACGGACACCGGCATATTCAGTCGCGGCGACAGTCTGATCCGGGAATATTCCCGCGCTGTACGAATGCACATAATAGACGAACGAATCTTCGGGAATATTCCTGAAAAGCGGGCCGCGCAGCCCGGAGATTGTATCCCACCCGGTGTGAGGGATCTTGACACCGGGAGTTTCCGGGAAGCGGGTGACTTTCGGGGTGAATATTCCAAGACATTCCGTGTCGCCCTCCTCGCTTGAAGCGCACATCAGCTGCATTCCGATGCATATTCCTAAAACTGGTTGGGTCAATGACTTTATGACAGGTGCCAAGCCTGTGGACTCCAAGGCTTTCATAGCGGAGGAAGCCTCCCCGACTCCCGGCAGGATCACGTGGTCGGCGCGGCGGATCATCTCCGGATCAGCGGTCAGCACATATTCCGCTCCAAACCTTTTCAGAGCGTTTTCGACCGAGCGTATGTTGCCGGCTTTGTAGTCAATTATCGCTATCATAGGATGCCTTTGCTTGATGGTAGTTCGTAAGGGAACGGGGTCTTGGCGACCGCCATTCTTAAAGCCCTGGCGAAGGCTTTGAAGATTGCCTCGGCCTTGTGATGCTCGTTCACGCCCTCCGCCCAGATGTGCAGGTTGCATTTCGCTCCGGCGCAGACAGACTGGAAGAAATGGCTGAACATCTCGGTCGGGACATCGCCGACCTTCTCACGTTTGAACTCCGCGTTCCATTTGAAATCAATACGCCCTCCGAAGTCCATCAGGACAGCGGCGTCACAGTCGTCCATCGGGAGGACGAAGCCGTAGCGGGCCATGCCGAGTTTCGAGCCGAGCGCGGCGTTGATCGCTTCTCCGAAGACGATTCCGACATCCTCGATCGTGTGATGTTCATCCACTTGCAGATCGCCTTTCGCATTGATTGAAAGTGCCACGCCGCCGTGGTTCGGGATCTGATCAAGCATGTGGTCGAAGAAAGGGAGACCGGTGGAAATGTGTCCGGAGCCTCCGATGGAATCCAGATCCAATTCAAGGGCAATCTTTGTCTCTTTGGTATTACGGACAATTCGGATATGTCTTTCGCCTAATATTTCCATACCGGGAGTGGTCGCTTCGACAGGCTCAGCGACCGAAGAGGACAGCAGCCGAAGCAGTCTGTCATTCTCCACCGGAGTGCCGACTGTGATGCGAAGGCACCCCTCGCAGCCCGGAACCCTGGAACGATTCCGCACAATGACTCCTCCCGCAAGCAGCCTCTCGTAAACCTCATCCGGATTCTCAAACCTAACCAACAAAAAGTTAGCGTCACTTGAATATATTCCCTTGACCTCCGGGCATTTGGCCAATTCTTTTTCCAAGCGGAACCGCTGCCCCACAATCTCGGCCACAGCCTTGTCCTTGGCCGCCTCGTCAAGTTTCATCAATGCCATCTTCTGAGCCAGAACATTGATGTTGTACGGATATTTGACTTTGGACATCAAAGCGATGACAGCAGGATCCGCGATCGCCAATCCAATTCTGAGACCTGCCATACCCCAAGCCTTTGAAAGCGTCTGGAGCACAATCAGGTTAGGGTATCTCTTGACCAAAGATGTCAGCGAAGGCCTGACCGAAAAGTCGATGTAAGCCTCATCCAGCACCACCACGCCGCCGAACCTTTCAAGAATATCCTCGATCTGCTCCACCGGGAACGAGTTTCCTGTCGGGTTGTTCGGCGAGCAGATGAACATCAGCCTTGTCTTGGAGTCCGCCGCGGAAAGCATCGCCTCTGTGTCCATTGAGAAATCCGGCCTCAGCTGGACTTTCCGGAATTCAATGTCGTTCATCGCGGCTGCCACCTCGTACATCCCGTAACTCGGAGCGATGGACACGGCATTGCTTGCTCCCGGCACGCAGAACACACGGTAAACAAGGTCGATCGCCTCGTCGCTCCCGTTGCCGAGGAACAAGCTGCCCGCAGAGATTCCTTTGATCTCCGCGATCTTTGCCTTCAAGGCCTTCTGGTGTGGATCCGGATACCGGTTGATGCCATTGTTGTAAGGATTCTCGTTGGCATCCAGAAATATTTCCGGCTGGTTCGAGCCACAGTCGTCCCGGGCGGTCGAATATGCCTCAAGACCTAAGATGTTTGGCCTTACGAGTTTAAGAACGTCTTCTATATTCATTACTGATTATTTTTCAAGTCTTACTTCAACCGCGGCGGCGTGAGCGTCAAGCCCTTCGGCCAAAGCCATTGTACGGATTGTGTCCCCAAGGCCGGACAAACCCTCACGCGAAATCTCCTGAATCGTCATCTTCCTCATGAACGCATCCAGATTCAACCCGCTGAACGAACGCGCCCAACCACTCGTCGGCAAAGTATGATTCGTTCCTGAAGCATAATCACCGGCGCTTTCAGGAGAATAATTTCCAATGAATATGCTCCCGGCGGCTACCACCTTATCCGCCACGCTCCAAGGATCACGCATAGATATGATGAGATGCTCAGGAGCATATTCATTGGCGAAATCGATGATGTCCTCACGGCTCGTAAGAACGACCATCCGACTGTGATCCAACGCTTTGGCAATGATACTTCCCCGACTCAGCCTTGCGGTCTGTCTTGCGACTGCATCCACCACGGATTTTGCGATAGCCTCCGATGTGCAGACCAGAACCGACTGGCTGTCCGGCCCGTGCTCCGACTGGGAGAGGAAGTCAGCTGCGACGAACTCAGGATCAGCGGTCCCGTCAGCCAGCACCATAACCTCTGACGGACCGGCCGGCATATCGATCGCTGCGACCGACAGCCCGACCATCTGCTTGGCCTTCATCACATAACGGTTGCCAGGGCCGAAAATCTTGTCGCATTTGTCGAGCGTCTCCGTTCCATAAGCCATAGCCGCAATGGCCTGAGCGCCACCGATTTTGAATATATTCCTGACTCCACAGACCGAAGCCGCATAGACTATGACAGGATTGGCTTTCCCATCCTTGTCAGGAGGTGTGCAGAGAACGATTTCAGGGCAGCCAGCCACGGAGGCAGGGACGGCCAGCATCAGAACCGTCGAGAACAAAGGCGCGCGCCCGCCAGGAACATACAGTCCGATCCTACGGAGCGGAACGGCCTTCTGGTAGCAGACGACACCGGGTGAAGTCTCAACCTTAACTGTTTGCGGCATCTGCGCGCTATGAAATTTCCTGATGTTTGAATATGCCTGTGCGATGGCCGCCTTTAACTCTGGTGAAACGGAAGCGGTGGCTTCCGCGATTTCCTTGTCGCTGACTTTTAAGGCTTCAACAGAAGTGAAAACTATGTTGTCATAGCGGGACTCCAGATCCAGAACAGCCTTGTCGCCTTGTGTCCGGACATATTCAAGGGTGGCTCTTACGCTTGCATCGATGTCGGAATCGCTTTCAGCGGCCCTTGAGATCAGTTTCGGCCATTCGATCCGGGGAGGGTTATTGTATATTGGGGTCACTGAGCTTGTCGAAGTGACCGTACAATCAAAATTCCGCATAAAATAACGAATAAATATTCAACACCTACAAAACCATCTTCTCAACCGAGAGCACAAGAATCCCTTCCGCGCCAATCTCCTTCAAACTTTCGATTTTCTCCCACAAAACGCTCTCATCCACAACGGAATGCAGTGAAGACCACCCGCTTTGCGCAAGCGGCAGCACAGTCGGGCTCCTCATCGCCGGAACAATCTGGATGGCATCCTCGATCCGGTCGTCGGGGATATTCATCAACAGGTATTTCTTTCCACGGCTGTCCCGGACAGCGTTAAAGCGGAACTTTATCTGTTCCAGAAGTTTAGTCTTTTCATCCGAAAGATCGCCACCCGAAATCAGCACCGCCTCCGAGAACACCACCTTCTCAACCTCCTTGAGCCCGTTGCTCACAAGCGTCCCGCCGGAAGATACGATATCGAAGATAGCATCGCTCATACCAACGGTCGGAGCGATCTCCACAGAGCCTGCGATAACGTTGATCGATGCATCTATTCCTTTATCTTTCAGAAATTTGCTCAAGATGTTCGGGTACGATGTAGCTATCCGCTTACCGTTGAAATATTCCAGTCCGGTATATTCTTCAGACTTGGGGATCGCCAAAGAAATGCGGCACGGTCCAAAGCCCAGACGGTCAACAACCTCCACTGCCTCACCCCTCTCGCAGACTTCATTGTAGCCTACGATACCCAAATCCGTCACGCCTTGAGCGACTGCCTGTGGAATGTCATCGTCTCTCAAATAGAGTATCTCAGCCGGGAAATTACTGGATCTGGACAGGAATTTCCGTTTGGTGTCATCCACCTCGATACCGGCCTCACGCAGCAGTGTGAGGCTTTCTTCACTTAAACGGCCTTTGGCCTGAATCGCGATTCTTAACATTTGTCGTTCGTTTTATAAAAAAGGCCCGCCACCAAAACGGAAGCGAGCCTTGACCTTAATATCCCTCATAAACAGATACCCACGACAAAGTCACCTCCGCTTCTGGCGATGGTGAAGATGTAGGTGGATATGATTGAAACTTCTCATTCTATTAGTTCAACACGGCAAATATCGGAAAAATATTCTAAAAGACAAGATTTTTTGACAAAATATTCACTAAACCATGACACTAAAATGAATATCTCACCACTCCAAGGATTCTATGATTAATGATCAAATGTTCCCCCATATTAGCCAACCCTCTGGCATTCAACTCATTCATCTGTCCATAAATCACGCCTGTGCTATTATATTCAATGGCGCATGTAAGTCTTTCGAGATTGAACGCGACCGCCGGAGCGACACGAAACATGTAGTGAATATTCTTGAAGCCTCCATCAAAGTAATAGATGTAGGCGGTCTTCGCATAACCTGTCTCGTCATCTGTGATCAGGTCATGACCGGCACCCAACGCCGTCATGCCTCCGGCGAACAGGATGAATTGCCATTGCTGGCCATAACTTGCCGAGGCGAATCCTGTGACCGACCTTAGAGGGGTGTACTTGTACTTATAATCGTCCGACTTGTCATAGACAGCATAACCTCCCATAAGTCGGAGATGATCTCCACCCGAGGCAAGAACGGCCTTGGCGTTGACTTTGAACATACCCTTGCTGAACTCGAAACAGGCCATCGGACTGATCATGGAAATGCGGTCCTTGACTTTAGTTCCGACATCATGGTAATAGGTCAAATCGGTCGTGCGCCAACGAGGAACCAAACTTATGAAATCCGCTCCGACCCTGGCCTTGATGTACTTTGATGAATATGTCAGGCCAGCGTACAATTCCGGGACAAGACCATACTTGACATAGTCAGCTGATGGTCCTTGTGGTCCCGTAGGCATGAACTCCATCGGATAAAGAAGCCCCGCCGTGAAAGTGAAGCGATCCATCAGATTAGTCTCAAACATCAACTGAGGGCTTCTTGCGTATGGATTGAACGGGGCACCGGCCTCATAGCCGACACTGTATGGCATGTCCAAGGACATAGGATGCCATGCATGGCCAGCCTTGACAGACACAGACTTGAAAAAGTCACCGAGATTGTCCCAGTTAAACTTGAGGTAAGCCTCTCTGAGACTCAGCGACGCGGAGCCTCCCGTCAACAGATAGAAATCCGTCTCCAGTTTTCCGGTTACATTGAACGATCCGTACCTGAATCCGGTAAGGTTCACTCCAAGACGTGTCGTGATGGCGGACATTTTTATGGAAGGGTTGTACCAGATGTCGTTGCCTTCCAGATTTATCTTCTTGTCGTAAGGAACATAATAAAACAAGTCCTCGGTGTCGGCCTTGGAGTCGCGAGCGTCGAAAATGGCGCTCGCGCGGAAAAAGCCGTATGGTTCAAGATGATTGGTCAACTTCACCAGATGGCTTTGTGCCTCAGATGGTAAAGCGGTAAGTGACAGGGCGATGGCCGATGCCAGCATTGGGATTATCTTCTTCATAGCGTCAATCTTTCCGTGCAAGGCCGACAACAGCCTTGACTTGTCAAACAATAATATTAGAAAGTAAACTTGACCAGAGCCTGGATACGATGGTTGGTGATCCAGTGGAGATTGTCCTTGGCAAGGCCGTTGGCGCCGATGCATTTCACACCGTCAATAGTCTTGTAATCACCATATTGTACACTTGTGAGCTCATATTCAAGACCGATCGCGAACTTGCCGATGTTGTGGATCACGGTAGGTGTGAGCCTCCACATCTGGTTCATGTTCGAGAAGCTGTTCTTGCTGAAATAGAGGTTTGCGGCAGGAGCGTAACCGTCCTTGGCGCCGTAGAGATCGTCTTTCGTTCCGAAATTCTTCACATAGCCAGCAAAAAGGATCCACTGGGTCTTCTTTCCGTGCATAAGGCTCACCCAAGTCGAAGAGTTGCGGGTAGGAGTATATTCATAACTTATACCGTCATCCTTCACACCGGATATACCATAGCCACCATTGAGGTTGAAATGCTCTCCAGCTTCTGCGAAAGTAGTCTTGAACTTTGCGGAGAACAGCCCATGCTTATACTGACCATAGACAAACGGAGTGAAAGTCGTGATACGATCACTTACCTTTTTGGTTCCTTCCGCATTTATAGTTCTTGGTTTGATTGACAGCATATTCACACCCGCCTTGAAAAGGAAGCCCTCACTACTGTAGTTCAATCCGAGATAGAGTTCTGGAGTACAGCTGTACTTGATGTAGTTGGCAGAGGCTCCGTTAGGACCGGCAGAAGTATATTGCATCTGCCAAATAGCAGATCCAGTCAACGAGAGCACATCGCTCAACTTATAGTCGAACTTGACCTGAGGCGTGCGGCTGAACGGTCCGAAAGGAGCTCCGGTGTTGAGGGAGAACACATCCGGCATATCAGCGGCCATCGGATGCCAAGCCTGACCGGCGGTAACCAACCAATCATTCTTTC
>OJAR01000377.1_pt1 | contig 14917 bp, 17 predicted proteins | sample 1589431 | NCBI WGS metagenome assembly OJAR01 (sample SAMN03283242) | human gut metagenome | biome: human-associated habitat; material: feces | host: Homo sapiens | place: Peru | collected 2012 | reverse complement strand
ACTTGCGGAAACAATTTGTAATTTCCGGGGAAGTGCAGCCCAGCCGCCTGTCCGTATTGCCCCAAGGCCAAAGCGCGCGGCTCAAAGCTTCTCTGCCAGGCGCTGTCCTCCGCTTCATCCGGATCTTGCAGCGAAGCCCCACGTCATGTTCTTCAAAAATACCGTCTCTTCTTACCATGCGCTGCATGATAAAAAGAGGCGGCTTTTTCTCTCCGGTGCGCCGGTCAATACGCCAGCGCAGACTGGACGGTGTGGTGGATGAGGTCGTGACCGGCCTGCGTGGGGTGGATGCCGTCCGCGCCGATGAGCGTCGGGAAGACGCGGCTTTTGAGGAACTCCGCGCGCAGATCGACCAGACGGCAGCCGAACGCGCGGCTCAGCTGCGCGACCATGGCGTTATAATACTCCTGCCAGCGGTACAGATGATCCGTGTCGCCCAGCCAGTGCAGGATGTTCTCCGCACTCAGCCCTCTGGTGATGAAGGAGAAATACCGCTCCTGCTCCAGCGGCGGCAGGCTCGTCATGGCCACACGGGCCCCCGCGCTCTGCGCCTTGCGGATGGCGGTGCAGTATTGGTCGATGAACTGCTCCGACGGCGTGTGCGGCAGATGCTCGCCGTCCGGGTCTTCCGAGATGGCCTTCCAATCGTAATCGCAGTCGTTGCCGCCGAAGCAGAACAGCACCGTCGTATCGCCGTCACAGGTCCCGAGCTTCCGGTCAAGCTGCTTCAGTCCCGCGTCGATGGTCGCGCCCATTTTTGCGTTGTTTTCCACGGTGACGCCCTGCGCACGCAGCGTGTCGAAATCATGCTCCTGACACAGGTGATAGCTCTGGCCGTTATAGGTGACGCCCTTGATGATGGAGTCGCCGAAGATCTTCAGATTTTTCATGGGGATCCCTCCTGCCTGTTTGTGTCTCCAGTGTAGCCGCACAGAGGGAAAAAGTCTCCCGATTCCTGCCGCAAAGCGCTCTCCGGGTTCGTTCCCGCCGGTCTACAAAACGAAGTCCGGCACTCTACGGGCAGTAGAGTGCCGGTTTTTTGCGAGAAAAGTTCGCGGTGCATAGCCAGAAGCAGTAGAATCCGAACCCGGCAGCACCTCACTCGCCTTCCTGCATTTTTTTGACGATTTCCATAAAGCGGGCGGTCACACGGTCGTAATTTTCCCTCCGGTGCGGGAACAGACAGCCGGAGCAGTCCTTTATCCCGTTCTCCGTATAGCGGAAATTGCCGCCGCAGCCGCGTCCGAGCGCGTAGAGCGGACAGTAGCAGAACAGGCAGTTGAAATCCTCCGGGTGCTTTGTCTCATGGCAGGGGAAATATTCGCAGTCCCGGTTCTGAAAAAATGCGTAGTGCCGCTCTTCCATTATTCCTTCTCCTTCAGCCGCTCGCACAGCGCCGCGTCCGGCGTGACGACGGCGGTCTGGTACGTTGTGTAGATCACCATGCCGGGCTTCGCACCCGCAGGCTTTTTGACAAATTTCACCGGCGTATAGTCGACCGGCACGTTCTGGCCGTCGCGGGCCTGCGAATAATAGGCCGCAAGCTGCATCGCCTCCGTCACCGTCCGATCGGGCGGCGTCCGGCCGTTCGTTTCGATGATGACGTGGCTGCCGGGGATCTTCTGGACGTGCAGCCAGATGTCCGTTTTGGCCGCCAGCTTTGTCGTCAGCTCGTCGTTCTGCCGGTTGCTGCGGCCGACAAAAATCGGGAAACCGTCAGACGACATGAACCGCATGGGGCGGCTCGGCGGCAGCTTCATGCGCTTTTTGCGGTCTGTCTCGCGCAGATAGCCGCCGGAGACAAGCTCCGCCCGGATCTCCTGTAAATCCCGCGCGGATTCCGCACGTGTAAGCGCGTCGAGGACGCTTGCCAGATACGCAAGCTCCTGCTCACCCTTTGCGATCTGTTCTGTCAGAATTCTTTCGGCGTTCTTGGCCTTCTGATAGTCCTTATAGAATTTCGCCGCGTTCTGCTGTGGGGAAATGGCCGGGTTGAGGGTGATTTCGATCTCCTTCATGTCCGGGTCGTAAAAGTCAGCGGCGCGCAGCTTCGTCTGGCCGCGCCTGATGGCGTAGAGGTTCGCCGTGAGGATATCGCCGAGCTGCCGCAGGCGCTCGCGGTCATGGGTCGCGGCAAGCTCCTTACGCTGGTTCTCCAGCTTGCGTGCCGTGCGTGCGTGCAGATTGGAGACGGTTTTGCGGATGGCCTGCGATGACTGCCGGATGGAGTCGGCGCGGTCGCGCGCGGCATAGAACCGGTCGAGCAGCTGCGAAAACGAGTCATACGGCTCCTGCCGGATAAAATCGCCGTACTGCGTCACGGGCAGGCAGGTAAAGTCCCACGGGCGCTCGTCGCGATACAGAAGCATGGGCTGCGGCGGCATGGTCTGAAGCTGCGCGAAGGCGGCAAGCAGACGCGCAGCCAGCGCTGTTTTTTCTTCTGCCGAAAGCGCGGACAGGTCGGTATCCAGATCGCCCGTCAGGCGGAACGCAAGCTCCCGGCACACAAGCGGCGAGAGGCCGCCGAAGGTATCCAGCAGCCAGCCGTCAAGACGCTTCGGCGCGGTCTGTGCAGACAAAAGCGCGGCCAACTCCTCTCCCGTGACGGCAAACGGGTCGCGCTTGCCCTGCGTGGGCGGCAGATGGTAGTAAAGGCCCGGCAGGACCTGCCGCTTTTCGCTCATTTCAAAGTCGACGCGGCGCAGGCAGTCGAGAATGCGCCCATCCTCGCCCGTTAAGATCAGGTTGGAGTTGCGGCCCATGATCTCCAGGATCAGGTGCTTGCGCGTGGGGCTGCCCATCTCGTCGGTGCAGTCGAAGGTGAGGTCGAGCAGGCGCTCCATCTCCGGCTGCTGCATGGACGCAAGACGGCCCCCTGTCAGGTGCTTGCGCAGGAGCATACAGAACATGGGCGGCTGCGCCGGGTTCTCGGCGGGCTCGTTCGTCAGGTGGATGCGCGGATGATTGGGCGAGGCCGTCAGCAGCAGCCGCCCGCCGCCAGCCGCGCCGCGCATGGACAGAATCAGCGTGTCGCGCTGCGGCTGCTGGACCTTATCGATGCGGCAGCCGGTCAGACTGCCCTCCAGCTCACGACGGACCGCCGTGAGGAAAAATGCGTCAAATGGCATGGGATTCCTCCATGGTCAGGATAAAAAGCTCGTTCAGCCGGTCGAGCTGGCCGGTGAGATATAACGCGCCAAACAGGCATTCCAGCCCCGTGGCTCTGGCATACTGCGCATAGGTGGCGTTTTTCGGCACCTGATGCACGTGCGCGTTGCGCCCGCGCTTGTAAAAGGCCAGCTCCTCCTCTGTCAGAAGCGGGAGCATACGCTCGGCCCGCGCAGCCTGCGCCGGAGCGCAGACGAGGTCGACCGTCGCACGGTGCAGATTGCCGTTCAGCGCCTTGCCGGACGCACAGAGGAAGCTCCGCACCAGCAGCTCAAACACCGCGTCGCCGCAGTGCGCAAGACCGAGCGCGCTGATCTGGTTGACCGCGCGCCGGTCCATGTTCAGATGAAAATAGTTTTCCAAGCAAATGCCTCCATTGTTCGGAACTTTTTATACTATACCACATCTGCAGGCAGGTTTTCCAGTGGGCGCAAAAAAATGGTTGACTTATTGGTTACATTCTGTTACAATTTGAAAAGAGTTTATCGAACGAAAGAAGGCTTTGTGCATGCAGAAGAAATTCCGCCGTCTGGCGGCGGCTGTTTTATGTCTGACGCTGCTGGCTGTACCGGCACTGGCCGCCGAGGCGACCATCCGGCTGGACTATGTCACGATCACGGGTGAGGGCTTTGTCGCCGACACCTTCTGCGGCGTGGACGCGCTGTATAATGAGACAGGCAATACGCTGTTCTGCAACGAGCTGATCGAACGGTTTTACAGCGCAGTCTACGGCGTGACCGTATACACGAACAACGGCAATATCACTGCGGCCAGTCCGGCGGGATATTGGTTCGAGGTTACATACACGCCGCAGCCCGGCGATATCGCCTACGCCTCTGCCGAGGCGCGCGAGCGCTACGGCAATCACTATGCCATCGTAAGATCCGCCGACGAGGCGGGCGGCACAGTCACGCTGTTCGAGCAGAACTGGGTCTGGGATGGCAAGGCAGGCGTCAACCGTGTGATCCCCTATGACGGCGGCTGCTATACCTTCTATACGATGTGCTCCGCCAGCGGCCGCGCAGCGGCTGCCGGGGAGGGCGGAAGCGTTTCCGCTTCGCCTGCGGCAGAGAACCCGCAGCCTGCCGCCAGTGCGCCGTCCACGATCTACGCCTGGGGCAGCGGCGTGTCCAATATCACCGGGACACCGTCTGCATGGGCCGCAGAGCTTGTCTCGCATGCGGATATCTACGGCATTACCATGCTGGCCGACGGCAGCTATCAGTCCGCGATCACCCGCAAGACCCTTGCCCGCCTCGCGGCGAACACCGCGCGAACGCTCGGACTGGTCGAGGACGTATCCGATCCGGTCGCCGTTGTGCAGCAGCTCGGCGTAATGCAGCCGAACGCCGACGGCAGCTTTGACACGACCTCCAGGGTCACGCGCCAGATGGCCGCGACGGTGCTGCTGCGTCTTCTGCGGCAGTCGAACGTGGTCTTTGAGGCTGATATGTCGATGCTCGACCGCTATCCCGACAGCGCCTCCATTTCCGACTGGGCCAGAGAGGCCGTCGCGATGATGACGCAGTATGATCTGATGAACGGCACAACGAAGGGCTTTGAGCCGAAAAAGGACATGACGCTCGAGCAGTGCCTCGTCCTGCTCACGCGCATCTGCGAGTTCTGAACGGATAACGAACAAAATGATATGCGCAGCGCCTGCCCCGCATGGGCAAGGCGCTGCGCATCAGTCTGTCAAAGAGCTGCTGTATTCCTAAAAGCCATAAAAACAGCTGCCTGCGGCGCTTCGGGCCTGCAGGCAGCTGTTTTTTTACATTGTTACATGGGCAAGCGTCTTTACATATTCGACCGACTGCATGATCTGTGCGTAAAGCTGCTCGTCCGACGGCTCCAGGAAGCGGAAGGACAGATCCCGCACGCTGACGCAGAAGCTCATAGGCATTTCCAGCGCGCAGCCAAGCGTTCCGCCCTGCCGTTCCAGCGCGGCAAGCATGGCCGGATATGGGAACACGCCCTGCCCGATCGGCTCGTTCCAGATATAGCCGTCGTGGATGCTGCCGTCCTTCATGTGCAGATACGCGACCGGCACGGAGGCGTTCTGCAGATCCTCGTCCAGCCGGATCTCGCCCCGGCAGAAGCGGTAGGTATTTCCCGGATCATAGGTATATTGGACGTGCGGCAGATCCAGCTCCGCGAACACGCCGCCGCATTCGCTTGCCGGGCCGACGATATCGCCGTAGGATTCCAGCCCCAGCCGCAGGCCATAGCGGTCAGCGGCCTCGGCCGCCCGCTTGACGTGCTCCTCAAACACGGCGTACCGTGCCTTCGGGCCGCAGCGCGTATTGACGAGCTGCGCGCCGATCTGCCCGGCAAATTCGATCTTTTTCAGCAGACGCGCGAACTGCGCCTCGTCCGTCATGTCGCAGTGCGCCGACAGCGCGGTGCATTGCAGATCGCGCTTCTGCAGCTCCCGCTCGATCTGCATAACGTATTCCGGTGAAACGCGCTCTGCGACGATCTGCTCGCTGATGCCGTCGATGGCGGACAGCTCGATCGTATGGAACCCGCAGCGGCGGGCCATGTCCATGGCGCGGATCGGGTCCGTGCCCGGAACGTTATTGGCGCAGAATGTAAATGGTGCAAGTGTCAGCATATGGATCCCTCCTGTTCAAAGCGCAGCATGACCTTGGCCTCGCGGCCGCTGGATTTTTCGCGGAATGCCTCGATCCCCTTGGAAAACGACAGCTCGCGGGAAATGACCTCCTCCAGCTTCAGCTGGCCGGCCATGGCGATGGCCGCCGGGAACTGTCCGCTCGGCACGCAGACGGCGGAGAGCGTCGCGTCCTTCCAGTAGAGCGTGAACAGATTCAGCTCCAGATTATAGTCCATCCCGTAAAGCCCGAAAAACACGACGGAGCCGCCGCGCGCGACAAGATTCATGGTGATTGCCGCCGATTTCCGGTCGCCGCTGGCCTCGATGACCGCGTCGTAGCCGATTCCGCCGCTCAGCGTCAGCGCCTCGGTCACGACGCTCTGTGTATTCGGGTCGATCACAACGTCCGCGCCGAAGCGAAGCGCCGCCTCCCGCTTTTCCGCGACCGGCTCGACCACAACGATCTGTCCGACCGGGTGCTGCCGCACGAGCTTGAGAATGATCTGTCCCATGGCCCCACAGCCGAGCAGAATGACCCGCTTGCCGTAGCCGAGCCGCGCCTTGCCTACGGCGTGCATGGCCATCATCAGCGGCTCGATCAGGCTTCCAGCCCGCAGGCTCACCTGCTCCGGCAGGCGGAAGACCTGCTGCTGGCGGATATTCAGATATTCCGTCATCAGATCGGCATAGCCGGAGCTGGGGTTCGTACAGTATTCCGGTCTGTTGCTGCGGCAGGCGTCACACAGGCCGCAGGGCTCATACGGGTTGATCGTCACGCGGTCACCCGAATGAAGCGCACGGACATTCTCGCCCACCGCTGTCACGACGCCGGAGCCCTCGTGACCGAGATAGCCGTTCAGCGGATACGCCGCGGTTCCGCGCAGCATCATCATATCATAGCCGCAGATCGACGCGAACGCCATTCTGACCTGCACCTCGCCCGGCCCCGGCGTGGGCGGCATGGGAAGCTCCTTGAAATACAGCTTCCGGTTCGGCTGCATCCGAAGCGACCGGATCATAATTCCGCCTCCTTCTGCATGGCCGCGCGGTACTCCTGCGGCGTCATGCCCGTTCGTTTTTTGAATACCTGACTGAAATATTTAGAGTTTTCAAAGCCGACGTTCCCGGCGATATCGATGATGCGGTCTTTCGTCTGCAGCAGCTGCTTGGCGCGGCGGATGCGCTGCTCGCTCACATAGGCGTTGAAGGCCTGCCCTGTCTCCTTTTTGAACACGCGGCTGAGATAGGCCGGGTTCATATGGACATACTCCGCCGCGACCGTCAGCGTCAGCGGCTCAGCAAGGTTCTGCGTAACGAAGCGGCAGACCTCGTCGATGGCGCTGTTGGACGTCGTGCGCAGATTGCGGATGCTGGAAAACAGCGCGGTCATCTGTTCGCGGCAGATGGTGAACATGGCCTCGACTGTTGCAGGCCGCTGCGCGCCCAGCAGCGGGGTCAGCGCGAGATCGACGCCGAAGCTGCTGCTGAGGGAATACATCTGAACCGTCAGCTGCGTCATGACAAACGAGCAGACCTCATCCGACATACTGTGGCTGACCATGTCCTGCAGCTCCCGCAGGATCGCAAGCGCCTCCAGCTGCCGCGCATCCTGCATACTCAGCGAAAGCGCCGAAAGCTTTTCGTGCAGCAGCTGCTGCGTGACCGGCACGCGGTAGGAAAACGCCATCTTCGGCTGTAGGCAGAGCGGCGAGAAGAAAAAGCGCAGCTTGCGCAGCTCCAGCAGCTGGCGGCACTGATTGTGCCACTGCGGCAGCGGCAGCGGTACGTCGGAAATATCAAAGGTCATCTGCCCGAGCGCGTGATGCGCGGCCAGTGCGTTGATCTTCCCCGCCCAGAGCGCCCAGTCCGGCTCCGCATCCTGCCCACCGGCGAGCAGGATGCACAGGTTCTGGTCGCGGTAAATGCAGATATCCGTGTTTCCGAGCGGGCGAAGCAGCTCGGTCAGCTCCGCAAAAAACGATTCCAGCGCGGCATAGTCGGAGGAAAGGCCTGGCCCCGGCTGCCCGTCCGGCTGGGAGCCGAGCAGGATCCAGCAGTCCTGGCTGCCCACGTGCAGCCGCCCGAACTGCTGCTGCGCAGACCCCGTGCCGACCGGCACAAGGCCCATCAGCAGCTCCATGACCTCCAGACTGTGCTGGACATATTCGTTTTCCGGGGGCCGGACTGCGCCCGTTTCGTGCTTTTGCAGGCGTCCGGCCTCCTCGACCGCGTGCAGGAGCATCGCATCCGAGGGCATGGCGTCCGGCAGCAGCTGCTGCACCTTGACCGCAGCCGCGCCCTCAATGACCGCCTCCGACCCGTCGGACAGCAGGACGAAGCGCGGGCAGATCCCGCGCGGGAGCAGATAATTGATAAGATCCTCCGGGTTCCAGAAGGTCATATGCACCGGCATGATCACAACGTCCGGGTGCAGCGACTCGATCAGCGACATTCCGAGCACACTGTTGTCCGCCGTTCCGCACAGTTGAATGTGCCCGGCCTGCCCCAGAAGGATGCGGCGCAGATGCTGCGTCTGCGAATACAGGGATGAAATAATCAGGACCTGAATCATGACAGCCTCCCGTTGCTTTTTTACTGATGTCAGATATTTTATCACAGCTCGCGCGCAATGCCAAGCTTTTCGTTGGATTTGCTCTGTTTCTGTCTGAATCTCACCCCAAATATGTATATTATTTTTACTTCCGACAATTCAATGCAAAAATTCAAACCATCAAGGTATAATTTTCGCACTTCCACCATGCATTTTTCACAATGTCGTATGCAAAATTGTGAATATGCACAAAAACCACCGGCATATTTTGACGTGCTTTTGTATTTTTGGGTGGGAAAAGGTTGAAATATAAAGCGCAAAGCCCCGGTTGATTCGGTATCATGGAAACAGCAAGATCCCATACACACTTGATCGACGAAAGGGAGGAAACACAACTATGCGCAGCATTCGTTATTTTGGAAACGGTACGCTGAAAATGGTCGAAGCGCCGGAACCGGAGATCAAGCGCGCAGATGAGGTCAAGATCCGGGTGGCCTACTGCGGCGTCTGCGGCTCCGATCTGCATTTCAAGCGTGCGGAGCTGGACTTCCTGTTTGAAGGAGACGAGGGTACCCCCATCGGCCACGAGGCGACCGGCGTGATCACCGAGCTCGGCCCGGCAGCGACCTGTAAGGGTCTGAAGGTCGGCGACCGCGTCGTCTACTATTACAATGAGCACTGCGGAAGCTGCTACTACTGCCGCAACGGCCAGGAGCAGTTCTGCGAGAACATGACCGGCACAAGCGCCGCCTTCTCGGACTATATCGTCGTGCGCGAGCAGTCCGTACACAAGCTGGCCGACACGTGCAGCCTGAAAAAGGGCGCGCTGATCGAGCCGATCTCCGTCTGCCTGCACGGCATCGACCTCATCGGCATCAAGCCCGGCCAGTCGGTCGCCATCTCCGGCGGCGGCACCATGGGCATGATCATGACGCAGCTGGCGCTGCACTCCGGCGGCACGAACATCACCGTCATCGAGCCGATCGCCATGAAGCGCGAGATGGCAAAGAAGCTGGGCGCCGTACACACCATCGACCCGGTCAATCAGGACCGCAAGGAAGAGGCGATGAAGATCACGGACGGCCGCGGCTTTGACGTTGTGATCGAGGCCTCCGGCAGCTGGCGCGCCTGCGACGGCATCGAGGAGCTAGTCGGCAAGGGCGGCACGCTGGAATTCTTCGCCGCGCTCTACCGGCACGATTATGATTACAAGCTGAACCTGCTCAACGCCTTCTTCAAGGAGATCCGCATCGTCGGCGGCGTTTTCCAGTCTCCGTATGCGTTCCCGCGCAGCATCGCGCTGGTCAACACGCTCGATCTGGACCCGATCCTCGAAATGGACTGCGTCTTTACGCCGGAAGCGTTTGAAGACGCGTTTGAGGCCCAGATGAACGGCCGGACGATCAAGTCCCTCGTTCAGTTTACGCCTGACGTCGAATAAACAGCGCATTCCCCCCATCCCGGAAAGCAGACCCGCTTTCCAGAAAGAGAAAGGAAATTACGCATGGAAAACGATAGCAAGCAATATTATGTGAAGCTTCCGTTATGGAAGAAATGCACATTCGGTATGATCGACTCGGCAAACAACTTCAGCTGGTCCTATATCAGCTCCTTCCTTGCGATCTACCTCACCGACACTTTCCTGATTCCCGCAGCGACCGTCTCTCTGATGTTCCTGCTGTGCCGCTTCTGGGACGCGATCAACGACCCGATCGTCGGCTATCTGGCTGACCGCACCCGCTCCCGCTGGGGCCGCTACCGTCCGTGGATCATGTTCGCCTCGGCTCCGCTGTTCATCACAACAGCCCTGCTGTTCTGGCCGCATCCGGAATGGGCCGTCGGCGTCAAGACGGCATATGTCGTCATTTTGTACGCACTCGTCGTTCTGTTCTACACAATGGTCAACCTGACCTACGGCTCCTTGAACTCCGTCGTCACGCAGGATCCTGCCGAACGCGGCTCTCTTGCCTCCTGGCGTCTGCTGTTCGCCTACATCGGCTCCACGCTCATGGTGCAGCTCGTCACCCGCTGCGAGCCGGTTCTGTCCGCAAAGTACCCCAACATGGGCTATTTTATTCTGGCTGTGATCTTCGCCGTGTTCTGCATCCCGATGCAGATCCTCTGCGCGAAGTCCCAGAAGGAAGTCGTTCCGCCGCAGCCGTCGCCCAAAAAGATCGGCATCTTCAAGTCTCTGGCCATCTCCTTCAAGAACCGCGAGTTCATGATCGTCTGCATCCTGTTCCTGGCGCAGGGCTTCGCTCTGTACGGCGCAGGCACGATCAACATCTACTGGTTCAAGTACGTCCTCGGCGACGTCAACCCAATGGCGACCTTCTCGCTCATCACGCTCATCCCCTCCATGCTCGGCTGCTTCACCTCCCAGTTCTGGTGCAACAAGCTCAAGCATAAGGGCAAGGCCATCGCCATCACCTACGCTGTGCAGGTCGTGATGTACGTCGCGCAGTATTTCCTGTTCCGCAACACCATCAACGTCACGCTTCTGTACGTACTCGGCATCGTTCTGCAGTATTTCGCAGGCGCGAATATGTCCATCATCTACGGCATGGTTCCCGACACCGTCGAGGTCACCGAGTACCAGACCAAGGGCATCCGCATGGACGGCTTCCTCAACACCGTCTCCTCGTTCTGGAACAAGGTCGGCATCACCATCGGCACGTCCGGCGCTCCGCTGATCCTTGCGCTGACCGGCTATGTCGCCAACGCTCCGACGCAGACGCCCGCCGTTATCGAGGGCCTGCAGCTCATGAAATGGATCATGCCCGCCGCTTTCAACCTGATCTGCCTCATCTGCCTGTTCTGGTACAAGCTCGGCTATAAGGAATTCGACGAGCTTGTCGCGAAGATCGCAGCCGAACGCCTGCAGTGGGAGCAGACGACCGCTGAAAAGTAAGTCCACACCGCAAGGAAAGGAAGGTGCGCCATGTACCAGTCCATATCCCAGCGCTTCCGGCGCAAAAACAGCAACGATCTGATCGTGACGTTTCTGCCCGTCGTCGTTGTTCTGACGCTCCACAGCTATCTCCGCAACGCCGATCTGAACCCCACGCTTTTCCGCGTTTTACAGATCACAGCCATCGTGCTTCTGGCCGCGCTGCTGGCTGCTGTGAATCACTTTTACTTCCGTTCGTTCTGCTACACGCTGATCGACGGCAGCGAATCCCTCCCGCGCGAAGCGCTGCGCTTCCCGGACGACTCACTGACGTTCGAACGGGTGCAGAACAGGAAATCACGGATCTATGAGCGCGTCCGCAGGCAGGAAATACTGTGCCTGCTGGAACCCGGAGAGGCCTATGACGAGAAGCGATTCGGCCCGGTTTCACGCACCTTCCTGATGACCGCACGCAGCGCAAAAAGCGCCGCCCGCCTGTATTACAAGCAGGACGGCACCGTCTACTGCGCAAAATTCCATCCCGACGCGGAGCAGACCGCTCTGCTCCGCCGCTGGGCCGGAGAAAACGCAATCCACAGCTAAAAAGGAGGAAGTTATTCACATGGCAGAGAAAGCCTTAGTCCATCGCATGGAGCAGGCTGCCCTGACGACGAAGATCCGGCTTCTGGATCTGGCACATCAAACGCTCATCCATATCGGCGGCGACCTGTCTGTCTGCGATATGATGACCGCCATCTGGCAGTATGCAATGCACTATGACGTCAAGGATCCGCACTGGGAGGGCCGCGACCGCTTCGTCCTGTCCAAGGGCCACGCGGCAGCCGTCACCTCGTTCAGTCAGGCCGCCATCGGCTGCTATGACGTCGGAGATATCTACAAGGAATACGCCACCAACTTTGGCCGCTTCGGCATGCACTCGTGCAACCTCGCAAACCCGTATGTCGACGTGTCTACCGGTTCGCTCGGCCACGGCTTCCCTGTCGCCAGCGGCATGGCCACCGCACTGAAGCGCAAAGGCTCAAGCAGCCGCGTCTACACCGTCGTCGGCGACGGCGAGTGCGGCGAAGGCTCGATCTGGGAGGCGGCAATGTACGCCCACCAATATAAGCTCGGCAATCTGGTCGTCTTCGTCGACCGCAACGGCATGTCCTTCGACGGCCCGACCGAGGAATACATGGCACTGGAACCGTTCGCGGACAAATGGCGCGCGTTCGGCTGGAACACCGTCACCATCGACGGCCATGACATGAACGCCATCCTCGACGCCATCGACGCGCTGCCCGCGCCTGATTCCGACGTTCCGACCGTTATCATCGGCAAGACCGTCAAGGGCCACGGCGTCAGCTTCATGGAGAACAACGTCTCCTGGCACGCAGGCTGCGTCAACGAGGCCGACTGGATCAAGGCAAAGGCCGAGATCACCGAAGCATATGAAAGAAAGTGGGGTGCGGAAGCATGAGTGAAGCGCAGGACAAGCTGCTCCAGGGCGAAATGAACATGACCCTGAACATGACCATGATGACCAGCGCACGCGACGCTGTCGGCAAGTGCCTGGCCACGCTCGGCGGCGAGTATGACAACATGCTCGTTCTGACCGCTGACGTCGATACCTCCTCCCGCATTCAGGCGTTCAAGGAAAAATATCCTGACCGCTGCTACAACGTCGGCATTGCCGAGCAGAACCTGATGAGCGTCTCCGCCGGTCTTGCCCACGAGGGCTTCCGCCCGCTGGCCTTCGCGTTCGCACCGTTCGCGTCCATGCGCTGCTACGAGCAGGTGCGCACCGATATCTGCTATTCCAAGCTGCCGGTCGTCATCATCGGCAACGGCGCAGGCTATTCCAACGGCGCTTCCGGCTGCACGCACTGCGCGCTGGAGGACTCCGCGCTCATGGTCGCCTGCAACAACATGACGGTTCTCGAGCCGGGCGACCCGTTCCAGATCGCAAAGCTGCTGGAGGCGGCGATGGAGCTGAACGCCCCTGTCTACATTCGTCTTGGCCGCGAGGCCACAAGTTCCCTGTATCCGGAGGATACAAAATACGAAATCGGCAAGGCGCTCATCCCGCGCGAGGGCGACGACGGTGCGTTCATCTGCACCGGCATCATGGTCCACTTTGCCATGGAAGCCGCCAAGCGCATCCACGATGAGCTGGGCAAGGAGATCCGCGTCGTCGATATGTTCACGATCAAGCCGCTCGACAAGCAGGCCGTCATTGATGCCGCAAAGACCGGCCGCGTCGTCGCGGCGCAGGACCACAACCTGCTCGGCGGTCTCGGCCAGCTGGTCGGCTCGTGCATCGCGGAGGCGGGCATTGCCTGCAAGCTGGTCAGCCGCGGCTGCCCGGACTACTTCGTCCCGATCGCGAACCCCGAATTCCTCTACGCCCGCAACGGCATGGACGCCGACGGCCTGTACGAGGCAATGAAGGCCATGTTCTAAGCACGTTCCTACCCTTTCCTGTACAGGCGCCGGGAGATCTCTCCCGGCGTCTGTCAAATAAATAAAAGGCATACGGACTCTGCCTCCCTCAACAGAGTCCGTATGCCTTTTCTGATATACTGTTTTTACGGAAATCTTCAGCGAATTCGTAACTTCTGCGGCAAATTCGTGCTGCTCTGCAAATTTTGACCGCAGATATTCTAACGCAGCTACTCACAAATTCGGAGTACCGTAACAGGCGGCGCGTACCTTATTGCCCGTAGAGTGATTTGGTGTGTTCGTAACAACCGAAAATCAGGTACTTGCCTGAACTGTACTCGCAGAACGCACCAAACCGTAACCCAGCGCCCCTTTTCTCCCCCATCTTTTCCGGCAAGGCGGAAAAGATGGGGCCGCCGGAGGCTTGACTACTTCCGGGTTCTTACGCGAACGGGTTCTCCGTGGGGTACGGCAGGGACTTCGGCTGGTTATAGGCGATGTCGCCCACGCCGAGGAACTTGAAGACCTCGAACAGGAGCTTGCCATAGTGACCGAAAGCGACCGCGCCGTGGTGCGGGTAGCGCTTCTGGACGAGGACGTGGCGATAGAATCTCCCCATCTCCGGGATGGCGAAGATGCCGATGCCGCCGAAGCTCCCCGTATGTACCGGCAGAATTTCACGCTACGACCGTATGATCCAAAAGCGCGAAGAAGAAATCACTGCGGCAAAAAAACAGATCGAAGAACTGCAAAATATTTCCGCCGTCCTGCGAGATCGGCAAACGAAGCTCAAACGGGATATCGGCATGATCGACGACATTCTCGCTGAGGGCGTCATGACGGAAGCACACCTGCGGATGCTGGTCGAAAAGATTTATGTGCAGGAAACGGATGGAAAACTCAGCCTGGACATTCAGATCAAAGCGCCGTTCCGCACACACTTGGATGTCTATGAAAATGGGACGCTGACAGAGCGATACGGCGCACTGGACTTTGACTGGAATCGGCTGGTACGCCTGCTCTATGGCGACGGAATCGCGGGGTAAAAGGTTATGGCAATGCGGGTTTGGCTTTATGCGCGGCTCTCCAACGACGATGATCCGGCGCAGAATTCTCTGCAAAATCAGCAGGAGATCTGCCGCGCCTTTGCAGAAAAGAAAGGCTGGTCAATCGTCGGCAGTTCCACTGATGATAACATCAGCGGCATGAATTTCAGTCGCCGTGGGTTGGATATGCTCACGGCGGCGGTTCC
>OJAR01000367.1_pt1 | contig 15093 bp, 7 predicted proteins | sample 1589431 | NCBI WGS metagenome assembly OJAR01 (sample SAMN03283242) | human gut metagenome | biome: human-associated habitat; material: feces | host: Homo sapiens | place: Peru | collected 2012 | reverse complement strand
AAACACTACCAGACAATCATCTACCTTGTCTTCTCGCTCCTCGGCTACTACACCCAGGCCGAGGTCAAGTCGGCCGTCGGACGAGCGGACGCCGTCTGCCGGACAAAGGATGGCACCTACGTCTTCGAGTTCAAGGTAGATGGCTCAGCGGAGGATGCCCTCAAGCAGATTGACGAAAAAGGCTACATGATTCCATACAAAAAGGAAGGCCGGTGCGTCAAGGTAGGGGTGAACATCTCCTCCGTCACAAGGACACTGGACTCATGGAAGGTCGCCGAGGAGGAGCAGTGGCACAGGAATATTCATAGAGCGGATCAATGACACCGCTTCCCCGTGAGACTCTTTCCCGAAGACCCAGACAGCTCCTGCGGCGATTTTGCAAAATGCCTTCAGGTCAAATGCCCGCGGAAGGCCTTAGAGCGGAACATTGGATGAATAACTACGAGGGCAAGTCAAGACTTTTTCATGTAAGCCTGCGAATCAACCCATTCGGAGGCATTTGAGGCTGAACGTGTTTTGTAAGATGTAACCTAACATAATAACAATAGAACAAAAAAGCGTGGCCGGGTACTTCCCGGCCACGCTTTTTTGTGGAAAACGAACTATTACCAACCCTTGGTCTGGGTGAGTGTGAAGCCATTTTCGGCGTAATCGTCGATCAAGGCTATTCGGCGACAACCTACATTTGAGTTAACGTTTCAGCCTTGAATGGCAATGATAAGATTATTATCACACGCAGATATTTTATTTTATCGCTGTCATCAACTGATAAACCTGATGGAAGTCGGTGAAGTTGACCTTATGAGTGTCTAGATAGTTGTTGATGGTGTCAGCTCGGTCTTTAAAAAACCTTAGCAACAATTTTTTAGTAGGAGCGTAAGCAACCTTGTTCCTGTAAATGAAAGGAATGTTCTTGATTTCATAGGATGGATTTCCGTTGAGGTCATAGACACTGCCTCCGTGGCTCTCAATCTTTTTTACCTCCTTGATGTTGCTTGTGCTGGATTCCGAGCCGAACGCCCCTTTTTTCTCGTCTTTAAATACCAGTCTGCGAGACGCACAGAGGTACGTTCCGTCGATGTCAAGCGAGAAAGCAAGGTAATAAGTCCTATACCTTATGAAGAGTAACCCTCCAATTGAAGCCATGTCAACCGAGGCATTATCCTTTATGCCCATGACCTTTTCGTCGGAATCCATGTAGCGGATTGTTTGGTCTAGAGTACTAATGTTGAAGCGTCCTGTTGAAAAACCTCCGTCTTTGTAGATTATTCTGCCTTCCATGAATTCCGGTAGGTAGTACTTTACGCTGTCTGGAAGCTGTTTTTCAAAGTCTCCTTGAGCGGATTGTCCCGATAATGCGATGTTCCCTATCGTCAAGGCTAAAATAAGTGAGATTATTTTTTTCATGTCATGTTTTTATAAAATAAGAGGGGACAATCACTCATCCCCTCTTATTTTGGATAATTATCAGTTACTCTTCCCAGCCAGGGTTCTGAGTGATTGTGACATTCTTGTTGGCATACTGTGTGATGACATCGGAGCAGATAGGCTCAAGGTAATTCCTTACATCGACGTTGCGGCTGTCTCTGTCCTTGATGTTGACCGGCACAAGGAATCCACGCATTTGCGAGTAATTCTTCGCGTCAAAGTCAAAGTATGTGCGTTCTCCAAGTTTCAATGTACCATCAGGGTTGTAGCCTACGATAGGAATAACACTGACTTTTTTAGAGTTCGCTGAAGTAAGAAGGTTATAGCCCTGATTATTCAATGTTTTCTTCAGATTGGTTGTCTGGGCAGGCCTTCCGAAGTCTTCGGCTTGACTCTCCTTGATGGTCGCAGCAAGGTCAAGCTCAACATAGCCTCCAATCAACAGATCTGGGTTATTGGCTCCCAACATGAGTTCAAGCTGTCCCCAACGTCTGATGTCAAGTACCCGGTACTGTTCGAGGAAGAACTCCATGCGGCGTTCACGACGGATTTCCCAGATGAGCGGTGTCACCGCACCTGTTGTCTTGTAGCCGAGAGTTGTCTGCTGTGCGGCTCCGGTCCTTTCTGGATCATCAGGCATGTTTGCGAGCTCAAGTGGGGCAGTCTGCTTTACACCTTTATCTTTCGCGGTCTTGTCCAGAGGACGTTTGCGGATAGCATTGATGGACTTGTCAAGATCCTCCTGAGTAACAGCTGCACCACCGAATTTGTCTGCAAGTTCAGCCTTGGCTTCTATCCAGTTCAAGACCGTCTCGGCATATCGTACGCATGGAAATCCGTTTTCGTTCGTGCAAGATCCGTAATATGTAGGCAGAGACTTTCCGTTGTATGAATATGTCGGCCCCTCTCGGTCTATGAATTTTTCGCAGTACAGACCTGTCGCACTGGCTTTCGGCTCATCCCAGAAAGTGGCTTCAAACCGAGGGTCGCGTGTTACCACCATATCCTGTAGACGGAAGCTCTTGGCGTTCTCGACTGTTGAATTGGAATACGGTTTTCCGTCTTGGCAGATCCAGGCTTTCAGCGTGCTGAGGTTCCCTGACTGGGTCTGGGCCTCATTACCATTTGAATATGAAGCTATGCAGTGCTGGGAACCGTTGTTTATGGATTTATTGTAGGCTCTGTAGAGGATAATCTCTTTGCTTGACGGCCTGGAGTACAGTGTTCCGAAAAGGGTTCGGAAATCTGTGTCAAATGCGTAGGCTCCGCTGTTGATGATCTGCTCAGCATAGCCTTTAGCAGCTTCAAGGAACAGTTTGGCCTTTGAGTCAACGTCGGAGCAGGTTTTCATGGCCTCATCGTTCTTGTGATAGATGTACCATGTGCCTTCGAACAGCATGCAACGGGAGGCTATTGTAGCCACCACAGCCTTATTCACGTAATCCTCCCCGTCATTGGAGCGGACGTTGGCCATAGCATAGTCAAAGTCTTCCTTAACCTTGGCCATCACCTCGGTTCTTGGGGTGCGTTGGGCGTACATGGCATCGTTGTCAGTAACTTCCACAACGGCATCGTAGTAAGGAACATCGCCGAACGATTCTACGAAGCGGCTGTATTCCCAACCTCTGAAGAAGCGGGCGACACCGTTCCAATGGTTGTAGGCCTCATCCGTCAGCTTGCCGTTGTCATGCATTGTGGCGAGTCTTGCGATAAGGAGATTCCACTTGCGTATGTAGGCGAAGTTCCAAGGACCTGAGCCACGCCTTGCCAGCCAGTAACCACGGTAGGCAAGTTCTGCTTTGTACCAATTGTCAGACGGCAGAGAGATAAGAATGTTAGATTGTTGTCCGGTAGTGGTTCGGTCATCACTGAACTCACCGGAAGAGTACACGCCTGGCGCATAGACCTGTCCCCAGTTGTCGGAATAGCCGGTGAAATATGACCCGTAAGTTCCGTTCACAAACAATCTGATGTTGTTCTCATTTGCCCAGAAGTTATTATCATTCATCGTTGTTTTCGATTCCCTGTCAAGAAAATCGCTGCATCCGACGAAAGCAAGTGCCAGAGCACCAACGGAAAGTATTTTAATAAAATTCTTCATAATGTTCTTTTTCTTATGAGATTAGAAAGTAACCTGAACTCCGATTGCCGCTGTCTTGAATGCAGGAGAACCTACACCGGCGCGGCTTGAGTTGTAGTTAGATGTGTTGAATGATGAGTACCCTGCGATTTCTTCCGGATCAAGAGGTAGGCCTTTGAGATGATCAAACGTGAAGAAGTTCTCAAGGGAAACATAGAATCTGGCCTTCTCCATATTGATCCTCTGGGTCAAATGTCTTGGCAGAGTGTAGCCAAGAGTAATGTTCTTGATGCGGAGGTAGGCCATGTTCAGCATGTACCTGTCGTTAGGTACCATGTTGAAGATGCTGCTTCCGGCGCAGTTTGCGGCACGCGGATAGAAAGCGTCATAATTGGCTGGTATGGTGGTTGTCGAACCATCCGCATTCGTTATGTCGTAAGAGTCATACCAGAAGTCTCCCGCGATAGCCTGGGCCATGGCTCCATCCGATGTATTAAAGCCAGGGAGGGTCATAGAAGAGGATCCGAGCATGTTGCGTTTGCCGATTCCCTGAAGGAAGATAGAGAAATCAAATCCCTTCCAGTCCGCATCAATCCTGAAGCTATATTCGTAGCGTGGGGTTGTGTTGCCGATGACAGTAAGATCGCCGTGGTCGTCCGTTAGGTTTTTCCCATTATCTATGACGCCATCTCCGTTCAGGTCAACGAATTTGACATCACCAGGACCTGAGATAAGTGTACCTGAAGCGATCTTGCCTTGTGTCGCATAGTTCTTTCCTTCGGCGAACTGGTAGTACTTTCCGTATTTATCTTTCAACTCTATGAGCTTTCCGTTAGCATCATGAGCGAAATCATCGTGCTGGAAGAGTCGGTCAACCTTGTAACCCCAAATTTCGCCATAGGTCTTGCCAGAGTACCAACCAGACAGTATTTTGCTTGTCCCATATTCCGTGATCTTCGTTTTGGCGTCGGCTATACTTGCTGTGGCCGAGATGTTAAGACCGTTAGAGAAAGAGCGTCCCCAGTTGATGGACAGTTCCCAACCGTCAGTGCGCAGAGAACCGAAGTTTCCATTAGGAGCCGAAGCACCGATGTTGTAGCTGACACCTTCCATTCCGATGATCATGTTGTTGGTGTTCCTCCTGTACCAATCAAAGGTAATGTTGAACTGATTGAACAGCGAGATGTCCGCTCCGATGTCGTAGGTTTCGATGTCCTGCCAGGTTATGTCAGGATAAACCGCACCAGGAGTGGCGAAAGACTGGTCTTTTACGCCCGAGTGGATCCAGTATGTGGTTGAGCTTCCCATTGTAGGAATGTACATGGATGAGCTTACTGTCTGGTCTCCGATGGTTCCCCAGGATGCGCGGAGTTTGAGTGATGACAGGACATCCGTGAACGGCTGCATCCAAGGTTCCTGCGTCACGCGCCAACCGGCCGAGACAGATGGGAACCATCTCCACTGAAGATTGGTTGGGAATTTGGAAGATCCATCGTAGCGGAGGTTGCCTTCAATAAGGTACTTGTCCTTGTACGTGTAGTTGACACGTCCAAAGAAACCAGCCGTTGAACTCCAGGAGGCGGAACCGCCGGAGGTTTGTGTACCCGTAGCAAGGTCAAACTGAGGGTTGGAGGTGTCGATAAGCGTCATCTTCTTTCCCCATACTCCCGTATAGTCGTAAGCCACAGCCTGGAATCCAAGGAGGAATTTGAACATGTGCGTGTCGAAGAGGTTCAGATTGTATGTCGATGTGGCGTTCCAAGTCTGGCGCTGGGAAGTGAACGAGTCCTGATAGATGGAATCATATGTTGAAGTGTAACTATAGACATTCAATTTCTTGGCGGTTATCTCTTTTCCAAGTCCATTGATTTTATTCCACTCGTTGGTGATTGTCCGAATGTCGCCGTTGGCGTCAAGAGCGTTCACCGCGTCAGACCATGTGTCCCCCGCCATATATTTAATGCCAGGGTTGCGCTCCTGTGTGTTGTTGACGGCGTAGGTGTAGTCCACGTCAATGTTCCAATTCTTGACAGGAGTTATTGTCGTTCCTACATTCACACTTGTGTAGTAGGTGTCAAGAGTTGCCTGGTTGGCTGTCTTGAACTCATAAGCGGCATTCCTTACATTGTCCCCATACTCGTTGGTCGGCTCCATCGGGTAGGTAGGCCCCCAGCGGAAAACATAGTACCAGACATCCGCTGTGGTCGAGTTGGTGGCAAAGGCCCATGACTTCGTTGATTTCGTGAACATGATGCCGGAATGGATGTTGAGCCAGTCGTTGATCTGTGTGTTGATTCGAGCGTTGGCGTTGTAACGCTTGAACCAATCGTAGTCCGTAACCTTAAGCATGCCGTTCTGGTCAAGGTAGGCAAGACTGATGTTGTAGTTGGTTCTTCCTTTGTTTCCGGCTACGGAGACATTGTGAGACTGAGTCGGAGCGTTTTCCCTTACGAGATAGTCGTAAGCGTTGAAAGTTCTGATACCAATTTTCTTGTTTGAGCCGTCAACATACCAGTCGCGTCCGTACGTGAAAGGATCGCCAACGCCGACGCTGTTCCCGTATTTGTCTTTCCAGGCGACAGCGGCGTTGTAACCCGCGCGGTCAATCTTCCAGAACGCTCCCACAGGAGTGAAGGTTCCGGTACGCTCGGCAGCTTCGACAGTATAGTGAAGTCCGTCAACATCAGCCATTTCGTAGTTTTTGGCCTTGTTTTGGATAGAGAAGTTACCGGAATAACTTACGGTCACCTTGTCAGCCTCCTTGTTACCTTTCTTTGAAGTGATAAGAATCACTCCAAAGGCAGCCTTGGCTCCATAGATTGAGGCAGATGCGGCATCCTTCAGGACGGAAATGCTCTCAATGTCATCCGGGTTGACAAGGTTAAGAGACGGAATCTCCACGTTGTCAAGTAGAATGAGAGGGGAGGATGCCCCATTGTACGACCCAACCTGACCACGTATTCTGAGGATAGGGTCGGAACCGACCTCGTTGCTGCCGACGCGAACGTTGAGACCGGCCGCCGCACCCTGAAGTCCACGTCCGACATCGGAGATAGGACGTCCTTCAAGAGCCTGTCCGACATTGACGCTGGCAACGGCTCCCGTAAGGTTTGCCTTCTTCTGTGTGCCGTAGCCGACGACTACGACGTCGCTCAGCATCATGGCGTCCTCCTTGAGGACTACCTTCATGCCGTTGCGGGCGGTTGTGGTGACTGTGGTGTAGCCGAGGCAGCCGATTTCTACCTTTGTGCCTTCGGCGACATTGAGTGAGAAAGTTCCGTCAACCAGGGTGACTGTTCCGGTGGTTGTGCCAGGAACCATCACGCTGGCTCCCGGGATCGGGTTGCCGTTGACATCGACGATCGTTCCCTTGACTAGCTGCTGCTGAGCTGCTGCCTCGGGCAGTAAACCAGACTCGGAGGCGGCTGCCGTGGCGCTGAATGACAGCGTGCCGGCGAGCAGCATCATGAGAATGGCGTTTACTTTGTAAGTGCGATTCTTTTTCATTAAATAATGGTTTTGTATTAACTTTATTGGTTGTTAATTAATGTCCATTTTAAAAATCGCGTAGTTTGGTGCGCTGATTTATTCTGCAAATTTAACGTTTTACACCGAATAACCAAAAAATTCCACTAAAACATTCTCCGGCCATCGCGGATGCTGACCGGAATTGCGGGGTGACGTGTCGAGGGCTATCGGTTTATGGGACGGTGCCGGCTGCGGAGCAGTCCCCTGCGCCTCGAATCAAGTTCCGGGAGGTCGGCAGGAGGGACGGCGAATCCTACGAATCTGGACCAGAGATAGTCCACGGCCTGGTCGGACGGGTGGATCATGTCGGCGGCATAGAAACGGTAGTCCCGCAGCTCGTCAAGCACGATCTCGTAGGCTGGAAAATATTCACAACGCTCCGGGAACTTCGCCAGAACCTCGTCCAAAGCAAGCAGAAGGGTGCTTTTGCTGATCTGGTTGCCATGCGCCCCGTCCTTGAAGTGGCGGATGGGAGAGACGGTGAACATGAATTCCTTCTCCGGATGCCGCGCGATCATATTCATGAGCAATGTCGCTGTCTCGCGGACTGAGAGGCGTCTGCGGGTGAACTCCTTCGCCTCGATCTTGAGGCAGTTCGAGACGGTATCGCCTGAGCGGGTATATTCATAAATCCATGCCGTGCCGAGGGTTATGATGACTTTGGAGGCTGCTTTCCACTGGAGCGAGGCTTCCTTCAAAGATGCATTGGCGACTTGCAGGAACTCGTCCTCGGTGCGGCGGGCGAAGGATGTGTGGTGGCTGAACGAGCAGACGAGGCCGGCACCGGCGCCCATCTGGACGCACTCATCTTTGGAGAACGGGATTCCGGATGTCAGGCGGGCGACGGAATTGCAGACCGAGACTGGGTTGTAGATGGTTCCGAACGGGTTGACGCAGACATCGAAGCCCAGATCCACCATTTTCCCGCCGATGTTGTCAGCGAAGCAGCTTCCGAGGACGAATATCCTGTCTTTCAGCGAGATGCTGACAGCACCGCGGCCGGTTTCCACCGGTGTCTGTAATTTGAGTCCTTCCATACGGGTGCGAAATTACAAAATAATCAGTAATTTTGCATAAACTGCCTCGGAGGCGGGATTTTTTCCTTCCGGGCTTATGAATATGAGAAAGAGCGTAATTGTAATAACACTTCTTCTGGCGTCGGCCTTCGCCGGTCGTGCCCAACAAAAGGCTACCTTTACCTACGGTGCTGATTTTCAGTACTATTTTGACAATCGGGAATATGATGGCGCTGGCAACAAGTTCGAGACATCCGGCACGGTTCACGCCGCGAGACTGACTCCTACGGTCGGTGTCAAGGTGGCGGGCGGACGGTTCACCCACCAGCTTACGCTCGGAATCGATGTGATGAAGAATATGGGCGAGGCTCCTGTGTCCGAAAGCGACAAGGATCTTCAGAACATAGGACTTTTCCGGGAGATGACATTCTGGTACGGCCTTGAAAGCCGGCGCAGAAGCAGAAAATTCAATCTCTTGGCGGGAATATTTCCCCGCGGGAACTCCGTTTTCGGCTCGGGTTATCAGGGCTGGGCGGAGGATCCTGTGAAAACCGATCAGGTTCCGTCCCTGTTCATCTCCGATGTCAACCAGTTTTATGACAACAACATAGAAGGACTGCTCCTGAAGTACGTGACCCGGAAAGGCTATTGCGAGGCCGGTTTGGACTGGATGGGGATGATCGGGCACGGACGGCGGGAACGCTTCCAGATATTCACATACGGCAATTACGCCCTTGCCGGGGATTTTCTGCGCGCCGGATGGACGGCGACTATGTACCACTTCGCCAACACGCTTGAATATCGGGGCGTGGTGGATAATATTCTTGTCTCGCCTTTCGTGTCGCTGACCGCCGCGAGAGGCAACTTCTGTTGGAGCTCCAAGCTCAGCTATATTCAAGGAATACATCAGGACAGGATCAACGAGACGGGGCTTGAGCCTGCGTTCGGCGGGCTGCTGACGCTGAACCTCGCGTACAAGAAACTGGGCATTCAGAATGATTCCTACTATGGCACGGGCCAGATGCCTTACTATTTCACCATTGACGGAGGAGGGAATATGCTCGGTCAGGACTTGTACGCCGGAAGTCCGTTCTACCGCGTCTGTGATTATGGCGGGAATTGGAAGCATTCCGGCTTTTATGACCGGGCCGAGATCTACTGGCAGCCGTATATCGCTGATTTCGTGCGTCTGAGGCTTTCCGCCGTGTTCCATCTCACTGGTGATGGATTCCAGGGCAGCCAGCAGAAGCTGAGCGTCCTGTTCGATCTCGGGCGTGCCTTGAACTCCAGGAAAACGGCTAAGGCTTCGGGAGGCTCACGCAGGCAAAGGAATTTTGAAATATATTTATAAGGTATGAAAGTAATATTCAAGTCTATCATTGTCGCCGCTTCCGCCGGATTTCTGCTGGCCGGATGCGGTTCGGGTCCCAAGGACGGGGAATATGTCATCCAGCTTCTTACCACGAATGACGTGCACGGAACCTATTTCGATTCCACCTATGTCGGGAACGGGGTGAAGAAGTCCCTTTTAGCCGTCAAGCCGATAGTGGACAGCGTCCGTGCGGCGGCCGGTGCGGACAAAGTTGTCTTCATCGATGCGGGGGACTGCCTTCAGGGAGACAACGCCGCGTACTATTTCAACTATGTGGACACACTCTCTCCTCATGTCTATCCACGCCTTGCCGCCTACATGGGCTACGATGCCGTCACGGTGGGCAACCATGACATCGAGACCGGTCACAAGGTCTATGACCGCATCGCCCGGGACCTTGAGTCGCACGGGATTCCGTTTCTGGCTGGAAACGCTATCCGCACTGACAACGGGGAACCGTATTTTCCTTTGTACAAGATCTACAAGAAGGGCGGACTGAAGGTCGCCGTACTGGGTTTCACAAACGCCAACATGAAGAACTGGCTGTCGGAGAAACTCTGGAGCGGAATGACGTTCGAGAGCCTTGTTCCTCTGGCTCAGGAGGATGTGGACAAGGTGAGGGCCAAGGAGAAGCCTGATGTGGTGATCGTGTCCGTGCATTCGGGAACAGGACCCGGAGACGGCTCGATGCTGGAAGGACAGGGGATGGATCTGTACAAGAGTCTGCGTGGAGTGGATTTCGTGGTCTGCTCTCACGACCACAGGCCGTTCGTGACCTGCTGCGACAGCATCGGACTCATAAATTCCGGAAGCCATTGCCGCTTTGTGGGACACGGAACGGTGAATGTCACCGTTAAGGACGGCAAGGTCGTTTCCAAGACCCATTCCACGGGACTCATTCCGGTTGATCCCCACAGGATTGACACTCAGATGGAAAGGGACTTTTACGAGGACTATCAGGCCGTGCAGGTCTTCACCACCCAGGAGGTCGGTGAGTTGAAGGTTGATATGCGTACCCGTGACGCGTACAAGGGAATGTGTGATTATGTGAACCTTGTCCACACGCTTTGCCTTGGCTGCGCTCCGGCGCAGGTCTCGATCGCGGCTCCATTGACCTATGACGGATTCGTCAAGGGTGGGACTTTGATTTACAAGGACTTGTTTACAATTTATCCGTTTGAAAACCAGCTCTATGTGATCACGATGACCGGAAAGGAGATCAAGGACTATCTGGAGGCCTCCTACAACCGTTGGATCGTCACTGCCACGAAACCGACCGACCACGTGCTGAACATAGTCCAGAAGGACGACCCGCGCACGGGCCAGAAGGGTTGGTCGTTCATCGAGCGTGCCTACAACTTCGACTCCGCCGCCGGAATCGACTACACCGTTGATGTCACAAAGCCTTTCGGCTCAAGGATCGTGATCACCTCTATGGCAGATGGAAAGCCGTTCAGTATGGACGAGACCTACAACGTAGCGATGACTTCCTACCGCGCCAGCGGTGGCGGCGGACTCCTCGCCGAGATTGGAATCGACACGGACAAAATCGCCGAAAGGACCGTTGAATATTACCCGGAGATCCGCGAGATTCTCTATGAATATCTCAAAAAGAACCGTGTGATCGACCCGGCCATCATCGGTGACCCTGCCAAGATCGGCCACTGGTCTTTCGTGCCGGAGAACATCGCAGGTCCGGCGATCGAGCGGGATATCAACCTCATATTCAAGAAATAACACTAAAATATTCAGATAATGATCAAACGAATTTTAACAGCATTCGCGGCACTCGCCGCCACTCTGACAGTCTCCGCCGCCGAATATGACGGGAAATGGATCGGCTGCGACTATGAGGGTGATGTCCTGAAAGGCAGCACCGTGCTCCCTGCCCGCTACCTTCGCAAGGAAGTGACACTTGACGGCAAGGTGAAGGAGGCGACCCTCCGCATCAGCGGCCTCGGAGTCTATGACACTTGGATCAACGGGGAATATATCACCCGTGACCAGGAACTTTCCCCGACCGTGTCGGAGTACAGGATAAGGGTATATTTCAATGAGTACGATGTCCGTAAGGCTCTCAAGAAAGGTCAGAACGCTCTTGCCGTAAGCCTTGGCTGCGGCCGTTATACCACGATGAGGGAGCCGGGTATGAAGGGCTTCGGGGTACCGAGGCTTTGGTACCGGCTGGACATTGTTTACACCGATGGCCGCACCGCGACCGTTGTCAGCGACGAGAGCTGGAAGATCACCTGCGAGGGACCGATCAGAGCCAACAACGAGTTCGACGGTGAGACTTACGATGCCCGTAAGGAATTGACCGGATGGACAAAGGTCGGTTACGATGATTCCGCTTGGGCGAAGGCCTCATTGATGGACGCTCCGGGCGGCAGACTGGTTCTCCAGCCTAACCCTAACATCGCTGTTCAAGACATCGTGAAGCCGGTCTCCATCACCAAGACCGATCACGGTTACATCCTTGATATGGGACAGAATATGGTCGGCCGCCTTCAGATCAAGGCCCAAGGACTGCAAAAAGGCGACACCCTCACGATGAAGTTCGCTGAACTTCTCAATCCTGACGGCACTCTCTACCTTGCCAATCTCCGTACCGCAAAGGTCCTCGACACCTACATCGCCAAGGACGGCAAGCCGATTGTCTGGCATCCTGAATATGTTTACCACGGTTTCCGTTACGTTGAGATAAAAGGCTTGAAGAACGAACCTAAGCTCGGCGATTTCGAGGGGCAGGTGATGTACGACAAGATGGCCGTCACGGGACATTTCGAGACATCCAACCCTGTCATCAACCAGATCTATCACAATGCTTTCTGGGGAATCAGGGGCAACTATCGCGGAATGCCTACCGACTGTCCGCAGAGGGACGAGAGGCTTGGCTGGCTTGGTGACCGCACGATGGGTTGCTACGGCGAATCCTACATATTCAACAACCACGCCCTTTACTCCAAGTGGCTGACTGACATCCACGACGGGCAGAACGAGGCCGGCAGCATCTCGGACGTCTGCCCTCGCTACTGGACCCTCTATCAGGACAATTTCACCTGGCCAGGAGCGTTCCTGACAGGCGCGGACATGGTCTATCGCCGTTTCGGGGACGACCAGTCCATCAAGGACCATTATGGCGCTATGAAGAAGTGGCTTGGATATATGAGGTCAAGATACCTCAGGGACGGTGTGATGTTCAAGGACACCTACGGGGACTGGTGTATGCCGCCTGAATCTCTGGAACTTATTCATTCACAGGATCCTGCGAGAAAGACAGCCTCGCCTCTGATATCCACTCCATTCTACTTTTTCCTCTTGAACAAGATGATAGAGTTCGCTCCGATCGCCGGTCATCCGGAGGATGTGAAGATATTCAATGAATATGCCGCCGCGGCCCGTGAGGCGTTCAACGCGAAGTATTTCAACGCTAAGGAAGGCTTCTACGGCAACAACACCGTGACCGCCAACCTGCTTCCGCTTTATTTCGGAATGGTTCCTGACGGGCGTGAGGGTGACGTGTTCGAGCACATCGTGCACAAGACCGAGGTGGACTGTGGCGGCCATGTGAGCTGTGGAGTCGTCGGAATGATGGTTCTGATGCGCACTCTCACCGAGTTCGGCAGACCTGACCTTGCCCTTAAGATCGCCACGAACGAGACCTATCCAAGCTGGGGTTACATGGCGAAAAACGGTGCCACGACAATCTGGGAGCTTTGGAACGGCAACACCGCCGATCCTGCGATGAACTCCGGCAACCACGTGATGCTTCTCGGCGACCTCGTGACCTGGTATTATGAATATCTTGGCGGCATACGCCCTGCCGAGCCAGGCTACAAGTCAATCGAGCTGAAGCCTTACCCAATCGAAGGCCTTGACTGGGTGAACTGCTCTTATGATTCGCCTTACGGAAAGATTGTAAGCAACTGGAAGCGCACCGGCGACAAGTTCGAGTGGACCGTCGAGATCCCCGCCGGCACCACCGCCACCGCCCTCATCCCCGGCCCCGACAGCTCCCACGAGTCCAAACTCCTCGCTCCCGGCAAGCACCATTTCGTGACCGAGCTGTAATTCCCGGTCGCTGAACCTGTCGAAGCGACATAGGTGCTGAGCGACATCGAAAAAAAAGCAAATGGCGGATTTTGCACGTTACCAAAATCCACCATTTGATTTTTTCGCTGTCGTTCGCTAAGTTTCACTGGCGTGAGCGAAAAAATAAAATCCAAAATTTTGGTAACGTGCAAAATTTTGGATTTTCCTTTTTTTCGCGTTCGCCCCAAAACTTACTCAACTAAACAAGAATCCATCAGCTCAGAAATAGCCGAGCGATCAAGATTCTGCCCGATGAAGACAATCTTGATCATACGGTCGCCATAGACCGGATCCCAGTCCTTGCGCAGGTTCTTGTCCCTGCGCATCATCTCCTGAAGCTGATCCTCCGGCATCGTGGCGAACCACAGACCGGCGTCCTTGATGGATTTCTGCACTCCGGACTGCTCGAAGAGGTAGCACTTGTCCTTCTCGTCCGCAAAATAGCACAGACCCTTGGCACGGATGACGTTCTTAGGCCACTTCTTGGAGACAAGCCAGTCGAACTTGTTGATGTCCAGAGGCTGACGGCGATAATAGACAAAGGTCCCGATGTTATATTCCTCGACTTCGCCACCCTCGTGATCGTGATGATGGTGATGCTCGTGCCCCTCGTGGTGATGCTCGTGGTCGTGTTCCTCGTGATGATGGTCATGTTCATGCCCGTCATGATCCTCATCGTGGTCATCGTCATCATGATCAGCTTCGTTGCCCTCTCCTTCGATGGCGTTGATCCAAGCCGCCGAAGTAGCCGTCTTATCGAAATCGAACATCCTGGTGTTCAGAAGTTTGTCAAGATCGATGTCTCCATAGTCGCACTCGAAGATCGTCACTTTCGGATTCAGAGCCTTCACTATGCTGCGGACCCTGCCAAGCTCCTCGGGCTTCACCTCGGACGCCTTGTTCAGAAGCACGATGTTGCAGAACTCGATCTGCTGGATCACAAGATTCTCAAGGTCATCCTCCTCCAGATTGTCCTTCTTGAGAGCGTCCCCGCAGGCGAACTCACTCTGCATCCTCAGGGCGTCCACAACGGTGACTATGCAATCGAGTTTCGGAATATTCGATTGGGCATATTCAGGAACAAGCTTAGGGAAGGAGCAGATGGTCTGTGCGATGGGGGCGGGCTCGCATATTCCACTCGCCTCGATGACGATGTAGTCGAACTTGCCGGAGCGGCAGAGGTCGTTCAGCTGGGCGACAAGGTCCATTTTCAGCGTGCAGCAGATGCAGCCGTTCTGGAGAGGGACAAGGCTGTCGTCCGTGGTGCCGACAACGCCGCCTTTCTGGATGAGGTCCGCGTCGATGTTCACCTCGCCTATGTCATTGACGATGACGGCGAACTTGATGCCTTTCTTGTTGGAGAGTATTCTGTTGACCAGAGTTGTCTTGCCGCTCCCGAGGTATCCCGTCAGAAGCAGCACCGGTATTTCCCTGTTTTCCACTGTTATTGTCATGGTTATGCTGTTGTTGTCATATTGTCGCAAAATTATAATATTTACTTTGGTTTAGCAAATCGGACGCTGGCTGATGAGCAGGTCTGCTTCGTGAGTGTGTTGGCGGTTCTTGCGCACGAGGCG
>OJAR01000366.1_pt1 | contig 15095 bp, 11 predicted proteins | sample 1589431 | NCBI WGS metagenome assembly OJAR01 (sample SAMN03283242) | human gut metagenome | biome: human-associated habitat; material: feces | host: Homo sapiens | place: Peru | collected 2012 | reverse complement strand
GCGGAGCTTCAATGGCAGACCGCGGTCGAAGCGCGGGAGATTCGGCTGTATCTTACCCTGATCTGACAATGGAGCTGCCGAGCAGCCACGCGAGTCATTGGGAAAAGAGTCATCTTTTTGCCGCGCGGACAGGAATGCCGCCGCAGCTTATCAAAGAACTTGCGCTGACGGCAGAGCTGGAAACCGGCGAAACGGTGTGTCTTGCAGAGCTGCATGAGCAGCACCAACGTCTCGTCAGCGTTCAGCTCCCGCAGACGGTGCGCATCCGTGCGCTGCGCGTAACGGTACGGCAGACATGGGGCGGCTTGCCGCCGGTTCTCTATAAAATCAGCGTTTTTTCGTCATCACGGCAAATGCCATGATATAAAACACAAAAAAAGAAAGGAAATGACACCATGAAAAAACTTCTTGCATTGCTTCTGGCGGTCGTGCTGTGCCTGAGCCTTGTGGCCTGCGCCTCGACGCCGAAGGACACCGCGGCGGACACCACGCCCGCTGACACCGCTGCCGACACCCCGAAGGAAGACACAGCGGACACCACGGAGGACACCTCCGACACGACCGAACCCGCTGCCGAGGGCGGCAAGAACATCGTCTGGGCCGGTTGGTCCGGTGAGGAAGAGGCCACCAAGGACATCTTCGGCCGTATGATGAAGGCCTATGAGGATGCCTCCGGCAACACCGTGACGTGGGTCGGCTGGACTTGGGCCGACACTGCGCAGCAGCTCCTTATCCGGACGCAGGGCGGCGAACAGCTCGACCTGGCGCAGGCTGACATCGGCATCTTCAACACCATCGCGGCCGCGGGCGTGCTGGCCGACTGGAACGAGATCCTCGGTGAGGATTATCTGAAGGAAAACTTTGAGCAGTCTGCACTCGACGTCGGCAACATCGACGGCAAGCAGCTCGGCCTGCCGTGGAGCATGGCGTCCATCACCATGATCTACAACCCCGAGATTCTGGCCGCTGCCGGTTGGGACACCGTCCCCACCACGATTGAAGAGTTCGAGCAGTGCATGGCCGACATCAAGGCCTATGACGCCAACATCATCCCCTACGCCGTCTCCACCAAGGATGCCACCTGCGCGGGCGACTTTATGCCCTGGCTGTGGACGTTCGGCGGCGCGATCTTCAACGAGGACGGCACCGTTGCCATCGACTCTGACGCGGCTGTGAAGTGCGTCGAGTGGTATCAGAAGCTTATGAACGAAGGCTACATCGCGATGGACACCGGCCGCGGCGAAGCGCGCCAGATGTTCGCGCAGGGCCAGGTCGCGTTCTATGACGACGCGGTCGTCGCCAAGGGTCAGGCCGTCAACAACGGCGTTGCGCCGGAAGATGTTGTCAAGGTCTGCTCGGCCATGTCCCGCCCGGTTCTGAACGCGGGCGATCAGCCGCAGTCCACCATGTGGGGCCACATGCTCGTCACGTTCCAGAACTCCGAGTATCAGCAGGAAGCTGCCGAACTGGCCAAGACGCTCGTCAGCGACGAGGTCGCCATGGACTACTTCGAGAACAACGGTATGCCCCCTGTCACCAAGAGCATGGCCGCGAAGGACGAGGTCAAGAACGACGCTTATCTGAACGGCTTCCTGCAGGCCACGGCCACGGCCCGTCTCGAGGAGACCGCCCGCATGGCCAACGCCAGCGAGATCAAGACCATCATCACCGAAGAGCTGCAGTACGCGCTGCTCGGTCAGAAGACCGCGGAGCAGGCTGTCACCGATATGGCTGCCCGCTTAAACGCACTGTAATTTGCAATTCCTTTTCCCCGCTCCTCCCGGCTCATAAGCGCCGGGAGGAGCGGCAAGCGACCCGGCGGAAAGCCGCAGAACGGAGGTTCCAGCATGAAACAACTGAAAAACGGACGCGGGCTGACAGACTCCCAGATGGGCTTTTTGCTGATCGTGCCGGGTCTGGCGGTATTCCTCGCCATTATCCTGTATCCCTTTGTCGACGCGGTCATCACCAGCTTTACCGACCGCTCCCTGATATATCCCGATTATAAATTTGTCGCCTTCGCGAATTATGCCAAGGTCTTCAAAGACCCTTACTTTGGCAAGACACTCATCACGACACTGCTGTTCGTACTTGGCAGCACAGTTTTACCCTATACGCTCGGCATGATTTGGGCCATCGACCTGAATCAGGGGTTCAAGGGCGCAGAATTTCTGCGCGGCGTGACCTTAGTCAACTGGATCATTCCCGGCACGGCCATCGGCTTCCTCTGGAGCTGGATCTTCAATGGCCAGTACGGTATTCTAAATAGTATTTTGAAAGCGCTTGGGATTTTGGAAACCGGAATCCCATGGCTCGGCCAGACGAACACGGCGCTGCTGTGCGTGATCATCGCGCGCACGTGGCAGATGCTGCCGTGGTACATGGCGTTCCTGCTCGGCGGTTTGCAGAGCGTGTCCCTTGACCAGATCGAGGCCGCGCACATCGACGGCGCGAACAACTGGACGACGTTCTGGCACATCATTCTGCCCGGCATGAAGCAGACGGCGGTGCTGGTGTTCATTCTGGGACTCATTGGAAATTTACAGCACTTCGACCTGCCGTGGACGATGGCGCAGGGCGGCCCCGCGCGGGCGACGACGACGCTCTCTATCGAGGTCTACACGACGGCGTTCAAAAACTGGAACATGGGCAAGGCCGCCACGGTCGGCACGATCTGGGCAATTTTGCTTGCGATTTTCAGCATCGTCTATCTGCGGCAGCAGAACAAACAGGACGGCTAAGGAGGGGAGAATATGTTCCAAAAGACAACTGCATTTCGGCTCTTCTTCTGGCTGAGCCTGATTTTGATCGGCTTTTTCATCTTCTTCCCGCTGCTCTGGCTCATCAACACGGCACTCAAGCCGACAAGCGAGACGTTCAGCAGCTATTTCTTCGTCGGGCCGCTGACGCTTGACAACATCATCCACATCGTGACGGATCCGAAGATCATGGGGTACTTAAAAAACAGCCTGATCGTGTCCTTCGGGTCGAGCCTGATGGCGACGATCGTCTGCGCATTCGCGGGATACAGCTTCGCAAAGTTCCGCTATCGCGGACGGAAGTTCGTCATGGGCATGTTCATGATGAGTCAGGCATTCCCGCAGGCAATTCTGCTGCTGTCCATCTATTCGCTGATGAACAAGACAGGACTGCTCGGCAGCTATTGGGCGCTGCTGATCAGCTACGTGGTCTTTACGCTGCCGGTCGGCACGTGGACGCTGAAGAGCTATTTTGACAACATTCCGGATTCGCTCATCGAGAGCGCGAAGATCGACGGCGCGGGTCACTGGCGCATCATGACGAAGATCGTATTCCCGATGGCGGTGCCCGGCATGATTTCCATTGCGATCTACGGCTTCGTCTGGAGCTGGAACGACCTGCTCTACTCGATGACGCTGGTCACGGACACGGCGAAGCGGACGCTGGCGTCCGGTCTCGTGATGACGTTCCTCGGCGAGGCATCGACGAACTGGGGTTACATGATGGCGGCCTCCATCGTTGCGGCTGTCCCGGTCACGGTCATCTTCGTCTTTTTGCAGCGCTACTTCATTCAGGGCCTCACGGCGGGCGCGGTGAAGGGATAAAAATTCGGATCCCCCGACGGGCAAAGCGAGGCGAGTCTCGTGCTCGTCGGGGGATTTTTATACATTTTTACGGTGCACGTGCACCGTCTTGTTTGCTGCGCAAACAAGAATGTCTCTGTCATGTTGGGGCGACGGATGTCCTCATGAAATATAACTGGAAATAAAGATCAAGGAGGAAACGGAATGAAAAAAACACAGAGGTGGCTCTGCATGCTGCTCGTGTTCTGCATGCTGCTCTCAGTTCTGCCGTTCACGGCGGCTGCGGAGGAACCGCCTGCAAGCAGCGCAGATGAGAGCATGATCACCATCAGCACGACAAATTACAAGATGAAGATCGAAAAAGCGGGTTTCCGGTACAGCTTTGAAAAACCGGATGGTACGCCAATCATTGCAGCGCATGAAACGTCCGGCCTGCGCTTCGGTGCGGCTGGCAGCGAGCCGAGCGACGTTGTCAGTACCGAATACAGCGGCGAGGTGAACGGCGTACACACGTTCCGCGTGAAAAACGCAAACAACATGGAAGCTGATGTCACAGTAACGCCGTCAGGCAACCATGTTGAAATCGAAGTCGTTCCGGACGCAAATACCGCAAGCTCCGAAGGCGGCGAGCGATATTTGCAGCTGGATGCCAGCGAAGGCGCTACAACGATTTGGGAAATGAAGGACTGGGACAATACCGTCACGGATTATGCCGTGGAAGCGCGTCTTCGTTTGCCGAGCGGCGGACAGATGGGCGTCATGGCGCACAGCAAGGGGCTCGTGGAGGACGGACATCTGTTTTTCTTGACGGGTGGAAAGGTCGGATTGAAGGACCTTGTCAACCTGAACGGCACGTCCATTTCTTTGGCAGCCAGTACTCAAAAGTCCGTTTCAACCGGAACGTGGTACACCGTGAAGCTGGCGGTTCAGGATAAAACTCTGACCGGCTATTTGAATGGCGAGCAGGTTCTTTCGGCCACGCAGACCGATGAGCACAAACCGGATCGTGACGCGCCGGATTATGATTTTACAAAGCGGTTTTTCGGGGCTCCTGCGTTACGTGCAGTAAAGGATTATTCCTTAGACGTACAGTCGATCAAGGTGACATCGCTGGACGGAAACACGATCTACTGCAACTATGATTTTTCGACGGATGCAGATGCAAATACCTTTACAGAACATTTTAACTCGCTCCGCGGCAGCGGAAAATGCGAGCTGATCGATACCCGTACAAACGAAAAGCCGACGGCGTTCGTCATCGATGCGCGCGTGGGCGGTGTGGAGCATATGTACGGCTTGGGCGACCACGGCGTTGTAACCGGCAGCAATGCAATGAAAAACTCTGTGAATGTTGTCGGAACGAGCGCGCTGAACAAAAACGACTTTGCAAATAACGGCGCGGTAGCCCGGTTTATCAGCAACTTCTCCATTGCGCCGGATAAGGGCTTCGCCCAGGTGCTTTTTGAGGATGGTTACAAGCGTGTTGCCATTGACAGCACGCAATCTTTGCTCGGCGTGGGCGAAGCGCAAAAGCTGGATGGGCTGTACTATTTCTTCGGCACGCCGCAGGAGATCTATGCGGATTATAAAGCAGTCCGAACCGAAGAGGGGTATGCAGATGCGAAGCCGGATTACTCAATGTTCGGTGTCGGCTGGGAAGCCTATGGCGCGTTTGGCGGTGGGAGCAGTCAGAAAGCCGTCACAGAGTGCATCCAAAATTACCTCAATAAGGGCTACCATCTGACGTGGGGCGTGATCGGCTCTGGCTTCTGGCCGGGAGAATCATCTGCATCGGAGGAGTTTGCAGGACGCTCCGGAACGACGACCAGCTTCGGCATGTGGGATACAAAAGGAAGGTATCCGAATCCGGATGAGCTGAAACAGTTTTTCAAAGACAATCATATGAAGCTCCTGCTTGGCCTGCGCAATCATCTTCGCCTGCCCGCAAGCTATGAGGGACAGAGCTTCGAAAACGCTGTATGGAGCAAGGAGCTGGACGGCGAATTTGTAAATTCTGCGCTGGAAAACGGATACTTCCTAAAGAATGCAGATGGAAAGGTTATTGCTGCATACCCCTATTATCCGGGATATAACTATAACGGAAATAGGACACCGGTCGGCGTTATTGATGGAAAGAACACTGATGCAACGCAATGGTTTGCTGAGCAGGCAGAACTCTGGGGCGTAGATGGATTCAAAGAGGACGCAATGTTCCAGTGGTATCCATATGCAATGGGTCATGACGCAAACTGGAACGGAACCATGATGGCGCTTGCGAATAAGGGCAAGAGCCTGATCGTCCGCAATGCAGCGTATAGTTTGCCCGGCTCAGTACTCCGGATCAATGATGCCAACTATGTGGCGAATCCGGAGAGCGCCGGAGCGTGGCACAACCCGGACCGGTTCATTATGAACTGCATGGCTTATGCGTTCAGCGGCGTGTCCAATGTGTACCCGGACATTGTCGGCGGAATGGGCGGTGTTGTCAGCGATGAGAATTTCCAGACATTTGCAGCGCGCGAGGCGATGTTTGCTGCGCTTTGCCCGAGCATGTCTGTCGGCATCGACGTTACAAACTTTGTAAATAAGGACAAGAGCGCGGCTGCGCTCAAGGCCGTCAACTGGCATGCGGCCTACGCACCGTATATTTACGATGCTGCACTCAAGAGCTATGAAACGGGTTATCCCACCTCTTTCACGCCGCTTTGCATTGCGTATCCGCAGGATACAAATACTTACGAACTGGCCAACACCAGCAAGCGGATGTATGAATGGCTGCTGGGTGAATCGCTGCTGGCTGCACCGATTTTTGGCGCGGATTACCAGAAGACAAACAGCCGCGATGTCTACCTGCCTGCTGGAAAGTGGATCCGTTATGACACCGGCGAGGTGTTTGAAAGTGAAAACGGACAGACACTCGAAGACTTCACCTCTGACTATCAGAATCTTCCGGCGTTTGTCGGCGGTAAGGGCGTTCTGATCGGGCAGAACTTCAAAGACGGCAGCAACGAGGTGGATAGCTACTTCGTGGATGTTTTCCCGGTTGCAGCGACCGGCACGGTCTATGACTATACCTTCGTGGACGGCACAACGAAGTCCACAATCGCGCTGAATGTTTCGGACTGGAACGGAAATCTGACTGTTACGGATACGACGGACAACAAGCCGGTTTCGTTTACGGAAAACAGCAACACTTCGATCCGCTTTGCGTTTGAAGTTGGACACAATTACACGGTGTCAAACGACAATTCGATCAAAGCTGATAAAACAGAGCTTCAGAACGTAATTGCCGAGGCAGACAAGATCGACACAAGCAGCTATACGCCGGAGAGCGTCACTGCGTTGAACAATGCTCTGACTGCGGCAAAAGCTGTGAATGAAAATCCAGCTGCGACCCAGAGCGAGATCAATGCCGCCAAAAATGCTCTGCGTGTGGCAATCAACAAATTGACCAAGGCGGAGGGGCGGGAACCGATCCGTTCTATGGACGGGATGTATGAGAAGATCTATACTGACGACACCGGTTCGCTGAACTATCGGATGTATGTCCCGGCGGACTATGACAGCGCAAAGACCTATCCGGTGCTGATCTATCTCAATGGTGCCGGCTCTCGCGGGACAGATAACCAAAGACAGTTGGAGAATCTTTCCCCGCTTATCACGCCGCTCATTGGCGACAAGGAGCACGAGTGCATCATCCTTGTTCCGCAGCTTCCCGAAACAGAAAAGTGGGTCGATGTGGACTGGACGAAGGGCTGCTATGATGAGAGCGTACCGGAATCGAAGAGTGCAAAGCTCCTGATGGGCTTACTCGGCGAGCTAAAGCAGGAGTGGTCGGTAAATGATAAACGTATCTATCTGATGGGACAGTCGTTCGGCGGCTACGGCACGTGGGACCTCATCACGCGTCACCCGGATACCTTTGCGGCAGCGATCCCGATGGCGGGCGCAGGCTGCATCGCGCGTGCCGGCCAGATCAAGGATATGCCGCTGCTGGTGCTGCACGGAGATGCAGACGAGGTCGTCCCGGTCGAAGGTTCCCGGCAGATGGTGAAGGCAGTCGAGGCTGCTGGAAACACGAATGTCACATATCTGGAATATGAGGGCAACGACCACTATGTCCAGCGGCGTCTGTTTGAGCAGCCAGAGCTCTATCTGGATTGGCTGTTTGCGCAGGAAAAGGGCAAGACGGCGACAAAAGCGGATGTCTCCAACTGTTATATGCCGGTTAAAGCCTACAATATGAATCATCTGACGGCGGAAGATATAGCCAAAACATTTATTGTCACCGGCGGTCAGGCAACAACAGGAGATGCGGGCGGCGATAGGCTCCAGCTTAGCAATGCGGCATTGGTACTGGCAAAGGATACAAAAGATCTGACAGACGGACAGCTGACAGCGCATTTTATTCGTAACGCTGCAACAAACAGTGCACCGGGCCTGGTCTTCCGCGCACAGGATGAAAGAAATTTTGTGCATATTCGGTTTACAAACACCGGTGTGCAGTATTTTGAGAGCGTAGATGGTAAGTGGGCAATTTCCAGTGAAAAGCTGAGCGATTATGCTCCCAAAGATGGCCGTCTCACCTGTATGAAGGTCATATTGAATGGGAAACACATCGCGGTTTACGCAGACAATGTACTTCTTGCGGAACGTGACATCACAACTGAGAAACTGCAGACAAGCGGCATGATTGGCGTGCGGACCTTCAACGCTGCGCAGGTTGATGATCTCATCTGGGCGGAAAAGAAAGAAGACACCTCAGTGCCCAGCATCCGGCTGACAGCTCCGGCCGAGCGTCAGGTCATTCAGAGAAATCTGGACACGAAGGCCGCCGATGTGACGATCACCGGCGAGGTGAAGAATGCCGCAAAGGTGCTTGTGCGTGTTATGGACGGTGAAACCGTTCAGGTGGACTGGACCGAAGCAACTGTGGACGCAGGTGTGTTTACGAAGACGTTGAACCTGCCGCAGGGCGGCTGGTACACCGTTGAAGCGAAGGGCGTGGATGCAGATGGCGCTGAACTGGTGTCGGCGAAAGTCGAACGCTTCGGCATCGGCATGAACATCCTCTGCATTGGGCAGTCCAACATGGTCGGTATGGATCAAAACGGGACTGCAACAGTTGCGGATGACCGCGTGTCGAACTTCATGAACGAAACGTGGAGCCATCTGGTCGATCCCTATGCTAGGGGTGATGCTTCTCCTGCTCTGAAAAATCAGACTGCCGGAAATTCTATGATCCCAACGCTTGCAAACGCATTGGTTTCGGCATATAACATTCCGGTTGGGGTGATCCCGGCTGCGCTTGGCGGCGCAAATCTGAATACGTGGCTTATCCGGGATGAGGATAATCTCTATGACCGGACAAAGCTTTATGGCAATTCTCTTTATCGTGTGCGTGCAGCTGGTGGTATCGAGTTGATTATCATGAATCAGGGCGAAAACAACGTTTCGACCAACACAAAGCAGGAAGACTATCTGAACGGCATGAAACGGCTGCTTGCAAACTATCGCAAAGACCTGAAAAACAGCAGTCTGCCGCTGTTCTACTGCCAGCTCGGTCCAGCAAAGCCCAATATGGTTGGCGCAAATACCTGGGATGACAGCAAGAATGATGTCATGGATGGCATTCGGGCAGCGCAGCTGCTGGCAAATGACCCAGAGAACGGTCTGATCCTGGCAGCGATGGAGATGGATCTGGAGCGAAAAGATGATAATCTCCATTATACGACCGATAGTCAGAAGGCCATCGGTGCGCGCGTGGCAAATGCAATTCAGTGGTATTATGATCAGGCGGCGGACAAGGCGGACTACTACATGGGGCCGTGTATCACAGACGCACAATTTGCAGATGCAAGCAACAAAGTGCTTGATGTGACCATCAAGCATACGAGCGGTACAGACTTTACACCTTCAGAGAACATTACAGGCTTTGTTGTGCGTGATGGCAGCGAAGATGTTGCAATTGTAAGCGCAGTGCGCAAAGATGCTGCAACCATCCGTCTGACACTTACAAAAGAAGTTTCCGCTAACGTGCAGCTGCGGTACTGCAAGGGCCTGCTTCCCGACATCAGTGGTATTGTGAAGGATAACTCGGCGATGCAGCTCCCGCTGAACATCACGCCGGGCTGGCTGAGTGTTCAGAGCGCAGAGCATCAGCATCAGACAAAGAAAACTGAGGCCAAGGCTCCGAGCTGCACCGAGGACGGTAATATCGAATACTGGTTCTGCGCAGATTGCGATTGTTATTTCCGCGATGAAGCCTGTACGCAGGAAATTACGAAGCAGGATACGATTCTCACAAAGCTCGGTCACAAGATGGTGCATCATCCCGCAGTTGCCGCGACGACTACAAAGAAGGGCAGCTGCGAATACTGGGAGTGCAGCCGCTGCGGCAAGTGGTTCTGGGATGAAGTAGGTACTAAGGAAATTGTGGATCATTCGGATGTGGAAATTCCGAAGAAATCCAGCGGCGGAACTTCGACACGCCCCTCTGTAAAGCCGATAATGCCTGCTGTGCGTGTGTTCCCGTTCACGGACGTCCCATCTGATAGCTGGTACTATGGAAGCGTCAAAATGGCATGGGAAAAAAATCTGATTGATGGTGTTACTAAGACTCAGTTCCAGCCGGACGGCACGCTGACCGTTGCACAGACGATTAAACTTGCGGCAACGCTCTATCAGATGGAGCATGAAGGCAAGGTTATGCTGAAAAACGGCAGTGCAAACTGGTATGATACCTATGTCAGCTATGCTGTGAACAACGGCATTATTGAAAAGGACTATCAGAACTATAGTATGGCGCAGATGAACACAGCGATTACCAGAGCAGAATTTGTCCACATCTTCCACGGTGCAGAAAGCGCCTACAAGTTGATTAACCAGATTGCAGACAATGCGATTCCTGATGTGAAGACCGGTGACAAATTTGTCTCTGAAATCTACGAGTTCTACCGTGCCGGTATCCTGACGGGTTCCGACACGAAGGGCACGTTCCACTCCGCGAGCACCATCAAGCGCAGCGAAGCTGCGGCAATCCTGCTCAGAATGTGCGAGACTTCGGCTAGAAAGAGCATTACCCTCAAATAAGCAAAAGGCGGGAGATGTTCGCATCTCCCGCCTCTTTCAAAGGAGCAATTTTATGAAAACAATTCTGGTATTAGGCGGCGCAGGCTACATCGGCAGCCACACCGTGTATGAACTCATTGACAACGGCTATGACGTGGTCGTGGCGGACAATCTGGAGACGGGCTTCCGCAAGGCCGTGCATCCGAAGGCGCGGTTCTATCAGGGCGACATCCGCAATAAAGAGTTCTGCGATCACGTGTTCTCGTCCGAGAAGATCGATGCGGTCATCCACTTTGCCGCGAACTCTCAGGTCGGCGAGAGCATGGTCAATCCGCTGAAATATTACGACAACAACCTCGGCGGCACGCGGACGATGCTGCAAAGCATGATCGAGCACGGTGTGAAGTACATTGTGTTCTCGTCCACGGCGGCCACCTACGGCGAGCCGGAGCGTGTGCCGATCCTCGAGACTGACCCGACGCATCCCACGAACTGCTACGGCGACACGAAGCTGGCGATGGAGCGGATGTTCTATTGGGCCTCTGTGGCGCACGGCATCCATTTCGTGGCGCTGCGCTACTTTAACGCCTGCGGTGCGCATATGTCCGGCAAGATCGGCGAGGCCCATAATCCGGAAACACACCTCATCCCCATCGTCCTGCAAGTCCCGAACGGCCAGCGCGACCACGTCTCCATCTTTGGCGACGACTACCCCACGCGCGACGGTACCTGCGTCCGCGACTACATCCACGTCACAGACCTTGCCTCCGCGCACATCTTAGCTGCCGAATACCTGATGAACGGCGGCGAGAATAACGTGTTCAACCTCGGCAACGGCGTCGGCTTCACGGTTAAGGAGATCATCGACACCGCGGAAAAGGTAGTCGGCAAGCCGATTAAGTGCGAAATGGCGGCAAGGCGCGCGGGCGACCCGGCGCAGCTGGTCGCGTCCTCGGAAAAGGCAAAGACCGTGCTTGGCTGGAAGCCGAAGTATGACGATATTGAGACGATTATCGGTTCTGCCTGGAACTGGCACAAGGAGCATCCGCATGGCTATGAAGATTGAGACGGTATATGCCGCGCTGGATTCGCTGCTCGATTACGCGAAGGACTGCGGCCTGCTGCACCCGCTGGATGAGACGTTCGCCAGAAATTCGCTTCTGGCGAAACTGAAACTCGAAAGCTACGAAAAGAAGACCGAACGCCATAGTTTTCCGGAATGTCTGAATCTTCTGTGCGATTACGCGGTAGAACAGGGACAGATCCACGACACCATTGCGGAGCGCGATCTGTTTGATACGAAGCTCATGGGCTGCGTCACGCCGCGGCCGTCCGAGGTCGTGCGGAAGTTCTGGTCGCTGTATGCGGAAAGTCCCAAAAAGGCGACAGATTATTTTTACAAGCTGAGTCAGGACTGCAACTATATCCGCCGCGACCGCATCGCAAAGGATGAGCATTGGGGTTCTGACACGAAGTACGGCGAACTTGAAATTTCCATCAACCTCTCGAAGCCGGAGAAAGACCCCAGAGATATTGCGGCGGCGAAGCTGAAAAAGGCGTCTGGATACCCGAAGTGCCTGCTCTGCGTCGAAAACGTCGGTTATGCGGGCACGATCTCGCACCCGGCGCGGCAGAATTTGCGCGTGATGCCCGTGACCGTGAACGGTCAGCCGTGGGGCTTCCAGTATTCGCCGTATGTCTATTATAACGAGCATGCCATCGTGATGAACACCGAGCACACGCCGATGGTCATCGACCGCTCGGCGTTTGATAAGCTGTTTTCGTTCGTCGAGCAGTTCCCGCACTACTTCCTCGGCAGCAATGCCGACCTGCCCATCGTCGGCGGCAGCATTCTCGCCCATGAGCATTTTCAGGGCGGACACCATACGTTCCCGATGGAGAAGGCCGAGAAAGAGTTCGGCTTTGAAGTGCCGGGATTTGAGGATGTGGACTGCTGCGTCGTGAAGTACCCGATGACGGTGCTGCGCCTGAACTCTTCGGACAAGCAGCAGCTCTGCGACCTCGCGGGCAAGATTCTGGCGAAGTGGCGCAAGTACAGCGACCCGGACGCGATGATCTTTGCGGAAACCGACGGTGAGCCGCACAACACGATCACGCCGATTGCGCGGATGCGCAAGGGCCGCTATGAGCTCGACCTCGTGCTCCGCAACAACCTGACCACGCCGGAGCATCCGATGGGCCTCTATCATCCACATGAAGAACTCCATCATATCAAGAAGGAGAACATCGGCCTGATCGAAGTTATGGGTCTGGCGATCCTGCCGGGACGGCTGAAAAAAGAGATGGCAGACCTCAAGACAGCGCTCCTGAACGGCGAAAATCTGCGCGAAAACGATGAGCTTGCCAAGCATGCGGATTGGGCAGAGGAATTCATGGGCCGGCATCCAGAGTTCAATGCGGACAATGCCGAGGAAATCATCAAGGATGAGATCGGACAGGTGTTTGCCAAAGTCCTTGAATGCGCGGGCGTCTACAAATGCACGGCAGAGGGCCGTGAACACCTCAAAAAGTTCCTGACGGAGGTTCAGAATGGATAAAACGTATCATTTTTCCGCGCCGGGGCGCACGGAGATCGGCGGCAACCACACCGACCATCAGCATGGGCGCGTGATCGCGGCGGCGGTCGATATGACCACGACGGCGGAGGTGACGCTCAACGGAACGAACGTCATTCGGGTGGATTCCGAGGGCTACAAGCCCGTCGAGATCGGCCTGAACGACCTCTCTGTCAAAGAATCCGAAAAGAACACCACGGCGGCGCTGATCCGCGGCGTGGCGGCAGCGTTCGCCCAGCGCGGATACAAGGTTCCGGGCTTTCCAGCTCGGCGGCGTTTGAGGTGCTGATTGGCCGGATCCTCAACGGCCTGTTCGCCGACAATGCGGTTTCGGCCATTGAGATCGCACAGATCGGGCAGTACGCCGAGAACGTGTACTACGGCAAGCCTTCGGGTCTGATGGATCAGATGGCGTCGAGCGTCGGTGGTCTGGTGTTCATCGACTTCAACGACCCGAAGACGCCGATCGTGGAGAAGGTCGATTACGACTTTGCACACAGCGGCTATACGCTTTGCACCATCGACGCCGGTGCGGATCATGCCGACCTGACGGACGAATACGCGGCGATTCCCGCAGAAATGAAACAGGTCGCGAGGTTCTTTGGCAAGGAAGTTTTGCGCGAAGTGGATGAAAAGGAATTCTACAAAGAAATCGCCGAACTCCGCAAGGAAACCGGCGACCGCGCGGTGCTGCGCGCCATCCACTTCTTCAACGAGAACCGTCGCGTCCAGCTTCAGGTGCGCGCGCTGAAAAACGACCATTTCGATGCCTTCCTGCACTACGTCAACGAGTCCGGTATGGCGTCGTGGACGCTTTTGCAGAACGTGACCCCGGCGGGCTACATCGAGAAGCAGGACATGGCGTTCACCATTGCGCTCTGCCAGCAGCTTCTCGGCGGCGAGGGGGCCGTCCGCATCCACGGCGGCGGATTTGCGGGAACAGTTCTAGCGTTTGTGCCAAGTGGGAAGTTTGCGCAGTTCAGAGCAGATGTTGCATCGGTTCTAGGCGATGATTGCTGCCATGAACTCCGTATTACAGGATAAAATACGGGGATTTTGACGTAAAAATACGTCGCTGCCGATGTTTACAAAAAGGGGAAAATATGACAAACTAATGGTAACAGATGACGAAATACAAAGAAGAATATATCCACTCAGACCATTTGTTATATATTCAGCTTGGGGAGAATGTCCGGAAACTGCGAAAGCGGTGCCATCTTACACAGGACGAATTGGCAGCGTGTATTGGGATCGATCAAAAACGAGTATCCAAGATCGAACGCGGAGAGGCACGACCAAATCTGACGCTATGCCTGAAGATGGCAAACGCATTTCAGGTATCCGTGGATGCCCTGCTTGACGGTGTTGTGGAATATGAAATGGTGCAAACCTTGCTGAGTGAGTCTTCCGAACAGCTTCTTGCACAAGAGTTGTTAGAAGTTGTAAAACGGTATATCAAATAGGCGGAAAAATAGCGGTGTTCCGGCGAACACCGCTATTTTTAATCTCCGTATTTTTCATTCCGAAGCATATGGATAAAACCAATGACCATTCGCTTTTGCTGCTCTGTGCAGGTTGCAGCCAAATGCGTAATCTGTGCCAACATCGGATCGTCTTCGGTCAGTTCCGGATAAAATATCCGGTCGGCTGAAAGGCCAAGACTGCGCAAAAGCAGTTCCAGCGAGTTCATGCTCGGCCCCTTTTCTCCCAGCTCAATCGCGGAGATCTGTCGGTCGCTGACTGTACTTTTTTCAGAAAGCTGCTGCCTAGTCAGCCCTTGTGCTTCCCGGCTTTCCCGCAGAGTCCTGCCGATCCGCTCGGAAATCGGCGCATGTAATTCTACCACCGATAGATCACCTCCGTCGACGATATTCTACATGAAATA
>OJAR01000358.1_pt1 | contig 15240 bp, 14 predicted proteins | sample 1589431 | NCBI WGS metagenome assembly OJAR01 (sample SAMN03283242) | human gut metagenome | biome: human-associated habitat; material: feces | host: Homo sapiens | place: Peru | collected 2012 | reverse complement strand
AAGTGTAATTAAGTCTACTACTCCCTTAATTCCTGATAATAAATTACTAGCAGTAGTATTAGGATCAATTTTAATGGGAGTCGGAACAGGGCTTGCTTTAAGTCGTGGTGGTAGTACAGGAGGAACTGATATTCTTGCTACTTATATTTCGATTATTAAAGGTAAAAGTTTTGGTGTTGTAAATATTTTTGTTAATACAGTTGTAATTGTATTAGCAGTTGTTATTGCCAAAAATATCGAAGTTGGTGTATATATGTTAATTTCCATCTATGTTGGTGGAATTATGATTGATAAAGTGAATAACTATAATCAAAAAATGACTTTCTTTATTGTTACTGATAAAAAAGATGAAGTAGTTAAACATGTAACGGCTAACTTCACTCGTGGGATTACTATTTTTGATAGTATGGGTGGATATAGTAAAAACCCAAATAATACTTTAATGATTACAGTCTCTAAAGATGAATTACACACTATGGCAGCATGTGTCAAAGAAGCTGATCCACATTGTTTTGTTAATGTCTTTAAAGTACAAAAATTACTAGGTTCATTTAAAGATAATTATGTGGAAATGCTTTAAGAAAATCACAACCTTTATACCAATCTTACTAATTAAATTTTATCGTAAATTTATAAGTCCTTTTATTCCTAATCGTTGTCGTTATGTACCTAGTTGTAGTCAATATGCGCTAACTAGTCTGCAACGTTTTGGATTAATTAAAGGTGGATGGTTAGCAATCAAACGGATTTGTCGCTGTCATCCTTTTAGTAAGCATGATTTTTATGATCCGGTACCGGATAAATAAAAAAGAGCCAATTTAGATTGGCTCTTATTTTATTATTAATTATCGTTTTTTCCATTTTCTTGTTTTTCTTCATCTGTTGGAGGTTTAGTTGCTGGTGTTTTACAGAACTCATCGCTACCAAAGTCAACGGTTCTACTAGCGGTTGGTGGTGAAACATTTTCTTGTTCATTACCATCTTTATCTTTTGTTTTTCTACTAGCACCAACTGTTATTTCATAACTTGATTTACATCCACCACTAGCAACTAACTCATCATAAGTTAATTCAACTTTTAAGTCAGTTGTACGTTTAACTTCTTTACCATCAACATAGATAATGTATTCTAATCCGTCTTTATTTTCTTCTGGATAATTCCAAGTTATTGATAATTTTTTATTTGTAGCATCAACACTAATACTTAAATCTGTTGGTGTTTTAGCATCATCTGCTGGATGTAATCCGTTATCATCTTCACTATCTTTAATAAAGTAGTTAGGAGAACCACCTGCTACAATTTTCCCTTCACTAACATGAGCTTCTTTTTCTATTACATTTTCTGGTTTTTGTAAAGCTCCATTACTTAAAATATCTTTGTCAGCTGTTTTAGCTACCATCTCAACAATTGCTTTATAACAGTTTTTTTCATACTCACTATTAAACTGAATAAAGTGTCCTGTTTTTTCATGTTCTTGTGTATAACCTGTCCATGTCACTAATGCTATATTATTGTTAAATCCAGCTACCCATTTATCACGTTGTGCTGCTTTTGGGATTTTATATTGAGCTCCACTATCTCCCCAGTCACTAGTACCAGTTTTTACACTTAAACTTGGCATTGCTGGTGAGTAAGGTGCATACCCTTTAGCATATGGTTGATCAGATTTTAACATTTGGCTCATAATATATGATGTAGATTCTTTCATTACTCGTTTAGATTCTACTTGTGGTGTTACATTAGCTCCTAGTTTTTCATAATAAATACTTTCTGGTTGAATATCTATATGATTAACGGTATGTGGTGTATTATATACCCCTCCATTACCAAACGCTGCATAAGCTCCAGCAAGTTGATAAGGAGTTGTCCCATATTGCCAACCACCAATCGCATAAGCCTGGTTAAAATCATCTTTATTAATTTGATCAAAACCTAATCCTGTTACGAAGTTATAAATACTATCTATCCCCTTCGCAGCACTTACTTGTTTAAATGTTTCAAGGGCAGTAGTATTACGTGATTTCCCTAATGATTCACCTAACGTTAACCATCCTAAATATTTACCATCGGCATTATGAACTTCTGGCCCTCCATCATAAGTAATTGATTTATCTTCTAGTGGATGGGCAGATGACCAATCTAAATATTCAATTGCTGGTCCTGCATCAACAATTGGTTTAGCTGTACTTCCTGGTTGACGATTATAGTTATAAGCGAAGTTAGTTCCTAAGAATCCTTTATGTTCATTACGTCCATTTCCTATCGCTAATACTTCACCATTATTACTATCCATTAATACTACACCTGTTTGAATTAATTCATCTTCAAATAGGTTGGGATTATTAGAGTTAAGAATATCATATAAACCAATTTGTAATCCAACATCCATATTAGTATAGATATTCATCCCGGCAGTATTAACATCAAATTCTCCTGATTTATTTGGATCAATAATCTCTAAGAATTCACGATAAACTACATCTAGATATCCTTGAACTTTCTCTTGATTACTAATAGGACGAGATCCTGGATCAACTAAACTATTGTTAATTGGCAATGCTTTAGTTGCTTCCCCTTCTTCTTTAGTAATATATTTTTCAGCTACCATACGATCAATTACGATGTTACGACGTTCAGTCGTAGCATCTGGGTTATCGTATGGATTATACACAGCCGGTAATTGACTCATCCCTGCTAATGTTGCTGCTTCATTTAAATCTAATTGATTTGGTGCTTTTCCATAGAAATAATTAGCAGCATTAACAATTCCATATCCAGCGTTCCCAAATCCAACTACATTAATATAGTTTTCTAAGATTTGCCCTTTGTTAAATTGTCCTTCAATTTCATGAGCATATAACATTTGAGTCACTTTATAACCAACTTTATCTTCACTACGACGATCTACACCCTCTTCATTAGGTGTTATCCAATCTTGCATATAAAGGATTTTGGCAAGTTGCATCGTGATTGAACTTCCCCCACGATCATTACTTGAAAATACAGTTGATACAGTGGCTTTAACCATTCCTCCATAATCAACTCCACCATGATTTAAGAAGTTTTTATCCTCAGTAGCAATTATTCCTTCTAAATACTTATCAGATACTGCTAAATTACCATCTTTATCTTTTAAATCAATCCAACGAATGTTGTTTAGTGATAGACTACCAACATACTCACCCTTACGGTCAAACACATTCGTTGACGCTTTAGCTGTATAGAACGTATTGTGGTTAACTGGTGCTAACCCTTTTTTATACTTAGCTACTACAGCTCCAACCACAATAGATCCAAATAGAGCAAAGATAAATAGTACTAATAAAAACCATTTGACAATACGTTGCCAAACTTTACCTTTGTTCATAAAACCTAAGAATCCTTTGCGTTTTTTATTATTTTTTACAGTCTTATTATTAGACTGACTACGACGTTGCTTACTAGCCAAAAGTACTCCTTTTCTTAATAATATTATACCATTTTACAATAATTTGGTGCTTATTTGTATTAACAAAATAAAGAGATGATTAATCTATCATCTCTTTATTTTTTAACTAATTCAACAACACATTCAATATGATATGTATTAGAAAACATATCAACTGGTGTTAGTTGTTTAATTATGTAACTTTTAGCAAGTTTAGCTAAATCTCGCGCTAAAGTTGCTGGATTACAACTAACATATACCAGTTTTTCAAAACCCTGGTTATTTAATAAGGTAATTAATTGTGGATCCAATCCACTACGTGGTGGATCAACAATCACTTTATTAAATTGACTAAAATCTAAATTTAATTTCGGATTGTGCATATCACCACAAATAAAGGTAGTATTGTCTAATTGATTATTCTGACTATTTAACTGGGCTAATTTAATACTTTTTGCATTAACTTCTACTCCCACCACTTCTTTGACTTTACTAGCAATATAACAACCAATACTACCAACACCACAATAAGCATCTAATACTGTGTCTTGATTTGTTGGGGTTAACGCTTCAAGCACTAAATCATATAACTTTTGTGCTTGAAGCGTATTTACTTGAAAAAACGTATTTGGTTCAATGCGATATTTAATATCACCTAATTGATCTTCAATAAAATTACAATTATATAAATTAAAGTTTTTAAAGCCTAGGGTGGCATTATTCGCACGTTGGTGCTGATTAATGACAATACTAGTAATATTTTTATATTTTTTCGTTAATTCTTTAACAAAATATTTATTATCTTTTAATTTATTAAAATAAGTAACTAAACACACCATTACTTGATTAGTAACTGGTGAATAACGCACCATGATGTTACGTAAATTACCTTTTTTACTATCTTCATCATAAGCTGTTTCTTCAATATCATTTAATAATTTTATACTATCATTAATAATATCAGAAACAATAGATGGTGCTAATAAACAATTAGCAATTGGTGTTAGTAAGTGGGTTTTATTTTGATAATACCCACTTACTAACTTACCATTAATCATTTTAATTGGCATAATTACTTTATTTCGATAGTGGTTAATATTTTTATTAGCCACTATCGGATTTATTACTACATCTAAATGTTGTTTTTTCAATGTATTTTTTACAATATTTTCTTTAAATAATAATTGTTGTTGATAATCTAAGTGGCGGATTTGACATCCTCCACAATTTAGATAATAAGGACAATCTGTTATAATATCATTATTAATAATTTCACCGTAAGCGAATTGTTTTTTAACTTCGGTTATTTTGATTAAGTAACGTTTCTTCTTGATTGAATAAGGAATAAACGTTACAAAATTATCTATTTTTGCAACGCCTAAACCTTCATGAGAATAATCTACAATTTCTACATTGTCGCGTAATTGTCCTACTGTTAACATACCTTTATTATATCATTATTTATCAATAAAAAAGATTCAAACTTAATCGTTTGAATCTTCTGTATTTTCTTCTTGAGGAAGTTCAGATAATATTTCCAGTAAAAATTTTTTCAAAACTAACCACAAACATTCGAGTATTAATTAATAATTATTTTTAATAAAATCAATAACATCGTTAGCGTTAACTACACTAACTTCACCACTACTACGTTCTTTAATCTCAACTTCATTATCTACTAATTTTTTACCAACAGTAATACGATAAGGAAGTCCTAATAAATCTGCTTCTGAGAATTTAACACCCGGGTTAACATCTCGATCATCAATTAAGACTTTAAAGCCATTAGCTTCTAAGTCGCTTGCTAACTTGTCAGCATATTGACGTTGTTCTTCATTTTTATTATAGTCTAATACTAATAAATGAAGATCAAATGGTGTAACGCTTTTTGGCATAATAATTCCATTTTCATCATTATTTTGTTCAATAATAGCACTAATTAAACGACTTACCCCAATTCCATAACATCCCATTACTGGTGTTTCTTGTTTTTGGTTTTCATTTAAGAATTTAACTTCTAAATCTTTAGTATATTTATCTCCTAAAGCAAAGATGTGTCCTATTTCAATACCACGGGCAAATTTAACTGGACCTAAATCTTTATTTAAATAATCCCCTTCTTCTACTTCACGTAAATCACAATAAGTAGCATTATTTACATCACGTCTAAAGTTGACATTAATCAGGTGCGCATTTTCTTCATTAGCACCAATTACCACATTAACTAAATCTTTAACTTCTTGATCAACAAATACTTTAACTTTATCATTACATCCAATTGGTCCCATAAATCCTTCAACTAAACCATTGGCTTGTAAGTCAGCTTCTTCTGCTAAAATGAAGTCATCAACAGTAGCTAATTTAGTTGCTTTTACTTCATTTAAAGTACGATCACTTCTTAACATGAATAAGATAACACTACCTTCTTTATTACCTTTAATCGCAACTGCCTTAACATGTTTTGTTAAATCATTACCTAAAAACTCAGCTACTTCTTCACATTTTTTACAACCAGGTGTTGTCACTTTTTTTACAGCTAAAAAGTCAGCTTCATTAGGTGCTTGTTCTTCATAATAAACAGGTGCTATTTCGACATTATAAGCGCTTTTTGTATTTTCAACATAAGCAATTGTATCTTCCCCAATTGGGGCTAAGGCCATAAATTCATGAGAACTACTTCCCCCAATTTTACCATTATCAGCTTGCACTACTCTAAACTCTAAACCTAAACGTTCAAAGATATTACAATAAGCTTGATAATAATCATTATAAGTTTTATCTAAGTCTTCTAAACTTGTGTGGAAAGAATATCCATCCATCATTACAAATTCACGTCCACGTAATAAACCAAAACGTGGTCGTGCTTCATCACGCATTTTTGTTGCAATTTGAAATAAGTTAACTGGATATTTTTTATATGTAACTAAATAATTTTTAACTAAATCAGTAATAACTTCTTCATGTGTTGGACATAATGCAAAGGCAGTATTTTTACGATCCACTACACGAAATAACTCACTCCCATATCCTTGCCAACGTCCAGTTTTTTCCCATAATTCCGCTGGTTCTAATAATGGTAAAATCAATTCGTTAGCACCAATTTTTTCTAATTCTTCACGAATAATAGTTTCAATGTTATTTAACATTTTTGTAGCTAATGGTAAATAAGTATAAATCCCTGCCGCTGTTTGGTGCATTAAACCTGCTTTTAATCCTAAGATGTGTGAAGCACATACTGCACTATTAGGATTTTCTTTCGTCATTGGGATATACATTAACGATTGTTTCACTCTCACTCCTTAATTGTTAAAGATTTCAGGATTGAAATCTTTAATATCAATTTCTTGTTCTTCTTTTGTTTCTAAATTTCTAATAATTAATTTAACTTCTTTAAAACTTACTAAATACATTGCATTTAATTTAATTGCTGTTTGTAAGTTTTTCTTATAACTTCGATCATAATAGTTGCAATCAACAATTAAACCATCACGTAATTGTAACATTAATGGGTAAGCTTGATTTCTTTCTTCTTGATTACTAACACTAAAATAAACGTCTACTTCTATTTTATAATCATCAAGAATATTTTCTTGATTACGTTTAATCGTATCAAGTAAACGCTCAATTCCGATCGCAAAACCGATACTTGGCATTTCGGGGCCACCTAATTCACTACATAAATGATCATAGCGCCCTCCACCAATTAAAGTATTTTTTGCTTGATCAGCATCATCTTTAATTTCAAAAACAATATCATTATAATAATCAAGTCCTCTTACTAAACTAGGATCATCTACATATTTAATATTATATGTATCTAATATATCTTTAATTGTTTGATAATAGTTTAAACTCTCTTCTCCTAAAAAGTCTTTAAGTTGTGGTGCATTGTTAATAATCTCGCTAGCACCATCAACTTTACAATCAAGAATTCTTAACGGATTATTATTAATACGATTTTGACAATCACTACATAATTTATCTTGATATTGACTAAAATAATCTTTTAGAGCTTGATTATACGCTTTTCTTTCTTCATTATTTCCTAAAGTATTAATATGTAATATTGTACTAGTGATATTTAATTGATATAAAATATGTAAGGCCATTAAAATAAGTTGGGCATCATAATTAGCATCTTTATAACCAATACTTTCTACCCCAAATTGATAAAATTGACGGAAGCGTCCAGCTTGTGGTCGTTCATAACGAAAGTTAGGTCCGTAATAACATAAACGTTTAAACGGATCTTGTGCATACATTTTGTTTTCAATATAACTGCGCATAATTGGTGCTGTTAGTTCAGGACGTAGTGCTAACTTACGTCCTTTTTTATCATTAAATTGATAAATCTCTTTATTGACAATATCACTACTATCACCAACACTACGAATAAATAATTCTTCTTCTTCAAAGATTGGTGTCATAATTGGACTAAATCCATATAAACTAACAATATCAAAAAGAGTATCTACTACATCTTGACGAAGTAGATACTCACTACCAAATATATCAAAAGTTCCACGTGGCGCTTGATACATAAAAACCTCACTTTTACTATATTATACCACATTTAAGATTAAAAAAATAAACCATATTAATGGTTTATTTTACTTTATGTTTTCTAAAGTATTGTTTCCAAACAATACTAATAATTACAAAGACAACGATGGCTATCATTACCGCAACAAGTAAATCTGATAAGTAATGTGCACCCATATACATACGACTAATTCCCATTAGGACTGTAAATCCAATCCAGAACCATTTATACTTAGGAAAGTATTTACACATTACTAAACAAAAGGCTGTGGCCATAATCATATGCCCAGATGGACAAGATGTATATTGCTTTTCTTCGATATAACAAACTACATCTTGGCTATGGGCAAAACATGGTCGTTCACGACCAATGATTTTTTTAAGTACTACACCAATTCCAGCACAGAAAAATAAATTAATAAATAAAAAGATTCCTGCTTTTCGATATTTGATTATTAACATTAGTATAAATGCAATAATAAAATATAATATCCCATTATCACCAATTACTGCTAAAAATTCACCAATGGCTCTAAAAATTGGATTATCCAATTTTTGCAGCCATGCATCTAACATATATTCATGCATCCTAACTCCTATATTAATATCTTACCATAATTAAAACATTTTAAACTCTAAAAATAAATCATTATATAACATTGTATCTTGGGGGCTTAAATTACGATAAAACTCAAAGTTTTTCGTAATTGACTCACCCGGATAAAATAACGGATCATAAGTCCCATTTTCTTTAAACATTTCTTGAGTTTTTAAATTAGTTGTGGAATATCCTACATATTCACTATTTAACTTACTAACATTAGCATCCATTAAATAATTAATAAATTGATGTGCTCCTTCAATATTCCCACAAGTATTAGGAATGACAGCACTATCTACCCAGATATTTGTTCCTTCTTTGGGAATTGCATAAGCTAAATTAGGATTTTGCTTAATCATATTTTTGGCACTACCTGACCAGGTAATGGCAGCACTAGCTTCACCAGCTGGCATTATTTGTAATATTTCATCCCCAATAATTGCTTTAATATTAGGACGTAGTGTCATTAGTTTATTTTGGGCTAATTTTAATTGTTTAGGATCTAGTGAATTAACCGAATAACCTAGTGATTGCAAACTAAATCCCATTGCTTCTCGAGCACCATCAACTAATATCACTTGATTCTCTAAACTAGGATCCCATAAATCTTCCCAACTATCAAATGTTAAATCAGTTTTAGTTTGATCATAAATAATTCCAACCGTTCCCCAAAAATAAGGAACACTGACATGGGTATCAGGATTAGTACCACTTACATTAATTAAGCGGGAATCGATATCTTTTATATTAGGAATTTTTTCATAATCAATTGGTAATAACAATTGTTCTTGATTCATCTTGTCCACCATATATTCAGATGGAAAAACAACATCATAACGTGACGTATGATTCTTTAATTTTGTATATAAAGTTTCATTCGAATCATACGTCTCATAAATTACATCAATTTGATATTCTTTTTCAAACTCATCTATTACTTGCGGATCAATATATTCTCCCCAATTATAAACATATAATTGTTGATCATAATGATTACTGCTAGCTAGTTGTAATCGGTATTGACCATAGCATAACAGGGCAATAACAATTAAAACTACACCTATCAAATTACGTAACTGTTTCATTTACGTACTCCTTTAGCTTTACGTTTTATAAATATATAATATGTAATACTACCTAACATGACAATACTAAAAATAATTGTAGAAAGCGCATTAATCGTTAGACTAATCCCTTTACGGGCTTGCGTATAAATATCTATTGCTAATGTTGAAAAACCATTTCCGGTAACAAAGAAAGTGACAGCAAAATCATCAAGTGAATAAGTTAATGCTGTAAAAAAACTTCCAACCAAAGCGGGAAAAATAATCGGAATAATCACTAACTTAATTACTTGCATATTACTTGCCCCTAAATCTTGAGCAGCTTGAATCAATTTCGGATTCATCGTTGATAATTTAGCATAAACAATGATAACTACAGCAGGCACACTAAAAGCAATGTGGGCTAATACAACACTAACAAAACCAAGTGGTAAATGCCATAAGGTAAAAATAGATAATAAACTTGTCCCTATAATTACATCAGGCGATACTAAAAATAAACTATTTAAAATATTAAAAATATTTTGGTGGCGTTTGTTTTTTAAATTATATAAAACTAACGCCCCACAAAATCCAATCATTACACTAATTAATGCACTGATTAATCCTACAATTAAAGTATTAAGTACTACGATAAATAAATTAGTATTACTAAATAATTCATAATAAGCATCTAAACTAAACCCAGTAAAGTTAATCATATCTCCACCAGCATTAAAAGAATAGAATATTAAATAAAAGATGGGAAAATATAAAAACATTAAGATCAAACCAAGGTAGATATAAAAACTCTTACGCATTTCTCCCTCCTTGAATTAAATCTCGTTCTTTAATTTTTTTCTTACTTTTATAATTAGTATTTAATAAGAAAATACTGATACATAAAATAATTATTAAAATTGTTCCAATTGTTGATCCCATTCCCCAATTACCTGTTGTTAAGAAATGTTCCTGAATCGCTGTTCCTAATGTAATAATGCGGTTTCCAGCAATTAAACGGGTAATCATAAAGATTGATAAAGTTGGAATAAAGACAATTTGAATTGCCGAATACAAAGCTTGCTTTGTTAATGGCAAATACAAACGCCAAAATACTTGTAGGCTACTAGCACCCAAATCATAACCAGCTCTAATAATATTATGATTAATATCTAAAAAACCATTAACTAATGGCATGATTGTAAATGGTAAAAAGATATATACACTAACAATAATAAAACCTGTAATGGTAAATAATAAATCAACACTACTACCTGTAAGTAGTTGTGTTATCTGACTAATAATTCCATGTTCTCCTAAAATACCCATAAACGCATAGGTTTTTAATAACAAATTAATCCACGATGGAATCATAAATAATACTAACCAAAATTGGGAATGTTTTAGCTTACTTAATCCAAAAGCTAGTGGGTAAGCTAAAACAATACATATAAATGTAATTATAAAAGCATATAAAAATGAATTAAGTGTCATTTTTAAATAAATTGATGAGAAAAAAGTATGATAATTTTCCAAACTAAAATGGCCATTAACATCAAAAAATGATTGGACTATTACTAATAAAATTGGTAATAGCACAAAGATGACTAACCAAGTATAATATAACACTTTAGCTAAGCGATTCTTCATCATACACCTTCATTACATGAATATCTTGTGGTCTAAAGAAAATCCCATACTCTTCACCAACAACGGCCTGATCTATACTTTGAATTTCCCATTCATTACCCATCATATCATGACCAATAATTTCATTATGCATCCCTTTAAATAGGATACTATCTATTACTACATTAAATAACCCTTGATTAGGTTTAGTTAATTTTAAATCCTCTGGACGAAGCACTACATCTACTACTTCATCAACAACAAAGTCTTCATCAACACAATCAAACACTTGATTATTAAACATAATTTGTTTATTACCTAAATAAGTAGCATCAATAATATTAGAATCGCCAATAAAGTCAGCAACAAAACGGTTAGCCGGTTCATCATAAATATCAACCGGATCACCTTGTTGCATGACTTTACCTTTATTTAAAACAAAAATATAATCTGATAATCCTAGTGCTTCTTCCTGATCATGAGTAATGAAAATAAACGTTATCCCTAAACGTTTTTGTAATTCTTTTAACATATATTGCATTTCAATACGCAGTTTTAAATCTAAGGCACTAAGTGGTTCATCTAATAATAATACATCTGGTTCATTAACGATCGCTCGGGCAATAGCAACACGTTGCTTTTGTCCTCCCGATAATTCATTTATATTACGATCATATACTTGTGTTAGGTTAACTAATTCTAAAGCATCCATTACTTTCTTATTAATTACTTCTTTATCGACTTTTTGTAATTTTAAACCAAACGCAATATTATCAAACACATTTAAATGTGGAAATAATGCATAATCTTGAAAGATGGTATTAACTGGTCTTTTATTAGCACTAACATTAGTCATATCTTGATTATCAATTATAACTTGTCCACCTTCTGGTTGTTTAAAACCAGCAATAATATTTAATAATGTGGTTTTCCCACAACCTGAAGGTCCTAAGATAGTATAAAATTTCCCTTGTTCAAATTCACAAGAGAAATTGTTAAAAATATAACTATCTTCGTATTTAAATGATAAATTTTTAATCTCAATTACATTTCCCATTTATCATCCCCTTTATTAATTTATTATAAAGTGTTAATATAGTCGATTAAATCACCAACTGTTTTAATTTTATCCATCATTGAATCATCAAATTTAAAGTCAAAATTATCTTCTAAATCACTAACAATTGTAATAAAATCTAAACTATCTGCTTGTAAATCATTAACTAAATCTAAATCTCTAGTTATTTCACTAGCATCCATATTTAAGTTTTCACTAATAATCTTAATTACTTGTTCATCTCTCATAATACTCCTTAACGTATATATATTATAACAAAAAATTAAGGTTGATATAACATTCTAATACCATCAACACCCTGATAATAGTTAGGCAAATCACATACTTTACTAAACCCTAACTTCTCATACAACTTGATGGCATTAGTGTTGTTAGAACTTACTTCTAAACTAATGCAGTGGTCCATAATCTTCTGCATTAGTTTAGTAGCTATGCCTTGATGTTGATAATTTTTATCTACACCTATTTGAATGATATCATAACTTAAATCAACATCTTTATAAGCTAGATAACCTATTACTTTATTATCTATTAAATATACATAATATTCAATATTAGGATCAATCCGATAAATCTGTTTAAAACTAGAGGTAAACAATTGACTTTCTAAATTAATTATTTGTTGTAGATATTTATTATCTTTAAATCCTTTAAGATATAGGATGTTTGACATAAACAATCTCTAATTCTAAATAATTAACCGGAGTTAATGATAATAAATAATCATTATTAATTAATTTAGATAAGTCAATTAATGGATCAACTAACGTTGAATCATTAATTTCCCTGGTTAAAATAACTTCGTTATTTTCATCTAATATATAATAATTACCACCTCGAGCATCTAATGCTACTTGCTTATTATACATATTAGTAAGTAGTATTAATGCATTAACAGGATAAAGATTAGCATTGTTTTTTTGTGCTAATAATTTAGCAAAAATTACCCCTACTCTTAGACCTGTAAAACTTCCAGGTCCATTAACAACATAAATATCAGTAATTTGATCTAAATCATAATCTAAATCCCGAATTAATCCATACAAGGTTTGGGTGTGATCATTATGCCCTTGATGGATTAATTCGGTTTTAATTTCATTATTATCAAATACTGCTAAGTAGATTTTATCACTACTTGTTGATATAAATAAATTCATAATATCCTATATATTTATTATAACATTTATTAGGTTTATAACTTAACTTAAATGCTCTTCCTAATAATATTAATATAACTAAATTGTGGTATAATTAAACAAAGGAGTTTAATATGATTTATATTCAAGGAAAAAGTGTACCTATGAATGTATATATTACTAAAAATAGAGATTTATATAATCAAATTAGTAGTGTATTGGCTTATACTAGTAATTATATTGAAAATAATAAGCTAACATTTCCACAAACTAAACAGATTATAACTACTGGACCTAGTACACAACTAAATGGTGTAGAACTAAAAGATGTTTATGAGGCTGATAACCACAACGAAGCATTTGCCTTTATGTTAAACGAAATCAATTATCAAGACGATTTAACAATCGATTTGATAATTGATATAAATCGTTTAATTAACAGTCGAATTATTAATCCTGCACAACTAGGATTAAGAACAATCCCAGTAGAGATAAGAAATACAGATGTAGTTACCACAGAACCACATTTAATCAAAGAACAATTACAATCTTTATTAGAAAAATATAATTTATTATTTAAAGAAAGTGTAGATTTTAAAGATTTAGCTCAGTTCCATGAGGAATTTGAAACTATTCATCCATTTATTGATGGTAATGGTAGAACTGGAAGATTATTAATCAATTTCTATTTAATTAAAAACCAATTAGCTCCAACTTATATCAATGATTCGCAAAAGGAACAATATTATGATTGTTTAAGTAAAAAAGATTATCAACAATGTAGTGCACCCCATTCTTTGGACAAGAATGGGGATTTTTTTATGACAAAATTTACTAACGAATTGAAAATTAAAATAATCAAGGATTATATTAGTGGAATGCAATTAACTCGAATTAGCAAAAAGTACAATATTAATATTAGTTATTTAAATTATATAATTGCTTTATTTCGATTTCATGGATATGATGGCCTTATAAGCTGTAAGAAATTTACTCCACAAATGAAACTAAAATTAATTAATGAAGTAGAAAAGGGTAATACAATTTATAGTATTGCGGTAAAATATCGACTATCCAGTCCGGGCATTTTATATAGTTGGATTAAAAAATACAATACTTTAGGTATAATATACTTGAGAAACCTGGAGGAAGGCCTAAGATGTCAAAAACAAAAAAACCAACTACAAGTAAAAAGGATATTAAACTCGAAACTAAGGATGAAAAAATTAAACGTTTAGAAGAAGAATTATTATATGCACAGGCTAAAGCAGCTTATTTAGAAGAGCTTTACAAAATGCTTGGGGACATTGATGATATAAAAAAGTAAAAAATATCTATAGATATCATGCAGTTGAGAAACTTATGCATTTATATCCATTATCCTTATTATTAAAAGTTACCGGATTAAGTCGATCATGTTATTATTACATTAAAAGTAAGTTATCTAAACCAGATAAAGATCAAGAATTAATGGACAAAATTCGTAAAATTTTTAACGAAAATAAACGGTGTTATGGTTATCGTCGTATAACTATGGCTTTACGTCATCAAGGAATTATTGTTAATCATAAGAAAGTTCTACGCTTAATGCGTAAAATGAATTTACGCGTTGTACAAGTAAAACGTCGTAAATACAACTCTTATAAAGGTGAAGTTGGGAAAATAGCACCTAACTTAATCCAACGCCAATTTAGTAGTAAACAACCAAATCAAAAATGGTATACAAATATAACTGAATTCCATTTAAATGGTAAAAAATTATATTTATCACCTATAATTGATGG
>OJAR01000355.1_pt1 | contig 15284 bp, 15 predicted proteins | sample 1589431 | NCBI WGS metagenome assembly OJAR01 (sample SAMN03283242) | human gut metagenome | biome: human-associated habitat; material: feces | host: Homo sapiens | place: Peru | collected 2012 | reverse complement strand
TTGAGGCGTATTTTTTTGATGCCTTATGGCTACACTTGCAAAGAAAACTGCCTCACATATGGTTCATTATTATAGGAAGATAGAAACAACAGTACAAGAAAAAGTAGCGTAAAAATACGGTACAAATTATGGTAAATTTTTTTGCTTCATTCTGTTATAGAATTAAATGGATAAAACGCCACATATAGTTAGAATTCTATTTTAATGGAGTGATTCACAATGCACACGGGACGTGTGATCAAATACCTTAGAGAGCGGGCTGATATGACACAAACGGAGTTAGGGAAGATCCTTGGCGTCAATAAGTCCACAATACAAAAATACGAAAACGGTATGGTGCAGAACTTAAAAATAAAAACGATTCGAAAACTTGGCGAGATCTTTGTGGTACCGTCTTGGTATTTTATCTTTCCGGAAAAGCTGACCTTTGTTGATGAAGAAACCGCCATGATGAGATTGCAGCATATACTGGTGCTGGCAATCATGTACGATCAACTGACTGAGGAGGGACAGAAACGGGTTTATATGTACCTCAAAGACATTTTGGAGATCTCGCGCTACAGAAGACAAATGACCTCCGAAAACCTTGCAGACGAAATCCAATATCTTAAAGAGATGCTGATCGGGATCCAATATCCGTTCGACCGTGAAAAATATGAAAACATCAAGCTTTGGCCTACCGATGATCGTGCTCCGTCACCGGAGTCGGATGGATCGTGAACGGGTTCTTATTGATGCGCTCCTTGGCGGTAGAAATGATCTCGTCCAGACGCTGCTTCTGCGAGACAGGCTGATACCTGACAGAGCTGAGGTGAGCAACACCATTTTCATAGGAGAGCTGCTTGCCGTCTACGGAGATCGTACCATTGAAGCTGCTGCAGTTCTCTACTCGATGCCCGAATAGCGTATCATGGGAGCCGGTACCCATCTCGTAGAGCTGGGAGGCAAAAGCCCCCGCCAGTTCCGGGCCGGGAGTGCTCATGGCCCGTTCACGGTCCAGGCGCTCATGTAAATGCTTCTGCTGCGCACGAATACTGTTCAGCGTAACATCGGCGTTTTTCTCTTCCTCCGGTGTATGGTGACCGTCAAGAATGGTTTTCAGGGCCGCAAGCTCGGCAGATTCCAAAGCGTGTCCCAACTCGTAGTTGCGGTCAAAGACTGCAATGCGGGCATGGTCGGTGACAGGAAAAGCGTCTGCTGTAAATTCATGGGTACAGTAATGCGACCCATATTCACGCTGATAGTAAATCAGCCGGTCCTTGACATCTTCGATACGGATACACTCGCCTGTCTGATATAAACAGAGAACATTGCCGATATTCTCTTTCGTGATCTGCATAGTATAGCTCCTTTCTCTCAACGCTCCAGATCCTGATTATGCCCAGGCCTGCCAGCCTTGCGTTCGACCTGAATGGACTTCGCTGCATGCAGTCTGTCAGACAAAGCAGGCTTTTTCTGCTCTATCATAGGCTGCAATTCCTTCCAATCCTTATCCAGAAAGCCGACGATTACCTTGCCGGACTTAAAGAAAGCGGAATGGAAATGCTTGTCCAGGCCGGAATTCAAATAAGCAAAGTAGTCCATTGTCCGATATTTTATGGGGTAGCCGGTTTCTTTGGACGCAGATTGGATCTCAGCATAACCTACCTCACTTAATCCGGGCTTGATCTCACCTTTAGATAAAAGGTCAAGATCTTTCACTGGATCGTAACCCTTTGTTTCACGCAGCTTAATAGATGTGTCTTTTACCGCACGCTCTAAAATGCGTTCAGCACAGGTAAGTTCTCGTAAATCTTCTGCAAAAGCGGCGTTTAAATCACCACTGTAGAAAAGCTGGGGGTTTCCGACTGCCTTTGCCATCTGATAGCGGTCCCATACATGCAGAAAATAGTTGTTCCGTAATTCGCGGACATACGGCAGAGCTCGCTGGCGGAGAATGCGCTCATATGTCTTAGGATGCTTCTTCTTCAGCTCGTTCATGGACATGGAGTAGGCAGTAGAGATTTCATAGATACGCTCAATGGGCATATGCTCTATATCAAAATCGAAATTCTTGGTAGCCAGATCGCCATATAAGCCGATCTTCTGGTATTCCCAGTCGGTAAGCTCCGAAGACGACATGCCGTTTCGGGGATTGACCGGCTCAATATGATACATGTCAGCCAATACACAAATAGCGTCCTTACGCTCCAGCGACATGACGTAACCGACAAAAGATATGGTATCGCCGCCTGTGTTGGTACCGAAATCATAGAAGGTGTTTTTATCTGTATGAATGAGCGTGGAAGCCACGCTTTCCTTCCGAACCTTACACCATGTACCGTTGTGGCGGCGCTCCGGCTCCAGACCTAAGCGCTGGCATATATCCGTAATGGGGATCTGCTTGAGTTGATCCAAGTCATAATAATTGCTGCGGCTGCGGGATTCAACAGTCGCATCAATAAAGATATCTCCATCTTTCCGGATACCTGTTCTCTTTATCTCTGCCATAGTAATTACCGTCCTTTTAAAATGAGCTCTATAATATGTATACGCCCCAAATACGCTTTTCCCCAAAAATCTTCAAAAAAATATGCTCAGGGGAGAGGGTAAAGCCCCTCTCCCCTATTCAGCATTAGCCGCGGCCTTTGCCGGATTTTGCAGGGTCCGGATTTGTGTGATCGGGCATAGCGCTTTTTGCCTTAGAGATAAGCGTGTCGATGCCGGGCTTTGCGGGGTAAGCATTGGGATACAGCAGCCCGTCTACAAACTGCTTTAGAGCCGTGTCATTTTTATCTACGCTGAGGAAGTGAAGCGCCTCCAGCAGCCCCTTATCCGCAGGAGTGCGGGCAGAAGGGTCTTTCAGACAGGCGTCTGCCAAGTCTGCAGAGAGATCTTCATCGTAGCCATATTCGTAGAGGAATCTTTCCTCCAATTCCAACGCGCTCATTTCCTTCATAGGCTTCTTGGGCGGGTCAATGATCCACTGCACATCGATGGGGCGGCCACATTCACGAGATTCATTGATCGCTGCCTGCATAGCGGTAATGTCATAATACTGCTCCGTATAGCCAACTTCACCGCTATTGCCCAGATAATGCAGCTGTCCAACCAGCGCTTTGCCCTCGCGGTCCAAAGTATCATAAAGGGCTTCACAGAAAGCTTCACCGGAATCACGCAGGACGCTGTCCAGGTCGTCTGTACCGAACTCATTCATGCAGATAGCTCGGGCTTTATGGCGAGGAATGAACAAAGTCTCGCCGGGAGAGCGGCCAGGGAACGACAGATTTTTGAATCGGGGCTTGAAAGATAAAAACCGGATATTATCCAAAAGAGAGCCGTCCTTAGCTTCTGTATCAGGCGAAATAAAATGTTCTATTGTTGCCCGATCCCAGTTTCGAAAAACAGGTTCATGATCCGCATACGCATAGAAAACCTTTTCACGGTCATAGCTGAGGCCCATGCTTTGGGCCAACTCCGCAGAGATCATCTCGGGCTTGTCATCCACATGCACCATGGCGCCGGTCCATAACTGACCCTTCTCGCCGCCGTAAGCGCCGAGACCGCGCTGGTTGATGTTGTTATGGCACTTGATAGCGCTGCCGCCGTCATACAGAAAAAGATTCAGGCCCTTGTTGTAGTCGTCCAGCAGGTAATCATCCTTCGAGGCGCCGCCCGGCAGATATTCCGCCTTGGAACGCCCAATGTCCGTGAAAATACGATGCTCTCTGTCGATCTCCGGTAGGTAGCGGTCCAACCATGCATTCTTCTCCACCTCGCAGTACGGAGGCTCGCCGATAACCCGGGCGGAAACGATAAATACCTCCACATCAGGGTGATCCTTTATGAATTGGCGGACGCCCTCTACCATATTTTCAAAAGGCTCCAACTCACGGAAAAAATCCTTTTCAAACATTCGCTCCAGATAGTTTGCCTGGTCGTGAAAACGGGCCAATGTACCGTCCATATCGACCAACAGTCTTTTTTTTGCCATACGGGTTCCTCCCTGTTCTATTTGATGTGTATATGTTGTGTGTGTATGTTCTGTGTATGCGCTGTGTGCGGGTCACCTTTCCCGGCCGTAATTGCGGTCTGTACCATGGGATTGACCGGCACGGGCAGATGCTCCAGAGATCTGAGAAGCAAGGTCCGGCTTGCGTTCCCGGTAGAAACCGTCCTTCTCAAAACGATAGGCTACCGGGTCTGTGATAACTACGGTGATGTAGTTCCGGAAGCCGTCTCGGTATGCTTTCCTCTGGTGAGACTTGTCACCGGTAAAGGCACCACCGGGTTTTGCTACATCATCGATCCAGAAATGACGCTGTACCACATAGGCATCTGCATAGTATTTGCGGCACCAGTCCAGCAGCTTTTCACAGTTGGTGGAGAGCTGGGACTCGTAACCGACCCTGTGGTTGCCGTACAGACGGAAGGTATAGCCGGGAAGGGCCGCTTCTTCCGGCTCAGATACGCTGGGACGCAGGTTCTTTACAATGTCGCGGATGTACTGCGGTACATCATTGGTGGTGATAAGAGTCTTGCTCATAGAATATACAACCGTCCTTTCTCAACGGGTCGGGCTTTGAGGCGGTACAGAACCCTGGTTGCCCCTCCCCTTCTCGGCGTCTGAAATAAGCGCATTAAGCGTCGGCTTTTCCTTCGTTTCCTCCGGCGCCGGAGACATATGATAGCAAACAAGATTGTTTTCCTGATAGACATCCGTGGGGAGCCGGGGGTTGCCGCCTACCGTAACAGACGGACGAGGCATATTATTCTCCACTTCCCTGTCCGGGCGGGTATCGGCATCGAAATAGAAGAAATACTCGTCGTCACGGTTGTAACCGAAGGTGCGGACAGGCTCGTGTTTGTCATCTGACCGGGGCTGCTCCGTGACAGTCAGCATGACGTCTACGGAATCTGCTTCCGGAGGAAGCGCCAGCTCGGTACGGATACCGGGATAATTCGGGTCTTCATTACAGAGCGAGGACTTCAGCACACCGGCCTTAACGCCGATGCATAAGCTGACATCCGGTCGGGAGCCTGGGTCAACGCCCAGCGCACGGCAGACCTCCTCCAGCGTGAATACCTTGCCGTTGAGAAATATGCCGCAGTCACCTTCATGCATGGAGGCGGTAGAGCGGGCAAAGTCATCACGATCGAGACTCTTATACATATTCATGAGAGTAAAAATGCCTTGACGGAAGGCCTCCGTGCTTATATCTTCGGAAAAAATTTTCCGAAGGAGCGTGTCCGGTTGACCATCTGGAGTCGTGGAATAAACGGAAAAAGAATAGAACCGTTCGTGCTTGTCGTTTTCTTCACCCCAGATGACGACAATATCGTTATGGCTTAAAGGGCCAAGGGGGACTTCGACGCATATATCACGAAATTCATCGCGGAGCGTCTGATGAGAAGAAACGGCAGCGATGGTCTTAGACAATGCTTCTTGATAAACTTCTTCAGAGGTCATATCTTATGAACTCCTTTTCTATCTTAGTTCACTGCTCCCGCGCTGCATCCGGCACGGGAGCTTGTGTAGGGCGCGGGGCTGTCCTCGCTTCCGCTACCTTTACCTGGTCGTCCAAAGCCGGCTTGTTCGTTTCAGAAACGACTTTTGCCGCATCATAGAGCGGCGTATAATCCGCTGTCAAGAGCTTGGAGGATGCGGTATGGACGGCCTGACGCTGTAATGCCGTGGCAACAGAAATGACAGCCGTCTCAAAAACGGATTGATCCGACGTCAGCAGCAGCTTCCGGACGGCGTCTTTATCCATAGATGGAAGAACGGGATATTGTTTCTGGTCGATGCCATCTTTTAAAACCGCACAGACAGCGGACAGAAGCACACCGTGAGAAACGGAGTGATTCTGCTCTGCTTGGGAAAGGCGCTGAGACAGCCGGGCTGCGTCCTGCAGAGAAAGACCCAAAGCATCCTTCTGAAGCATAAAGCCGCGGATATCCAGAGCTAAAGAAAGCTCGTCCGGCTCGGTGCCGAAGTCACGCTCTAAAGACTGGTAAATAGCTGCAGCACGCTCTCGCTGCCATAAAAGCTGATGCTCTACATCCTCCAGGGAGGAGCGGTCCTGCAGCTCCAACTGTTTACCTATCTCCCGTATCTTGGAGGCAAGCGCGGTGTTTTTCATGACATACTGGGGCTGCATGGAGCAGCCCTCGCCGGTGCAGAAACGGAAAAGCGCCTTGGCCGTATAACGGTTCTGATCTGTAAGCTCCAGAAAATCATTGCCAGTAAACCCGTGATGCTCACGATTCAGCGACATACCAAAAGGACAGAAACAAATTCTGTCAGGCATTTGCTCAAAATTCTCTGCGCTGATGAAGCCGGGCTGCAGTTCTACTGGGCCGTGAGGTGTCATTTCCATATAACGGAAATTCTCCTCAATGGCGTCCAAGAGTGCTGCGGCGGAGTCCTTGCCGCCCTGACGGTTCTTACGGTAGGTGCTTACGCATCGGTTGATAATGTCCTCATAGGCGTCCAAAGAGCGGACACCCTTCTTGTTCAGCAAGAAACGCTCCGTCTGCTCCCGTGCAACAAGAAAATCGTATTCCTGATACGCTTTCTTCAATTCATCCCGGGTCAGCTCAAGTTCCTGATTCCTGCCGTAAATGCTGCGGGTGATTTTCATGCCCATGGAAGGATACACTCCCCTCTCCTTTAATCGCCGCGTTCATTGTCACGATATTTATCATTCTGCTCCGGGTCCTGGCGGCGCTCCTCAGCGCTTTTCATCTGCTGTTCCAGAGTGGGCTTGACTTTATTTTCGCTCTCCTTGACCAAAGCTATGGCCTCTTTGGCAACCTCGCAGGTATAGCCGTTCAGGAAAGTCGGCAGCGATGTATCAGCATCATAGCCGAGATCCGGGAGCATAGCCTTCAGCTTGCCGGCCGGAAGCGAAAAACGCTTATTCGGTTCGCTCAGACCCTTTATATGCGGTTCTGTATACAGCACCACAGGAAAGCTGTAGCCCATACGGACAGAACGGTCGGCGGAGCTGAGACATTCGTCCAAAAAATCCTTGGAGCTATCAGATGTAAAACTGCAATACGACACCAATGACTCCAGACGCTTTTCGTCTCCCGCTTCATGCGCAGCAAGGATGTCCGGCTGTAATTCGCCCACACGGGCGGCTAACAGCTCACAGGCGCGAGTGGCCACATCCGGCCATGTGTCCGGATGCTCGGTCAGCCAATGTCCAATGGGCTTGGCTGCATATTTGGGAACCGCCTTCAGGGCCGTTATATATTGTTCATCAACCCAGGACATATCCTGGGTAAACGGCATCTCCGCCAGGTTCTTTGAAAAGTCCTTCTCAAACTGGGCAATGTTCGCCGGGTCTGCGTCGGCAGGGACAAAAGCCAGTATCTCGTCTGCAGGACGGTGATACTTATCTGTGGGATCGCCAGTCTCAATGCCGTATGTGATGTTCACATTGTAATGCTCCAGCGCCTTTTTTAGGTGGGCGGCCATCATGGCGGTTTGGGCATGAAATACGGACAGGTGGTCATGCGAAAGATCATGCTCGCGGTCAAAGCCGTAAACGAGAACGGGATTACCATACAGGAAAGCGCCGACACGGGAGAACTCGGGGGCGTGGGTAGGAAGCTTCATGCTTTTCTTCAGAATCTTGAACTCTTCTGGATGTTGCTCTCGAAAATTCGGGTCGGAAATGTCCTGACCGGACACATTGAATGCCCACTGAAGGAGGGGCTGGCTGCCCTCCTGACGGCGCTGCTGGGACTGGATCAACATATTCTCGTAGCTCAACCAGTTGCCAGGCAGGTCCGGCATGGGCGTAGGAGCATGCGAAAAAGTCTGCGAGCCTTGCTGCCGATAGGCCTTCACATAATCCTTATCCGACTCCGAAACGCCCAGGTCTTCGCCATAAAGATTGGCGAACGGGCCTTTTGTAACCAGATGGTCTACCGTGGCTTTCCCGATGTCCGCCAGATGCGTCAGGCTGGGAGCCGGGCGGATGTCCAAATACCCATAGGCAAAATCCTCATCCGGCAACGGCTCATAGTTCTTACACCAGGCAAGGCCGCAATTGAGGTCAAACTCATCCCCGTCTCGATCCAGCTCCAGGATCTCTTCCCTACCGTACAGTTCGGATTCAATGAGGTCCATATACTGCAGGTAGTCCTCATGACTGATGAGATCGGAAACATCATCATAGTCCACATAGTATTGGCCGGAGGAGGTATTCTCCGTAGCGACCTCTACGATACGGTTTGCCACATTGGTTACGACTTCGCTTAATTCGCGCAGATTGTCTATCATGGGTATCCCTCCTTCTTAATAATGTTTTGGGAGAAATCATCGGCCAAGGTCTTTGCCGGGAGCAAAGCCTACCGCATGGGCGCCGCTGCGCTGGGCGGCGTCGGAGATTTGAGCCGACAGGAGCGGTCTTTGCTCCAGCGCAGCTGTAAGAGCCGACTTGAGGGCGGCGAAATCAGATGCATAGGCGGGAGAAGACAGAATAAAAGTCTCTGGGCTGTAAAACCGCTCATTTTGTTCTGAGACGCAGTCTACCAGCGTGGAAAATACGCCAATATCGCAGGCTTGAAGAAAAGAACGCATTTTATCGGCGTCCATAGCAGGAATGCCCTCAATGGCGCGAGGGGCGGCCGTGCCGAATTCCAGAAGCACCCGAACGGCCTCCACCCTTTCAGCGTGAAGATAACAACAGTTGGTGTTTCTGGAGGCCCAAAGAGTCTTGGAGGCCAGAGTATACAGCTCACCGTTGGTAAGAGGAGGATCCAGCTTCAGTTCACCTTTCAGGTACAGCATGTCATGGGCAAGCTGAAAATTATCGAAATCGTTTTTCTGCATCTGCTCCAGCTGTTCCATATTAGACATGACTGCCTTGAACCTGGCGCGGTCGAGAGAAAGCTCCTCTGTGTGTTCCAGGATGTCGCAGACCGTCTGGTAGCAGTCTTTGCCCTCCGCCCGTGAGCGAAGAAAAAGACTGTAGAGGGTACCATCCGGCTTGATCAAGCCGTCCTTCTGCATTGCATCAAGGATTCCTTGGATGTCAAAGTAATAAGGGGTTCGTATGGCTTTTTCGAGCACGTCCTCTTTTTGAATAACAGTCTTCATAGCTCTCTCCTTTCCTCAGCGGCCCATTTCACCGGAGAATGTTTTGCCAAGCTTTTCCAAAGGCGTCTGCTCCTTGGACTGCTCCTCTTCCCTCTGACGCTGGCGCTGCTGCAGCTGACGGTCCATCTGTTCCAGATGCATCATCATAGAGGCAAGACGGGCTTGGTCTACCTCGCCGTGCAGCTCCGCCTTATAAGACTTGAGCTGCTGCTCCATGTCGTGATTGCCCGTAGTGGAGCGGAGCATACGCTCTATGCGTTCAATATCCGCCAGGGCAATGGTACGGTCTAAACGCTCGCGGCGCTCCTCGATTTTCGCAGACATAGCTTAAAGCTCCTTTCCGGCGTCCTTGATTTTATCCTTCAGGGTGGAGGGGTCCTGCGACTGCTTGGCGGCGTGCTCGGCACAAAAGACCTTGCCGTCAATGGTATTGAACAGGCCCTTGCCCGGCTTCGTCTTACTGAGAGGCACGTCGCAGAACTCAAAACCGATAAGGTTTTTTGCCGGCTGTACCAGGGCGTAGGCAGCCATACGGGCGTAAGAGGAGTGGGGATTCATAATGTTCACTGTCTCGTGATCAGCCAGGAAGCGGCATAGCTCTGTGCGAAGGCGGGGGTCTTCCGCATCCATGCAGGTGCCGTCGAAGGGAATATCGAACGAGGTGCCGTTCCTTAAATAATCCAGGCGTTGGCCAAAGGTCGCCTCGGCGAAATCGGCTCTGTCAAAGAGAATGGACCACTTCTCCGGGTCGTCAAAGCCCTCTCGACGGTCCAAAAGAAAGTTTACCTGGTCACAGGTGAGATCCGTCTTCACAACAGCCAGCGGAGTACCGATGTCGTTGTTCACACTGCACATGGGCAGAGAGCGAAGCCATTCCTCAGATGCAGAGTAAATGAATTTGCCGCCGTTGAGTTCGGCTGGGGACAAATAGCAGATGGCGGGACAGACATGCTCGCCGGAGCCTTTGTCCACCACACAAATATCGATGTCACGCTGAGCAATGTCCATGTATTCACCCAGCGTCATGTGCATATCCTGTGAGACTCCCGCCTGGGGGTGAGTAACGGCGTAGTCGTGGACACAGTTGGGGCTGACCAGCATCCATCTGGCGTAGTCGCCAAGGTTATTGAAGGACTTGATCAGGTCGGGGACGTCCTTGGGTGATACGCCCAGGCCGGTGATCTTGTCCATGAACGATTTGAACTCTGCACGGCCTTCTTCCTTGATAGCATTGCGGTATTTCGCCTCGGCATCCAGAGCCTGTCGCATAATATCCGTCAGATCGCCCTTCTTGATAAGCGCATCGGCAAAACGCTGCGCCTGATCCACGGTCTCGAAGCGCTGGATACGGGAGGTATTAAAGGTGCCGGTACCGACATCAAACTCAAGGTAGAACTTGGCCTGATGCTCGGCTTCTGCCCGCTCGTCGCGGCAGATGTAAAAATCTGCAGTGGCGTCGCCGTGGTAATGCATGATTCGACTCATAGTTCATACTCCTTTCATCGTTGTAAAATAGTTGATAGCATCAGCGGGATAGATCCTTCGGGGTTATCTGCTCAGCCGTGTCCGTGCGACTGTGAGCATCAGAGATGCGACTGTCCAAAGAAGCTAAGGTTTTTGGTGGGAGCAGATTCTCGGAGCGAATGGCGGTGCGGATCAGATCGGGACACTGCTCAAGAGCACTCTGGATGAGAAAAGCATCTGAATAACGGCTGACCCAGCCGTTCATAATAGGTCCATGAGCCTCGCGAATCATGGCCAGAGAGGGACCGAGATTCATCAGCTCCAGGGGCGTGGGTAGGAAGATATCATCGCCGTAATGGATCATAGAGAAATTATCGCCTGCCATAACGACAGCCTCACCCTGCGTTACGCTGCTGCGATGGCGGTCTACATGGAGGAGGCCGCAGGACTGGAAAATGCAGCGAAGGTTGTAATTATAAAAATTAGTGGCTTCCGACTCGTGGGAAAGGGAGGCGTCGCAAAGTGCGGGGTCAAGGAATTTTGATAATTCCTCTCTGGCCGCTTGAGACGGGAATGCAAACGGAACATCATCGTAGCTGCTAATGCCTTTTGCCATATAAGCAGCGGCGCTACGAATATCCTTGCTGATATCTTCCACCATCTTAACCATACGGACGGAATAGGCATCGCCGTCTTTGTCGAAGCCGGCCCATACACCGTCGCCAAAACCTTCACGGGCACTGCGGATCTCATCCAACAGAGAATCAGGATCATCGCCCAGCATTTGGCCAAATTCGTCCGGTGTTACAATAAAACCGGTAGCCGGTGTCTGTGCGTTGCGGCGGACACCGAAAACAAGAATGTCGCTACACTTTGCCATATTAAAACAACTCCTTTCACCGCTCCGGCTGGACGGTGGGAGTCTTCTCCCCTGTCGATTGAGCGGCTTTTACGTTGGCACTCTGAATCTGCTGGTCCAGGGCCGGCTTACGCTCCGGCGCCTGCACTTCAATGGATTTGGGCTTTTGCCATGCGCCGGATACGAGGCCGTAGGTCTGATTCACCGTGTAGCCGTAATCGGGCTTAGCACCCTCGATCTGGGTATCATAAATATCCTCACGTTTGAAAGTGAGATCCTTGTCCAGCTCAATTCCCAGGACAGAGCCGGAACCGTTCCAAGGAGCGAAGACACCGAGCATGCAGCCCTTCGGCATGGTGACCTCACTGCCCTGCTGCAGCATCTTAGCGTAGTCGTTCATGCTCATATTGGCCAGCACCGTGACGACACCAAAGGAGTAACCCATGTTGTCCAGCTCCTGACAAACGGTGGACAGGAACTTGCTATGCGTTGCGGTGAACATCTCGAAGCGCTTGTCGTAGGGGATCTTCTCGCCGTTCTCATCTGTAAATGAGAAAGACTCCGGCTTGCCGTAGTAGCCGTAGAAGTCGTGGAAGAAGTCCTTTGCCACGGCGCTCAGGTCGTCCATGGTGTAGCCCTGCTGCTCTACCAGGCGCTTGACCATGCTGTCTTGATGGATGATCTCATCCGCCGCCGCATGGGAGTCGATATTGGCCTCCAGGTCACGGCTCAGCCTGCCGGCGCCGGTGAAGTGTGCAAGGGCTTCCTTGAGCATGAAGGGCGTGGAGTCGTCCTCCTTGCGGTCCAGCGGCGTACTCAGCATGATATTGACCTTCATGTCCTGATCCAGGTACTCCTGAACAGGCGGGTCAATGGAGAAGGCTTCGTAAAACCACTCACGCTGGCTGTTAAAGGCGTCGTCTCCCGGGTCAAAACCGGCTTCAACAAGAATGTCGTATGCGGCGTCCGACACTGTCTCCTCCCATGCGGTCTGGATCTCGTTTGTCAGAGACGGAAGGATGTTCTCGGCGTTGTCGCGGTTATCGTAGGCGGTCTGGAGCAGGAATTCGTTTGTGTCCCGATAGTCCCCATACAGTTAGATAGAATAGTGACCCGGAGCGTCCTTATTTTCCTCAACAAAAAACCGCTTGTTGGCGGCGTCTAAGATCGCCTGCTTGTCCTGGAAAGAAATTGTCACCTCGTTCGGCATCTTTCGTACCCTCCTTAATTAGTTCTCTATAACGTATATACGTCCAAAGCGCCGGTCTCCCCAAAAATTTTTCAATTTTTCAAGGCGGGTGTAGAAAAGGGGCGGCCATGCCAAAATTCACATGGCTGGAACCGCCCCATAATAGGGATATCAGAGACCTTGCTTCTTGCGCACAATATAGACAGTGCCGAATACAATGCCTACAAATACAGCTGTGCCGATAACGACCTTTAGGATGTAAATCACGACAGAACCCTTGGACTCCGGCTGATTATCTGCCGGAGTATTTTGCTGCTGCTTTGCGGGATCATCCTTTTTATTGGGTGTAGCTTCGTCCGGTTTGGAATTCTGATCCGGGTCTGTCATATTATCAGAATTCGAAATGTCTGAATCCTGGGGCTGCGAAGCCGGTTCAGAATCGGGAGCATCGTTCGCCGGATCCTGTACAGATCCCAAGCTGCCATCGACATAAGCGGCAGCTGACTCGTTAAATAAAACCTTTGCGTGAAGCGTATAATTAGAGGTTAAATTGAAGCTATCTTCATCAATAAACGCCTCATATAACATACTGTTTTCCGAGGTATATACCTGCTCGATACTGTATTCAGCATAAGGTAACTGCATACTATTGGAATAATTGTTGATGTAATACGATGTTATGGTGTATGTTTCACCGGTTTTTTTATTCATCAGCATTGCACTGACAGAACCGCGGAAGCCATCCGGGACTTCCGCTTTTAATTCCACATAAGCACCTGCTGGATCACCGATAAATGGTTCTGCGAAAACATTTGAAGTTAAAGTCAGAAGCAGAACCAGCACCAGAAGAAATGCTGAAAAACAACGAAGAATCTTGGGATGTGAAACCTTACACATAAGAGAGCTCCTTTCTCAGTAGTTGGGCAAGCCATAACCGTAGATAACCGGAGAATTAAGCGGGTACGATTTCACGCGGCATTTATCACGGCTGTTACCTTCAATGGTATAAACGTTTGTATTGTCCGAGCCAATAACGATACCAACATGGTTTATAGTGCTATTTGCATTCCACGAGAAGAAAATGATGTCGCCGGCCACAGGTGTCGTTGCCCCGCGTTTAGCCCATTGTTTATGATCCACGAACCATTTTGCGCCATCACTACAGAGGGCAAATTTGGGGATCTTGGAATTCAAAACACCATCTTGGTTAGCACACCAACTTACGAAAATTGCACACCACTCAACTCGATGATTAAAACCGTACCAGCTCCAATACGGACGGCCGCCAACTTGGCCTTTCTGGCTCTTTGCAAGGTCTACTATGGATTCATGGCCGGGACGAGAGCCATTGATGAAATTAACGCCACTTAGGTCGGTTTCACTACCTACTTCATCTGTGACATTGGGAATACCGCAGTAAAGCTCTGACCAGTCCGGTTCGTAAATGGTTTTTGCCCATTCGCGGTTATCCTCTGTCCAGCCGGACCATACACCGGCTTCCTCTACGCTCTCGCCTTCGTACTTAATCTTATAAACAGGAACATTGTAGGAAGTTCCTTTTTGCAAGGCTTCATCATGGGTATTAACCAAAATATCAATGTGCTTGCCATCTACAGCACCACCGGTATCCTCTGCGACATATTCATGACCATCTATAATAACATGGGAGCCAAGAGCAATGTCGTTGGGATCTACGGCAATAGTGCGGCCAGGTGTAGGCTCGGCGCCGGTGGCAGTCTTATACGGAGGTCCCGCATTGCAAATATGCGGATACTTTTCGTTGCAGTAATAAGTGATCGTATAAAAACCACGCAAGGAGCCGGTTGAAGCGGTAGCTGAACTGGAAATCGGATAACCGTGCGGGTCTACTTCGAAAATGTCATCGAAGCTAAGAGTGCGGACATGGAAAATGATGCAAGGATGTCCGCCACAGTGGCCGTCACAAACCCAAGAAGTTGTAGTTTTTGTGTGTTCTATTTCTTTGGCATAACCGGAAGAACACAATTTATCGTTTTTGCCGCAAGCCTTACCGTTTGATTCACATGGGTATGGACCATAGTGCCCGCGACAAACCCATTTGTAAGTAGAAGGAGCATCTTCTGTTTTGGATTCAGAATGTCCGTGAGTACAAAGTTTGGACGAACTGGAGCATTCTTTTCCATCCTCGGAACAGGTTTCTTTATTAGTACATGTCTCAATATCGTCACAGGTGTCCGTATATTCTTCAGACCAGTAAGGATGGCTGGCACGAAGTAAATCCTCAATATAAGGCTTTACTCGAAGATCTGTAAGAAGATCCAATTCTTGGTTGCAGTAAACAGCCATCATGGACAGGATCTCCTTAATATTGTCGGGATTTACATCCATATCAACGATGACCTTATAGTAGTTGCCTTTAATACCCTTCTGCTGGAGATCATTCATATATTCATTCCACTCGTCATCCAGAATGGTATAATACGGGCCAAGATCCAGCTTGCCGTCCGAACCTTCATAAGGAGACATGATAATACTGCTGCTGATGCCACCACTACTTCCGGAAATCATAGTAAGGAGCTGGAACAAAAGAGCGAGAAGAGCCAAGACGAGCGCAACCTTTGCAAGGATCACCTTAAAAACATTCAGAGCAGAGCTGACGCCGCGGCCGATGCCGCCTAAGAAATTGCTGATAGAAGAAT
>OJAR01000354.1_pt1 | contig 15307 bp, 12 predicted proteins | sample 1589431 | NCBI WGS metagenome assembly OJAR01 (sample SAMN03283242) | human gut metagenome | biome: human-associated habitat; material: feces | host: Homo sapiens | place: Peru | collected 2012 | reverse complement strand
TGCTCTGCCATTGGGACGGCACGGCCGAGACCGAGCAGAAGATCAAGGACGAGACCAAGGCCACGATCAGGTGCATTCCTGTGGACAGTTTTGTCTGCGAGGAGGAAGGCAGGGACATCTACTCTGGCAAGCCTTCGAAACAGAGGGTGGTTTTCGCCATTTCGTATTAATTGGGAACATGGTAAACTGACTATGAACATAGAAGTAATCAGACGTGCCGTACTTTCCTCGGCTCTCGTTCTTTTGGCGCTGACAGCTTCCGCCCAGACCGACACGACGAGGAAGGACGCGCAGTCCGCCGCCGCCGCCGCCGCAAGGGTCTTGGCTCAGACAGAGGTGACAAAGGTCACCCCTCCTAAGCCGAACTATTGGACCAACTCGTTGATGACCAACCTCAACTTTGTTCAGAGCAGTTTTACCAACTGGGCGAAGGGAGGTTACAATAACTACGCGCTGAGCACCTACATCGACGGCAACGCCAGGTGGAAGAAAAATGAGATGTACTGGAACAACCGTCTCCAGCTGGACTACGGATTCCTCTATTCCGCGGACAAGCCTATCGTGCAGAAGAACAAGGACAGGATCCTCTTTGAGAGCACTTGGGGCTACAAGGCGACGAACACCTTGAACTACTCCGCCAAGTTCACCTTCCTCAGCCAGTTCGCCAATGGCTACAACTATCCTACTCCGGCCGTGGAGGAGGGAAAGGAGCCTTCAAGCAAGGATTGGCGCAAGGCCCGTGTGCTCAAGTCAAGCATTCTTTCTCCTGGTACGGTCAATCTCGGTCTTGGTATTGACTGGGTGCCGAACAAGTGGCTGACAGTCAACCTGGCTCCTCTTACCGGCGGCTTCACCATCGTGGGCAGCGAAAGGCTGAGGAAGAACTACGGAATGGAGAGGAAGAAAAAGTACGGGAACACCGAGGCGTACCCGGATGCCAAGGACGATAAGAACATCTATTTCACGACAGGAAACTACTATAAGCCAGCACGTTTCGAGTTCGGTGCGCAGATGACGGCAGACGCCAAAGTCCGGGTCAACGAGAATTTCGAGGGGTCCACGCACCTGCTCTTGTTCTCCAACTACCTGAAGGAGCCTCAGAACATCCGTGTGAACTGGGACACCCGCATGATGTGGAAACTCAGCAGGTTCTTCTCGCTTAACATCACCACGAACCTCATCTATGACGACACGGTTCTTGTCACCGACAAGGATGGCAACGTCGGCAGGAGAGTCCAGTTCGCACAGGCGCTCCAGTTCGGCTTCACCTACACGTTCGTGAGCAAGAAATAATTCCGCTGTTCCGATCATGCAGGAGAGGTTTGACAGAATCTTGAAGGGACTGCTTCCCGAAGGGGAGGCGGTCCTTTTGGGTGTCAGCGGAGGAGTGGATTCGATGTGCATGGCGGAATTATTTCTCAACTCATCCTTGAGACCTCGTTTCGCCTTGGCTCACTGCAACTTCCATCTACGGGGAGAGGAGAGCGACTCGGACGAGGCTTTGGTCAGGGAATGGGCCGGGAGTCACGGCGTGATGTTCATAAAGAAAGATTTTGACACCCGTGGCCATGCCGCCGCGAGAGGGATCAGCGTCGAGATGGCGGCGAGGGATCTGCGATACGCCTGGTTCGCACAGGTCTGCGGGGAGGAAAATTATGCCGCCCTGGCTGTGGCTCACAATGCCAACGACAATGCCGAGACAATGATTCTCAACCTGTTGCGAGGAACGGGGCTGAAAGGAATGACCGGAATGCGACGCTGCTCAAATCTCCCGGACTCGCCGACGCTCCTTCTGAGGCCGCTTCTCGATTTCACGAGGAAGGATATTCATGAATATGCCCTCTCGCGTGGTCTGCCGTGGCATGAGGACAGCACCAACGCGGATTCGGCCTACAGGCGCAACTGCGTCCGCAACGAGATATTCCCGCTCTTCGAGAGGTTGAACCCTTCCTTCCTGGCGACATTGAACGAGGATGCGGAGCGGTTCGCGCAGGTGCAGTCGGTGGCCGAGGAATATGTCAGGACGGTTTCGGAGGAGGTTGTGCGCCTTGGGGATGGACGGCTGCCGGTCATTGATCGTCAGTTGCTTACGAGCAAAAGTAATTGGGAATATGCCCTTTTCCGCATCCTTGAGCCTTTCGGGTTCACGTCTTCGACGGTGGCGGATCTTGTCTCGCTGCTGAAAGGCGGCGGCACCGTCAGCGGCAGGAAATTCGTCTCCGACGACCATCTTGCCGTGACTTCGGCTCGGGAGATACGTGTCCTGCGGGATTCGCGCGCAGTGGCTCGACAAGCCCGGCAGTCTGCCGAAGATGCTGGCATAACCATCGAAGGGCCGGGAGCATATTCATTGAACGGAGTAAGGTTATCCGTCTCTTTGTCCGATGACGTGAGGAATGTGTGGACTGTTCTCGGCGAGACTAAATTCGACACGTCCAAGATTCCGTTTCCTTTTGTTGTAAGACATTGGCGGCCAGGTGACTGGATGCGCCCGCTGGGCATGCGTGGCCGCAAGAAGCTCAGCGACATGTTCGTGGATCTGAAACTTGATGTTCTTGAAAAGGAAAAAGCCCTCGTCATCGCTGACGAAGGCTCTCACGTTCTTGCCTTGCTGGGTCATCGTATCGATGACGCTGTCAAGGTGACGGAAGCCACGGCATCCGTCACCATTATCCGTCTTATCTGATCTCGATCTCGAACGGCATCCTTGCGAAGACAAGGTCGCCCTGTCCTTTGGTCCAGGTCCTCTGCCATGTGAGAAGGCTGTTTGCCACGCTCTCAAGCGGGGTTCCCGCGAGCGCGTTCGCCACGGACTCCTCAGGTGTGGTCGTCTTGCCGAACTGCTGCATCAGCTGCTCGATAGCCGTCAGCGGCTTAGGATAGTTCACGATGCCCCAGTTGTCCACATCGGAGTCGCCGGCCATGGAAGCGGCGTAGGCGACAGCGTCCTCCAGAGTGCCGATCTCGTCGACAAGCCCTATCTTCAATGCGTCTGTACCTGTCCAGACACGTCCTTGGGCGATGCTGTCAACGGATTCAAAGGTCTTGTCACGTCCCTGGGCGACGATGCTGACGAAATTGTTGTAGATGTCATCCACATAGACCTGCATCCAGGCTGTCTCCTCGGCGTCGAACGGTCTTGTGAGGGAAAGCATGTCGGAATGCTTGTGTGAGTTTACCGGAACCATGTTCACATGCACCACATTCTTGAGGGTCTTGCCGAACTCCGGGATCGCCGAGAACACTCCGATCGAGCCGGTGAGCGTGGTGGCGTTGGTGAATATGTGGTCGCAGCTGTTGGAGATCCAGTAGCCGCCGGACGCCGCGTAGTCGCCGTAGGACGCGATGACAGGCTTGACGGCCCTCGTAAGATCGATCTCTTCCTTTATCTTGCTGGCTGCCAGTACGGTGCCTCCAGGAGAATTGACTCTCAAGACAACAGCCTTGACGCTGGAGTCGGCCCTGACCTTGGCGATGATCCTTGCGAAACGGTCGCCGCAGATGTTGTTGGGATCCTCCTGCTCGACGATGTTGCCGTTGGCGTAGATGACCGCGATCTTTTTCTTGGCCGTGAGGTTAGGAGTGACCTTGGCGGCGGCGTAGTCGGCGAGCGGGATGAATTTCACGTCCTTGTAGCTGTCCTTGGAGGCGAGGGCGGTGAGCTTGTCTTTATATTCCTCCACAGAGAGTATCCCGTCCGCCAGATTGTGCCTTAGCATGTCTTCGGGAAGGGCGATCGAGAGGTGGTCGATGAAGAAGTTGAGCGAGTCCACGCTGACTCCTCTGCTTTCGGCGGTCTCTTTGGCGACGGTCTCCCACATTGAGTCGATCATGGCCTGGTTCTGCTCCATGTTCTCTGGACTTGGCGCGTTCTTGATGTAGGTCTCGCCGGCGCTCTTGTACTTGCCGTGGCGGATGAGCTGGTAGCTGACACCGAGCTTGTCGAGCAAGTCCTTGAGAAACAGCATCCTTCCGCTGATGCCAAGCATGAATGTGTTTCCTCCGTGGTGCGATGTCGTGTAGATCTTGTCGGCCACTGAGGCGAGATAGTAGCTACCTGATGTGAAAGCCTCCCCGTAGGCGACGACGGCCTTGCCGCTCTTCCTGTAATCGGTGAGGGCTTTCCTGATCTCCTCAAGTTTGGTAAGGCTGGTGGCGGCGCCGTCGGCCTTGATGAGGATGTACTTTACTCCCGGATCCTCGGCTGCCTTATGTATGGCGGACACCGCGTCCCTGATGCCCAAAGGGGTGATGTCCTTGTTCTGGATCGATGCAAGAGGATTGTTTTCCTGTGTCTGTTCAATGATAGCAAGTTTGGACATGTCCATAATCAACACGCCCTCCTTTGGTATGACCGCGTCGGATCCTCCTGATAATGAGGCGCTTGCAAGCACAGAGGCGAACATCATGAAGAACATGACGGATTTCACGATGCCCCAGACAAACAGGCCGCACACCACGGCCAGCACCCATTTTACGAATTCTTTACCGTTCATAGTCTTGAATCGTTTTGTTTTTGGTAGACTGAAATATTCATGCAAATTTAAGCATTTTCTTGACATTCAATTATTATCTTTGCGAAAGTGTATTATTTTTTTGATGCTTGTTTTGAAGTCAGAGCGTATGGCTCGCCGTACCATTATGAGAAAGGGAATCTTAACTATTTTATCCGCCTTGTCGCTCTCTGCCGGTCTGTCTGCACAGACGGTGGACACGACCTATATCTATAAGGACAGGAAGGACAGCCTGAACGCTGCGGTTTTTGTCGGACATCAGGAGAACAGCATTTCCAGGGGTAAGACCTTGAGGACGGAACTGATCTCCGCCTCCGGGCTTCAGAAGATGGCCTGCTGCAACCTGGCGGAAAGTTTCGAGAATTCGGCCAGCGTGACTGTAGGCTATTCGGACGCTGTCACAGGGGCGCGGCAGATCAGGCTTCTGGGTCTCTCCGGGACATATACCCAGATGTTGGACGAGAACCGTCCTGTGATGAGGGGGATTACAGCTCCCTACGGACTGTCCTATGTCCCGGGGCCGTGGCTGGAAAGCATCCAGATCGCGAAGGGATCTCCGTCAGTGATCAACGGGCTTGAGTCTATGACCGGACAGATCAATCTTGAGCACAGGAAACCTACCGAGGAGAAGCCTCTTTTCATCCAGGCCTCGATGATGAGCGACACGAAAGCGGATTTCAACCTCACGTCGGCATGGCAGCTCAGTCCCAAGGTCTACACGATTGTTCTGGGGCATGCCAGCGGGAACTTCAAGACTTACGACATGAATCATGACGGCTTTAGGGATGATCCTGAGATGTTGCAGTTCAATGTCGCAAGTAGGTGGCTCTACTACACCCCGGAACTACAGGTGCGCTGGGGAGTCAAGGCTGTGAAGGATCGTCGTCAGGGCGGAATGGACGGCTATGACAAGGACAGGGTGCGCTTACTGGTCTCCGGACCGGTAGAGGGATCCGGCAAAGCCGATGTCCTCTCCAGCGAGCCTTGGGGAACCGAAATAGACAACCGCCTGCTGAACGCCTACCTGAAGGTCGGAAAGCCTCTTCGGGAGGATGGCTCATCAAGCATCGCAGCCATCGTGGACTGGTCGTGGCAGGAAAGCGACTCCTGGTTCGGAGCGTCTTCCTACCTTGCGCGGCAGCGGTCTGGCTTCGTCAACCTGCTCTACAGGAATATGTTGAATCAGTCCCATGACTTCACATTCGGCCTTTCCGGCACGTTCGACCACATCAACGAGACGGTCGCCAAATTCTCTTACACGAATATTCCTGATCCTGTGGTTCCAGCTGAACGTGTTATGCGTCCATATTCAGGAATCTCGGATCATTTCTTCGGCGGAGTCTATGGGGAATATACCTTCCATGCAGGTGAAGTGTTTACATCCATTGCGGGACTGAGTGCGGACTGGTACAAGGGAAACGGGTTCAGGATGGCTCCGAGGGTGACGTTGAAATATTCCCCGGTTGAATGGTTCGTGGCGAGGGCGAATGGCGGCAGGGGACTGCGGTACGCCGATCCGGTCGCTGACAACATCGGCGTGATGTCCACGCACAGCGGTTTCGCCGGGGACTGCATGGACAGGTTGCTTGAGGATTCGTGGACGTTCGGAGGTAATATGACATTTTTCATGCCTTTCGGTGCGGATCCTTCCAAGACCTACATCAGTTTTGATTATTTCCGGACGCGGTTCACACGGCAGTTGATGGTGGACTATGAGGTCCCGTCACCTTCCGGAGCCGCCGGTGAAGAGTCTGGAGTCAGGAATATTTATTTCTTTGATTCGGATGGAAGACGATCATATTCAGATAATTGGCAGATTGATTTCTATGTTGAGCCGTTTGACCGCTTCACCGTTGCCTTGACAGGACGCTACACGAATGCCCGTTTGGAGAACTATGGCGGTGAACTGGTGGAGAAGCCGATGCTAAGCCGCTTCAAAGGGGTGCTGAACCTCCAGTACAAGACCAATCTGAGCCGGTGGATATTCGATTTCACGGCCTCCGTCAATGGTTCGGCGAGGGTCTACAACTTCATGAGGAATATGAAGGATGAAGACGGTTCGCCTCTTTACGCTGACGGACGCACTCCCGTCTATCCTTTGCTCTACGCCCAGGTCACCAGGCGCTTCCGTGGCTTTGATGTCTATGTTGGCGTGGAGAACCTGACGGATTTCACCCAGAGGCATGTTCTGGTCGGGGGCAGGAACTCTTCGGGCGAGTTGGTTCCGTGGACTCCGGGTTTTGACGCCAGCTGTGTATGGGGACCTATTATGGGCCGCCGTATTAATCTTGGTGTCAGATTGACGCTTTGGAGGGCTACAAAGAACGATTAAATCACTATCTTTGCAAGATGAACATTGGCGCGGAGAACTACGCCGCGATTCCAAGGTTGTGGATTATGAAAAGAATACTTTTGATGGCGGTCGCGGCCGTGATGCTGGCTGCGCCTTTTACTGTGGCTCAGGCTGCGCCTTTTGAGGGTTTTCCCAAGGAGAAGCCCGCTGACAAGAATGTCGTGGAGGTTGTCTTTGCGACTAATATGCATTGTGAGAATTGTGTCAAGAAGATAAATGAGAACATCGCGTTCCTCAAAGGTGTCAAGGATTTGAAGGTATCCCTTAAGGATCAGACCATCAGGATAAAGTACGACAGGCGCAAGACCGACGAGAAGACCCTTGCCGCCGCCATAAACAAACTCGGCTACAAGGCCGATAAAATGTAGGAATATAATCATGAGTCAGAAACCATCCATCCCTAAGGGGACACGTGATTTCGGTCAGCAGAGCATGGCCGAGAGGAATTATATTTTTGAAACCGTCAAGAAGGTCTTCAGGACTTTCGGCTACGCGCAGATCGAGACTCCTGCCATGGAGAACCTCTCAACCTTGCTCGGAAAGTATGGTGAGGAGGGAGACAAGCTCCTGTTCAGGGTGCTTAATTCCGGAGACTGTTTCTCCAAGGTGAACCTTGAGGACTACTGCAAGGATGGCTGCGTCAACAGCGTGGCTCTGTCGAAGGAGGTCTGCGAGAAAGGACTCCGCTACGATCTGACCGTTCCTTTCGCCCGTTTTGTGGTGCAGCACCAGAGCGAGATCTCTTTCCCGTACAAGCGTTTCCAGATCCAGCCTGTCTGGAGGGCCGACAGGCCGCAGAAAGGGCGTTACCGTGAGTTCTACCAGTGCGATGTGGACGTGATAGGAAGCAAGTCACAGGTCAACGAGCTGGAACTCGTGCAGATTGTGGACAAAGTGTTCAGTCTCTTGGATGTGAATGTGCTGGTGAAGATCAACAACAGGAAGGTCCTGACAGGTTTCGCCGAGGTCTGCGGATTCCCGGACAAGGTGGTGGACATCACCGTGGAGATTGACAAGCTGGACAAGATCGGGTTGGAGAGCGTGGAGGAAGAGATGCGTGAGAAAGGCTTGACGGACAGTGCTGTCACCGTGATCGAGCAGATCCTGAAGCTGTCCGGCTCCACGTCTGAAAAGCTCTCCTCGATGCGTTCCCTGATGAGCGGCGGCTCGGCTTCCGGCATTGTTTCCGAGACCGGTCTAAAGGGCCTTGACGAGCTTGACGAGCTTTTCGGTCTGATCGATGCCGCCGGTGTCGGATGCCCGGTCGAGATCGACCTTTCGCTCGCCCGGGGACTCAACTACTACACCGGGGCGATTTTCGAGGTGAAAGCGCTTGATTTCCAGATAGGAAGCATCTGCGGAGGTGGCCGCTACGACAATCTTACAGGAATATTCGGTCTTCCGGACATGTCCGGAGTCGGCATCAGTTTCGGCGCCGACAGGATCTATGATGTCTTGAAAGGCTTGGATAAGTTCCCTAAGTCATTGGCTTCCAGCACCACGCTTCTGTTCGCTTGTATGGGTGTCGAAGAGCTTCGCTACGTCCTTCCTGTCGCCGCCGCGTTGCGCTCAGAAGGTGTCTCCGTTGAGGTTTATCCGGAGCCGTCAAAACTCAAGAAGCAGTTTGACTACGCCGAGAAGAAGTCCATTCCGTTCCTTTCCATCAACGGTGGCAACGAGGTCGAGGCCGGCGTCATCCAGCTCAAGAACCTCACCACCGGCGAGCAGAAATCCTTCGCCAAGACCGACATCGCCGGAATGAAGGTGTTTATGAATATATAAGGATAAGAAATCTGTAGAACATATATCTGTAGAACATATATCTGTAGGAAGTCTCCTTCTGAAATTTTGCACGTTACCAAAATTTCAGAAGGAGACTTCCTACAGAGTGATTCAGATCCGAACATTTTTTTTGAACATATTTTTTGAAATATGTTTTGCATTCCAGAAAAATATTCCTACCTTTGTAGTCCAACATCGCGGGGTAGAGCAGTTGGTAGCTCGTCGGGCTCATAACCCGGAGGCCGGAGGTTCGAGTCCTCCCCCCGCTACGAATTTGCCGCAACTTCTTGCAAGTCAAGGAATTGCGGCAAAATTGTCAAAAATGCTGCGCCAGATTTGCGCCAAAAAAAATTGCTGTCTGAGCCGGTTCCTGTCAAACCTTTGTTGGGGAGTTCAAATATTTCCCCAACAAAAAAAATGTCTTCAAGTCTCCGCACGACGAATGGCTTTATTCCGGCAAAGGTCGCCGAAGGAAAGCGTTGGTATGTTGAATTCTATTGCCTCGATCCGGAAACCGGTCGCATGAGAAGAAAGAGGGTGTCTGTGCCTAAGATAAAAGGCGTGACCGCCCGCAGAAGGTACGCCAACGACATGGTCATCAACATCAACGACCAGCTCTCGCAAGGATGGAATCCCTACCTGTCCCTGAACAATCCGGAGGAGTACACTCTTTTCGATGATGTCTGTGAGAAATACTACCGCTATCTGTACAAGTTGACGGAATCGGACATCATGCGCGTCAAGACCTACAATGGCTACACTTCGTTCCTGAACGTGTTCCGTGGCTGGAACAGCGAACAACACAAACCGGTGTGCTATGTCTATCAATTAAAGTCTTCAGTTGTCTCGAAGTTTCTCGACTGGCTATGGCTTGATTGCGGGAAGGCTGCCAGAACCAGAGACAATTACCTCTCTTGGCTTCGCAGCTTTGCCGGATGGCTTATGGAGAAGAACTACATCAGCGAGGACTTCACGGCGAATCTTACTGCCGTTCAGGGAAAGCGCAAATGTGCAAAGAACCGCACCGTCATCCCGAAGGAGACGATGCTTGCCATCCGTGAATATTGCAGCGACCGCAACCGCCACTATCTTTTGGCTTGCTATGTTCTCTATTATTGCTTCATACGCCCTAAGGAGATGAGCCACATCAGGATCGGTGACATTTCGGTAAAGGGAGGCACCATTTCCGTCAGGGCAGAATATTCAAAGAACCGGAAGGATGCCGTGGTAACCCTTCCTGATTGTGTCCTCAAACTGATGCTCGACCTTGATGTGCTGTCAAGCCCCGCTGACTGGTATCTTTTCAGTTCCGGTTTTCGTCCTGGACCTGCACACCATCCAGCTAAGCATTTCGGAGACTTCTGGACCTACCATCTGAAGAAGGATCTGAGGCTCCCTTCCGAGTACAAGTTCTACAGCCTCAAGGACACCGGCATAACGGATCTGATCAAGGCCCGCACCGATCTCCTTTCTGTTCGTGACCAAGCCCGTCATCACTCACTCCAGATGACCGACCTCTACACCCCTCTGGAGACCCGCACCGCCAACGAGTCCATCCGTCACCACGAGTCCTATTTCTAACTATTTGTACACGTTACTACCACTCGACAAGGCTGTAGGAGAGACCGGCGCCGATGTAGGGTAGCGGGGTGATGCGGTTGTCCTGGATGGTTATGCCGTAACCGGCCTGAAGGGATAGGGCAAAATGAGATCTTTTTCGTGACGGGACGGAAATGGTCTTGGTGACTGTCTTAGTTTCCGGAAAGACCTGGATCAGGTCGAGGCTTGGCTGGTAGCCGGACACTACCGCACGATAGTCCTTGCCGGAATATTCCTTCCGCTCCTTGGGGATCTGGACGAATGTTGTGTCGTGGATGATCACGATGTCGGGATAGGCGACAAGGAGTGTGTCAATGATGGTGGTTAGGATGGGGACGGGGTACTCCACGGTGACGGTGTCCCTTACGAACAGCGTATCTGCCTTGGGTGTCTCGATGGACTCGGCGACCGCCGTGCGGTAGCCCAGCCTCCAGCTCAGGACGGAGACAGCCGCCACCAGCGCGGCGACAAGCAGAAGGATCCACCCCGGCTTCATCGCCTCACGCCTCCGAGCCTGTCAGCCCAACGCTCCGTGAAAAACGAGTAATAGCTGATGGTGTCAAAGCACTTGAATGAAGAATGCAGCCAAGCCCAAGTAATTGACGGAATGCCAATGATAGGCAAATACAGCCATCCGAGATAAAGCGACTGCCTCGTATGTCCCCACTCGTGGGCGAGTGCCAGACACACATAGGAATTTGACAGCCAGGCGTACTTCCTAGGCAGGATTATCCTCTTTCCGAGACTGATCCCTCCTCTCATTTTTTGTGAATATAGCACCTTTGCTCCGCGGTGTTCGCGCCTGATTGCACCGTCGTGTCCGTACAACCGGAAAAGCAGCAACCCAAGCAAGTTCTGCGGCAGCTGCCAGATGTAAAGTAATACTTTAATAAAACCTTTCATATTCTTTGAAGATTAGAGCCTTTCTCCCTTGTACCGCCTGTTGTAGAGCAGCTGTCCCCGTTGCGGACCGCCCCTGCGGTGGCTGAGGTGCACGAATGTCGGATAGAGGATCATCTGGTCCACCTCCCTCCAGATCTCCGGCGTGTCCTTGACAGCCTTCGCCAGCAGGTAGGGGTCTTCCGCCGCGATGTCGGCGGCCTCACCCTTGACGTGCTGCGAGGTCGGGACTCCTCCCACCGCCCTGTTGAGCTCCGGGCATCGGTAGCCGCTGTTTATCCGCAGCGGATGCCCCACCCTGTCACGGAGCGGCTGGAGAACCCTCTCGACAAGCTCCTTCACAGCGTCCCGCACCGCGAACGATGTGATCACGTTGCAGATTCCCTTGCGACTTGCTGTCGGCGAGGCCTCGAATTCCTTGTAGGAAAAGTCCTTAGTTATCGTCCCCATCGTTGTCCTCCTTCTTGTCGTTCTCCGTCTTTGAGGTACCGAAAGGCGGCTCCCTGTCAGTGCACCTCACCTTCACGCAACGAAAGGCGTTAAGGTGAGCTATCCTGCTGCTCTGCCTGTCGTTGCGATCCCGTAGCACGGACATTTCTTTATATAGCTCGCCGATCTTGGTTTCCTTGCGCGAGATCTCCGCTCTGAGATCCTCCTTCTCCTTTCGGTACTCGTCAGCTATCTCCCTCCACTGGGCTATGCTCTTGCCCACGTTGTCCAGCACCTGCGAGGTCTTGCGATCTCCCAGCAGGAATACCGCCGTGAACGCCCCGGAGGTTATAAGCGTCATCACTATGCTTGTCCAGTCCATCATGGTTTAACTATTTATGTCGATGATCAGTATTTATTCTTATTCTATAATTAGATACTCCTCCTGGGTCACTTGACAAGTGGCATAGACGGTATTCCCATCTGTGCTTACCAACTGTACAGTGCCGGTTCTTGCCGATCCTGTGTCATTTGGCCTTGCCTCCAGGCTGGTGTCGCAGTCTCCGGATCCCACGGTGATCCCGTCACTGACATAGCACCAGTCCGGAAGAGTCAATCTCCAGCCAACGTTGTTTGAATCCGTGATACTGAAAGCCACTACGTCGCCGCCTCCCTCAAATGCCAGCGTAGCCGGCAGCTCCCACGATGGGTCTTCGACTGATTCTGAAGCATCCTGTGTACAACTGCAAGTGGCGGCAATTACACCAGTAGAAGCTTTAAGAACGAGCTCAAAGGTTCTCTCTGAAGAAGAAGTGTTAACACCAGGAGACAGAGACAAACTCTTATCCCCAGTACCACTTATTGGTAGTGGACTGCCATCTGGTGTGGATTCACGTACATAAGAAGGACCCTCGATAGTCCAACCACTATTATCTGGATTAGTGATATTCAAGTCCAGACCTGCTGGAGATAGATCACTCTGACCTATGCTGTCAAAATGGAATGTAGCAGGAACATCCCAAGTAGGCATAACTAAAGCTAAAGACTCTTGATGAATAGATATAGATGCCGTAGTTGACTTATAATTCATGCCTTCAATATCTACTGTAATTTCTCCATCTCTTGTCAATCCAGTAATATTCCTACCCACAGTAGCTTTCAAAGCGAGTTCGTCAACGGTTATCCAAGAAGATGGGTTAGTAAAGGTGTAAGAAAAACTATAAATGTCCTTGGTAGCACCAGAGGTGTAAGTAGCTGTTTGTTTTGGGCTTAAAAGGGCCTCTATATCTATCTCTTTCCCGCTCCCGGGTGAGTTTACAGTTGCAGATGTAGCATTAACTGATGAATAGGTTGCCTGATTGGCTTGCTGATATACATCTATGTTTTGGGTTACTTTAGAGCCATTCCAGTTTATAGTGGCTGTAACTGTTTCAAGTTTAGTCCTGGCTTTAATAGTTGAACCAAGATTCGAGCCATTTACCGTTTTAGACAACGTAATGATAACATCTGAAGATGTTATAGAAGGTGTGTCGGATTTTCCAGAAGAATAATCAATCTTGCCTGAAGCTGAGACAAAATTTGGTGAATCAGCTGAGCCACCAGATGCTGGGATATCGTCTAATGAAACAGAAGCAGAGCTTAAAGTGTAGGTAGCTATGTTCTCATCCTGAATTACATAGTCCGTATCCCATAAAGTCTGACCGTTAATCTTAATAAGGATCTTGATATAAATATGACCACTATCCGAGGTAGTCTGATTAGTCTTTAGATTAGCCATAGTTATCACTCCAGTAGTTGGATCCAGGGTCCAGTCAAATGGAGAATCGGGGCCTGCACTGTTATAATAAGCATAAGTAACTGTATGAGTATCTGCTTGGGTGAGTGTTCCACCGCCAGAAGTTTTACCATTCCAACCCCAAGGAATAGAGAAACCATATGTTGGCGAGACCGTTCCTCCTGATGCAGGTATACGCCACTCGCGGTATCTAAAATCTACATCCCAAGAGCCATAGGTCTTCTCACCTGCTGCTTGGGTAATAGTGATGGTTTCAGAAGATGCCCCAGGATCACCCGAATCGGTGAGCCTGAAAGTGATGTCCTTAGAGCTCTCTGTCTGATTCTCCGCCACGTCAAAGGAGATCTCAAAAGTGTAAGAGCTAGATGCCCCAGGATCACCCGATATCTGATGAGAGGAGTTCCCGTCCCAGGAATAGGCCGTCCCGTTTACTTTAAGGGCGAAGTTTGAAAGTAAAGAGGAATCAGTGAGTTGAGAAACCTTCAGAGATGGTGAGTTGCTGGTGCCAGTGATTTTCACGGTGCCACCAAGAGCTGTGACAGAATAGGAAGTCTTGTCTACTGTGATAAACTCGCTAGCCCCATTCTGCGATAGAACCACATGATCAGAGGCTCCACCAGAGGTGACTCCTTCGATAGAATCTACTCTGCTTATCCTTCCTGTGTGGGGACTTGCTTTTAGTAATCTTGTCCCTGAGCCACTTCCTGTAGACCCGGATACTACGGTGATCCAACTTGGTTTTGCCATGATGATTCTGTTTTTAGAACAAAATTAGAAGATGAGAGGGGTTTCACCCCCTCCCACCTTATGACAGTCTTATTCAAGAGTCCAGCTGTCGTTTGACTCTATAGTGAGCGTCTTGGATTCTCCGGCAGCCACAAAAGTGAGGCTTTCTGGAGTGAGGTTGATGTAGGAAGAAGACCCCTGCTGATTAAACGTGAAGTCTCTGGTGGCAGTCTTGCTTCCCTCGCCGGTGACAGTAACCGTCACAACGAAGCCTCCACGAGGAGCCGTAGTAGGGTTGGCTCCAACAGAGACGATGCCGTCAGAAGAGAGAGCAAATCCCGTTGCGGCGGTCTTGACCTTTGGACTGAGATCAAAGACAACCGCAGCAGTAGTGCTGGCCTCTGTTCTGGTGGCGCCAGAAGTATAGGTGACAGTCTGCTTGGCGCCAACATTGGAGTTGTCGGTCATGTTTCGGCTCTGGGTACCGTCAGCCTTGAGTGAAACCTCTGTGGCAACGGCAGAGTCAAAGGTGATGTCACCGTAAGTGGCGGTATTGGCTGCCTGATATACATCCACAGAAGCGGACTTGGTAGCTGTAGTCTTCCAGGTAACTGTAGCAGTGAGAGTGCCTTTCTTAGTTCTGTTGGTAACAGTAGTACCAAGTGAAGCAGCTGACACCGCCTTACTGAAGGTGATGGTACAATCATCAGAACCGTTGGTGAGGGCTACATCACTGGTGACTGAACCTGAGGTGTAAGTCTGTGAACCCTTGGCTGTAACCGTAGTAGAAGATACTGAACCTCCGGAAGCTGGGATGTCAGCTGGAGCAGCCAGTGTCACATCCGTAACTGCATAAGTAACGGAATTGGCTTGCTGACTAACTGAAACCTCTTTGGAAGCAGACTTGCCATTAGCATTGAGAGTGATAGTTACAGTGCCTGAAATCACGTCTCCAACCGCTGTACTACGAGATTCCGCAGTAACCTTACCCGTAACTGTGTCAATGGTAAGAGATGAAGGCCATCCGGTCTTAGTTGCATAAGCAACAGTGCCACCGGTAGTAATGGTGCCACCCCCCGAGGTAACACCGTTCCATCCCCAAGGCTGGGAGAAGGAAACAGAAGGGGCATCAACGGTACCACCGGCAGCAGGGATTTGCTGATAAGTGCCCACGGTGAGGGTAACAGCACCATAAGACTTGACACCCTT
>OJAR01000352.1_pt1 | contig 15375 bp, 15 predicted proteins | sample 1589431 | NCBI WGS metagenome assembly OJAR01 (sample SAMN03283242) | human gut metagenome | biome: human-associated habitat; material: feces | host: Homo sapiens | place: Peru | collected 2012 | reverse complement strand
GGAGCAGCCACGGCCTCCGTCACGGTATCTATAGCCGCCGCTCCCGCAGCTGCCGCAGAGGGTCAGAAGGTTCTCTCTCCCATGCCCGGCACGATACTGAGCGTCAACGTCAACGTAGGCTCTTCCGTAAAGGCCGGAGATATACTCCTCATTCTTGAGGCTATGAAGATGGAAAACGAAATAGTCGCTCCCTGCGACGGCACTGTCAGACAGCTCACCGTCCAGAAGGGCTCGACCGTCGCCACGGACGCACTGCTCGCCGTAGTCGGCTAAGGGGGATAGTAAATGGACATACTCGGAATCTTAAAAGGCTTCTGGGAGAGCTCGGGTCTCGCCGTGCTCACCTGGAGAGAGGGCGTAATGATCCTCGTGTCGTTCGTCCTGCTCTATCTGGCCATTGCCAAAAAATTCGAACCTCTTCTGCTGCTTCCCATCGCGTTCGGTATCCTGCTTGCAAACCTGCCCGGCGCAGGTCTTATGGATGACCCGACCGGCATTATCGACCCGCTGAGTACAACAATACAGAAGGGCGCGCACTGGTATGACATCGGAATCCTGCGCCTGATATATGCGGGCGTCAAGAGCAGTATCTTCCCGTGCCTTATCTTCATGGGCGTCGGAGCGATGACCGACTTCGGTCCCCTGCTTGCAAACCCGATGAGCCTGCTGCTCGGCGCTGCCGCACAGCTCGGCATCTATGTTGCTTTCACTATTGCTATCCTGCTCGGCTTCACCCCGCAGGAGGCTGCCGCTATCGGCATCATCGGCGGCGCGGACGGCCCGACGGCTATATTCCTCGCCTCGAAACTTGCGGCTCACCTGCTCGCACCGATAGCAGTTGCGGCATATTCGTATATGGCTCTTATCCCGATTATTCAGCCGCCCATCATGAAGCTTCTTACCACAAAGAAGGAGCGCGCAGTCGAGATGAAGCAGCTCAGAACCGTCAGCAAGACAGAGAAGATTATCTTCCCCGTCGTCGTGCTTGTCATCTGCGCTTTCATGCTTCCCTCCGTCGCTCCGCTTATCGGTATGTTCATGCTCGGCAACCTGTTCAGAGAGAGCGGCGTTGTTGAAAGACTCAGCGACACCGCGCAGAACGCTCTGACCAATATCGTCACCATCATGCTCGGCGTCACCGTCGGCGCAACGGCAAACGGTCAGACCTTCCTGTCGAGTAAGACCATATTCATCATCATCCTCGGTCTGACGGCATTCTGCTTCTCGACCGCAGGCGGCGTGCTTCTCGGCAAGGTCATGTACCTCGTCACCAAGGGCAAGGTCAACCCACTCATCGGCTCTGCGGGCGTCTCCGCCGTTCCCATGGCGGCGCGCGTTTCGCAGGTTGAGGGACGCAAGGCCAACCCGACGAACTTCCTGCTCATGCACGCAATGGGTCCGAACGTCGCGGGCGTTATCGGCTCGGCTGTTGCCGCCGGTTTCCTGCTCCTGCTGTTCGGCAAATAATTAAAGCTGTAAAAAAATCCGGCAGTCCCGTTTTCATGCGGAGCTGCCGGTATTTTTTTGTGTTTTAAGCATTGCGCTTTTTGGCAAGATGCCGACCGAGGAAATACAGCGCATAGACAAGCACTATTCGCAGAGGCTCGAATATGAGGGCGGAATCGGGCATATTTTCGAGCATCGTTTCGCTTCTGAACAGCTTTTCGGCTATCAGCCCGTAGGCGGGATAGAGGGACGCGCAGTAGCCGTAGAGCAGAGGATATACGACAACGAGCGAGAGTATCAGATAGCCGGAGAAGCCGAAAAGAAAGCTTCTGTCATTTAGAAAACGGCTCATCAAAAACGCGCCCGCGAGCGAAAGTGCGATCCATATGACAGAAAGCACTATAGATGCGGTAGTTATCTCCCCGTGCTCGCCCTGCGGGTCGGCGGAATAGCTGAAGCCGAAAAAGCAGAAGTCAACGACTGCGCCAAAAATCGCTATCAGTATACCCAGCCGCATTTCACGGTCGGTTATCTCTTTTTTCGTGCGTTTCTTTTTCATACCTGCCTCCTTTCAACTCCATAGTATCAGATTTTTTTGCGCTGTCAATATTTTTGATAAAGATTATCTCTTTGTTTATTCCTTTTTCACAGTCCGTTCATCAAATCGGCACACTTCTCAAAAAACATTGACTAAAGCCGCAAAATTTAATATAATATAACATTGTAGCCACCCGAGAGGAGGGAGATCATGTCAGCACCGTTGGCGCAGAGACTGCGCCCGCAGACTATCGACGATATCGTCGGTCAAAAACACCTGCTCGGCGAGGGAAAGCCGCTGAGAAATATTATACTTTCGGGCGAACTGCCGAACATGGTCTTTTACGGTCCGTCCGGAGTAGGCAAGACTACGCTTGCGAGTATCATAGCAAAGACGACCGACCGGCACCTTGTCAAATTAAACGGCACAACCGCCTCGACAGCCGACATAAAGGACGTTGTTGCAAAGCTCAATACCTTTGTTGCGCCCAACGGGATCCTGCTCTATCTCGACGAGATTCAGTATTTCAACAAAAAGCAGCAGCAGACACTGCTCGAATACATAGAAAACGGCGACATAACGCTTATAGCGTCAACGACCGAGAACCCGTATTTTTATATTTACAACGCGATTCTCAGCCGCTCGACCGTGTTTGAATTCAAATTTGTCTCGGCTGAGGATGTCATTCCCGCAGTAAAGCGCGCGTTCGACTATATAGGCAACGAGCGGCACGAGACATATGATATAGAGGACGGAGTCATTGAGCACATCTCAAACGCCTGCGGCGGCGACGTCAGAAAGGCGATAAACTCCGTTGAGCTCTGCGTGCTCTCCTCGCCCGCCGACGAAAACGGCGTTTGCAAAATCACGCTCCGGCGCGCGCAGGAGCTGACCCAGCACAGCGCAATGCGCTACGACCGCGAGGGCGACGAGCACTACGACATAATCTCCGCATATCAAAAGTCGATGCGCGGCTCGGACCCGAACGCGGCTCTCCACTACCTGGCGAGACTGCTCGAGGCGGGCGACCTTGTCAGCGCGTGCCGCAGGCTGATGGTCTGCGCGTGTGAGGATGTGGGACTCGCCTACCCACAGATAATACCGATAGTAAAAGCCGCAGTTGACGCGGCTAATATGCTCGGACTGCCCGAGGCAAGGATACCGCTTGCGGATGCGGTAGTGCTTGTGGCGACAAGTCCGAAATCGAATTCCGCCTATAACGGGATAAACGCCGCGATGGCCGATGTGCAGAAAGGCCGCACGGGTCCCGTTCCGAGGCAATTACAGAATGTCCACTGCGACGGCGAGGATAACCCGAACAAGGGACAGTTCTATCTCTATCCGCATTCATACCGCAACCACTGGACGCCGCAGCAGTATCTGCCGGACGCCATAAAGGACACGGTATACTACGAGTTCGGCGACAACCGAAACGAACGTACCGCAGGGGAATATTGGGAAAAGGTGAAAAAAGCAGCTCAAAAGTAAACTCTGCCGCAACGCGGCAAAAAGAAAGGATACCTGTTTATGTTCATCCCAATTCTCTCCGTCATAACGGCGGTATTTGCGACGCTCACAATTCTGCTGCGCCGCAAGGGAAAATCGTTCGAGGGTATGCTCTGCAAGTTCATATCGAGCTTCGGATTCATGTCCATGGCCTTTATCGGCTTCTGCTACCGCATTGACGAGGCGGACAAAGTGCTCCATCCGTTTTATTTTTGCCTCGTGGCGTTTGGGCTGCTGTTCGGACTCGGCGGCGATGTTTTGCTCGGCATAAAGGAAATAGCGCCGAAATACAAAACCAGGCTCATCGCCCTCGGAACATTCGCATTTTTAATCGGTCATTTTTTCTATCTCGCGTCCTTTTACATGGCTTATCCGAGATTTTCGATAATCCCGTACATAGCGGCTGTTATCATAACCGCAATAACGGCAGTGATAATGAAAGCCGTCAAGATGAAGCTTGACAGCAAGATGTTCGCTCTGAGCGTATTCTATTTCTTCGTCATCGCGCTTTGCGCCTGCGTATCGGGCTATATGCTCTATCTCACGCGCTCGCTGACTTTCCTTATAGCCACCGTCGCGTCGGTGATATTCGTAATCAGCGACTCGGTGCTCGCGTTTGTCTATTTCACGCCTGTGAAAAGAAAGAACCCGCTCGTCACAATAGAGCTTGCAACCTACTACACCGGCCAGATTCTTATGGCGTCAACGGTGTACTTGATGAAATAACGCATATAAAAACAAAAATCGCTCCCATGAGAGGCGCACTCCGCAAGGAAGTGCGCCTCAGTTATATTCGCCTTACGGCGAGTTGTATTGTACTTCGGACAGTGATATTTGCTTCGCATAGTTATATTGCCTGCGGCAGTTTAACCGGTGAATATAATATCACGAAAGCTGGCAGGCTTTCATATCACTTTCCGAAAGGAAAATATCACTCCGGACAAAGCCCGGAATATCACTTTTGTCCACGGGCACAGCGAGCATCGGATTTTGTCACCAAAAGCCCTTATGAATCTTTTTTGGGATAGTACAAAAAGAAGGCAGCACAAATTTTGTGCTGCCTTCTTCCTTATGGGGCCTCTCTTGAAACGGCGTCCTTTTATTACTCTTTTTCTTCCTTCTGTCTCTTGATGACTTTCAGGCGCGAGAAATCCTCGCGTTCTTTTTCTTCAAGAGCTTCGGTGATATATTTAATCGTCGCGGTGAACTGCGGAATCATGATATTATCGAGCGCATTTGCGCGCTTCTGCGTTTTCTTTATCGCGTCGGCAAGGCGATAGACGCTGTTCTCTATCTCCGCAAGCTCTGCGGTCATACGCTTGACCTGCGCGAAACTTAGGTATGCTTCGTCAAGCTGGGAGTTGGTCGAGTTGAGCCCGTAATACATATCGAGCTTCTCCTCGCCGAGCGTAACAACCGGCAGCTCAACGCCCATGACGCTGCGAAGGTCAATATCGAGCGACTCGTCTATCGGTATCGCCTGCGCGAACTCAGCACACATACCGAGCGTGACGTTCGCACGCTGGAGTGCGAGATAGGCCTTTGAATAAGTCTCGTCTATATCCCGCTGAATCTTCGAAGCCTTGTCTATGAGCTGCATCATCTCGTGCACGAGTATATTTCTTTTGCGGTCGAGCAGATCATAGCCGAGCTTGGCGAGATCCAGCGACTTCTTCGTGCTCATCAGATTGCTTTTTGTCGGGAACACCTGTGCCATGACGCTCTCCCCCTTTCTTTACTGCTGTGCGGGCTTGTAGTGCTCCTTGAGAACGTCCTCATCAACACGGTCGAGCTCGGATTCGGGCAGCATGGAGAGCAGCTCCCAGCCGAGGTCGAGTGTTTGGTCTATCGTTCTGTTTTCATCGTAGCCCTGATTTATAAATTTCTCCTCAAACGCTCTGCCGAACTCCATAAGGCGCTTATCCGACGCGGAGAGCTCATCCTCGCCTATGACGGACGCGAGTGCCTTGGCATCCTGCACCTTTGCGTAGGACGCGAAGAGCTGGTTTGCGAGCATACTGTGGTCGGAGCGCGTGTAGCCCTCGCCTATGCCGTCCTTCATCAGACGCGACAGCGACGGCAGGACGCTGACGGGCGGATAAATGCCCTTGTAGTCGAGTCCCCTGTCAAGCACTATCTGACCCTCGGTTATATAGCCCGTGAGGTCAGGAATGGGGTGCGTGATATCGTCGTTTGGCATGGTGAGAATCGGTATCTGAGTGACCGAACCCTTCTTGCCCTCGACTATTCCGGCGCGCTCATAGAGAGACGCGAGGTCGGAATAGAGGTAGCCGGGGAAACCCTTTCTGCCGGGAATCTCGCCCTTTGACGAGCTGAATTCACGCAGAGCCTCGGCATATGAAGTCATATCGGTGAGGATAACGAGCGTCTGCTTGCCCAAATCGAATGCGAGATACTCGGCGGCGGTCAGGGCGCAGCGGGGTGTTATGATACGCTCGATTATCGGGTCGTTAGAGAGGTTCATGAACATGGTGACGCGGTTCATGACGTTGGCGTTTTCAAACGAGGTGCGGAAATATTCCGCGACGTCGTTCTTGACGCCCATGGCGGCGAAAACAATTGCGAAATCGTCGCCGTCGGCAACGTTCGCCTGGCGGACTATCTGAACGGCGAGCTCGTTATGCTTCATGCCCGAGCCCGAGAATATCGGGAGCTTCTGGCCTCTGATAAGCGTTGCGAGCGCGTCTATAGAAGATATGCCGGTGTTTATATAATTTCGCGGATAAACACGCGAAACGGGGTTTATGGGCGAGCCGTTGACATCGCGGCGGCACTCGGGATATATCTCGCCGAGGCCGTCTATCGGTCTGCCGAGGCCGTCGAAAACTCTGCCGAGAATCTCGGGCGACAGCGGCATCTCCATGGGTCTGCCGGAGAGCACGGTCGTGCTGTTGCTCATAGATATTCCGCGCGTTCCCTCAAAGACCTGAATGACCACAAGCTCGCCGTCTATCTTGACTATACGCCCCGCACGCGAGGTGCCGTCATCAAGTCTGAGCTCGACCATTTCCTCGTAGCTCGCGCCCTTGACGCCGTCAAGCACGACGAGCGAACCGTTTATTTGATTTAAACCGATGTGTTCAAAAATCATAGCTGTTTAAATCCTTCCTTGCCTTCAGAATAAGCGGGCTCAGCGCAGAAGCGGAGCGAGCGCTTTGTCTATCTCAGTGCGGTAACCGTCAAACATATCGAGTCTGTCGTTGGGCACATCGTACTTTATCTTGACGAGCTTATCGAACAGACCGAGCTTCGTTATCTTGGAAATCGGCACCTGCTTTGCGACTACCTCGCGGCATTTGTGATAGAGATAGAGGATAATTTCCATCATCTTCATCTGCTTTGCCAGAGGAACATAGGTGTCCTCCTTATGAAACGCATTCTGCTGCAGGAAGCCGACTCTGATGACCCTTGCCACTTCCATGACAAGCTTCTGATCGTCGGGCAGAACGTCCGCGCCGATAAGCTTGACTATCTCCATAAGGCTGTTTTCCTCGAGCAGAATCGAGCACAGCTCGTCGCGGTAGTTCATAAATTCCGGTCCCGCGTTGTCATAGTACCACGCGGACAGGTCATTCACATATTCGGAATAGCTCGTGTTCCAATTTATCGCGGGATAGTGACGCGCATAGGCGAGCGACTTGTCAAGCGCCCAGAAGCAGCGGGTGAAGCGCTTTGTGTTCTGGGTAACGGGCTCCGAAAAGTCGGAGCCCTGCGGCGAAACAGCGCCGATTATTGTTATCGAGCCCTCCGTGCCGTTTAGATTCTTGACATAGCCTGCGCGCTCGTAGAACTCGGAAAGTCTCGACGGCAGATAAGCCGGGAAGCCCTCATCGGCGGGCATCTCCTCAAGGCGTCCGGATATCTCACGAAGAGCCTCCGCCCAACGGGATGTGGAATCCGCCATAATAGCTGTGTGATAGCCCATGTCGCGGTAATACTCGGCGAGGGTTATACCGGTGTATATGGACGCTTCACGCGCGGCGACGGGCATATTAGAGGTGTTCGCTATGAGCACCGTTCTATCCGTCAGGGGCTTGCCCGTGCGCGGGTCGGATATCTCGCCGAACTCTTTAAGAGCCTGGGTCATCTCGTTGCCGCGCTCTCCGCAGCCGACATAGATGATGATATCCGCGTCGCACCACTTTGCAAGCTGATGCTGCGTCATGGTTTTGCCCGTTCCGAAGCCGCCGGGTATTGCCGCCGCGCCGCCCTTTGCTATCGGGAAAAGCGTATCTATGACACGCTGACCGGTTATCAGCGGACGCTGCGCGGGCAGTCTGCGGCTGACGGGGCGCGGGATTCGGATAGGCCAGCGCTGGCAGAGCGTCAGCTCATGAGCGTTGCCTTTTTTGTCCTTTAAAGTAACTATCGTATCGTTTATTTTATATTTTCCGTCGGGCTTGACTTCCGTAACCTCTCCCTCAAGTCCGGGCGGAACCATAAATCTGTGCTTGACAACAGGCGTTTCGGGGCATTCGCCGTAGACGTCGCCGCCCTTGAGTCTGTCGCCGGGCTTGACGAGCATATTGACCTGCCACTCGCGCTCCTCGTCGAGCGCACTCTCGGCGCAGCCCTTTGATATGAACGCGCCGTTGTGCTCGGCAATAGCCGAAAGCGGACGCTCGATTCCGTCAAATATATTTCTGATTATTCCGGGGCCGAGGGTGGCGAACATCGCGCCGCCGGTAGCATAGACCGGCTCACCGGGCTTGAGCCCGGTCGTCTCCTCATAGACCTGAATGGTGGTGAGCTCCTTATCAAGGCGTATGACCTCGCCGACAAGACGCTTCTCGCCGACATAGACCATCTCCATCATGCTCAGTCCCGTCTCGCCCTTTACCGTAACGACGGGGCCGTTTATTCCGTATATAACATTATTTTCGGACAAGCCGTTCACCTCCGACCGTTAAAGTATTACTGACATTCCCGAATTTTCGAGGAACCACTCGCGCTGCGCCTCAAGGCGCGTGTCGAGCGTATCGTCAGCTACGGTGCTGCCGCCGGCAACTCCGGCGCGGCATCCGCCTATAGTTATTTCGTCGCAGCTCTCGACCCTGCAGGCTCTGCCGAAAGCTCTTTTTATCTCATCCGCAAAGCGCATATCGGCGGGACGGACATAGACCGTCACGTCTCCCTGCGGGAAAACGGCGGCGAAGCCTGCCGCGCTCCTTTTGAGAAACTCCGCGTAGCCGTCGGACTCTGTAAAGCTCAGCAGCTTGTCACGTGCATCGCCGAAAACTCCGTCCGTAATGGCGCTGCGCTTGTCGGTCAGACGGGCGCGCTGACGGGTTCTCTCATCGGCGACGGTACGGTTGAACTCCTGCTCCTTGAGCATACGCTCGCGCTCTATTCTCGCCTGAGCCTGGGAATGCGCCTTCGCCTTTGCCTTTTCAAGGCCGCTGTCAACCGTCTCGCGTGTCTTGCGGGTCAGCTCCTCGTGGCGCTCCTCGGCGTCCTTTGTTATGGCGTCAAAAAACTTTGCGGCTCTCTCTTCCTGATTGAGCATTGGTCAAACACCTCAAATCTTTATGCCGATAGTGTCGCGCACATAGCGCGTAATGGAGTCGCTCCCCTGCGAACCGTGGCGGTCGGGGATCTCGACTATCAGGGGCTTATCGTAGCTGCGCTTTGTCTGCGTTATAAAATCCTCGCACAGCTCGCAAAGGCGGTGCGTGATGAGAATGATGCCTACCTGCTCATCGGCAAGGCAGCGGTTGACCGCGTCCTCGACCGTCTGAGCGTCGTGCACAAGCTCGCCCTCTATACCCGCAAGGCGCATTCCGACAAGCGTATCGGCATTGTCGCTTATCAAATAAAAACGCATGGTTCTTGTTCCTTTCAACGCAGTGTAAAGCTGCTGCGCTTTACACTAATGCTCCTCAGCCTCGGAGCGTCAGACCTTGTTGAGGATAAGGATGGAGATAACGACACCGTAAAGGGCTATCGACTCGCCGAGGGCGACGAAGATAAGCGCCTTACCGAAAGCCTTGGGATCCTCGCTCGTTGCGGCGATAGCTGCGGGAGCGCCGGCGGCAACTGCGATACCGCCGCCGATACCGGCAAGACCGGTAACAAGACCTGCGGCAAGAAGTCCGAGACCCTTGGAGTTATCCTTGGCGGAAGACTCAGTGCTCTCGGCCGCCGTGTCGGAAGCCTGCGCGGCGGTGGTGTCCGCCGGAACTGCGGCCTTGTCCTCGCTGCCGGTTGCGAAAGCGCCCATGGCACAGCCCGCGACGAGCAGAAGCATAACGGCAAAGGTGGCCGCGTTCATGCGAAGGCTCTTCCTGACGCTCTGACCCTCAGAGTGCTTCTTCATTGTGTACACAACGGATGCGAGAAGCACCGCTGCGGGAACTACGATCATAACGGAATAAAAAAGAGTTGTCATTTTACTTTACCTCCGATTAGTCTTTATTTGCTAAAGCCTTTTTGGCCTTTTTACCGGCAATTTTAGTTTTCAGATTCGTCTGAGCCTGCTCAAGCTTTGCGGGAGTGAACGCCTTGCCGCCGCCCTCATAGAAGCGGCTGAACATCTCGTAGAACTCCAGACGCAAGCCCTGAATGCCCGAGAGCAGACCCTCAAGGGCGATGACGATGATATTGCCTATGATGATAACGGGGATGTTGCTACCGTTACCGCCGAGGGTGAACACGACCATCATCATGCTGGCATGGACTATAACAAACGCGCCGACACGAAGGAAGGACACGGTGTTGCTGAAATAGGACAGGACATATTCGATAAGCTCGAACAGGTTCTGGAGCAGGAAGTCAACGACGCTGTCGGGCTTCCAGTCCGGATGCTTGTCTATAATACCTATCGGTATCTCCTTTAGGTAGAGCAAAACGGCGCACACGCCCATAATACCGAACAGGACGCTGTTCGGAAGTACCTTCGGGCCGTTCATAAACGCTACGCAGAACGCAACGCCCGCCAAATAGAACACTATTCCGACAAGTCCGTTGTTGCTGAATATCGCCTCGCCTATCTTCTTATGCTTGAGGCAGGATACGACATTCAGGAGCATAGCTGTCACGACAAGGACAACGCCTATGCCTATGGCGACTATCAGGACGGTGTTTATCGAGTCCATAACGCTCAGCGGCTTTGAGGCCATACCCAGCGCATGGTAGACGGGGTCGAGCATATCCTCATAGCCGAACACGGAGCCGAACACGAAGCCGAACACCGCACTCGAAAGTCCGCACGGGATAAGAATACGTGCAAGGGACATCTTCTTTATCCTCCAGCCGAGGATACCGAGCAGGAAGAGCACAAGTCCCTGACCGAGGTCGCCGAACATGATACCGAACAGCAGCGTGTAGGTTATCGCGACGAAGCCCGTGACATCGATATCCGAATATGACGGCAGGCCGTACATATCGACGAAGAATTCATAGGGCTTGAATATCAGTGGATTCCTGAGCTTTACAGGCGGGGTCTTTGAGCTCTTATCGGGGTCGTTCTCCTCGACCTCGACGTGCGGAATGGCCTCCGCTTTTTTCTCGAACGCCTTTGAATCGTGTGCGAGCACCCAGCCGACATAGAAGAAATACTTGTTGTGGCACGCGGCGTAGCGGCGCATCTCAAAGACTGTATTGAGATCGACGAGCTTCGTATATATCTCGTTGCAGCGTTTGCGGTTCTCTTTCCAGAGTGCCGCGGCGCGCTCGTCAAGCTGCTTTAAGTCGCCCTCGATAATCTCGATATTGCTCTTGAGCTGATCTATTACCTGCTCAACGGTACCGACTGCCGAGGGAACCTGGAGACGCTCGAAATTGAGTCCCGCAAAAATGCTGTCGACCTCGTCGACGCGCTCTCTCGGCGCGCAGTAGACGCCCCAATAGTCTGTCGCATCGGTCGAGCACGGGATGAAGAGCACATAGGGGTCGTCGTCATAGGCGACAAGCTTTTCGTAGCTCTCTTTGGGCATATGACCGAAGCGGGTTTTGATGAACTTACAGTTGAACAGCTCATCGAGTCCGACATCGAAGCCCGTGAAATGCTCATATTTTGCAATGCCGTTTCGGCACTGTTCGAGCTGATCCTCAAGCTCCTTGTACTCGTCGTGCATCGCGGACAATTTTTCGTCCAGTTCGTCGATGTAGGCGCTGGTCTTATCGTCGAGCTGAATCTCACGAGAGCGGTCGCCGACTATCGTCGGGTCGGGCGCGGAATCGTTCTCGCGGATAAGCTCCTCTATTTTTTGCAGCATCGGCGCATACGGGTTTTCCTCGCTGAGAGTCAGATAACCCATTGACGCAGACATATACTGCGTTGCCTGCTCGGGCTGGAACGAGCCATCCAAGCAGCAGGTCGAAATGAAATTGTTAAGTTTATCGAGCGGACCCGTAACTTTAACAAGCTTCATTTTTGCAACTGCCAAGGTTTATCACCGTCCTTTTAAACTCTTGAAACACATTCAGTCGCCCACGCCTAACAAAAGTCGGCTTATTTCTTCGGGCGGAATATTATATCTTATACCCTCAATAATGTGGGTCAGATTTTCTGCTTCATTCTCCGCGAGCGCAACATAGCTCATCATCACAACGCTCGGGTAGGTCGAAAAACGCACAACGCTCTTTGCGCGGTCATATCTGAGCTTTGCGCTAACCTGCTCAACGGAGAGGTCGCCGCGCTCGGCAAAGGCGGCATACGCCGTGCCCTTGAGCGTCTTGAGAGCCTCTTCGGCGTTCGGCGCTTTCATAAAGCCCGTGAGCTCCTTTTCTCCGAGCGTTCCGCCCGGCAGGAGCATGGTCAAAAGCACGCTCTGCGGCATATTCGTGAGCCTCTTGAGCCTGTAGAGCGAGACGATGTTTTCGGCGTCCGTATCGAACGCGTGCATTGCGTCAAGCTCCTTGCGCGCCTTGCCGCTGTAGTTCTTTTTGATAAGCGCCTCGGCCTGCGAACGGAGATATTTGTTGAGCGCCAGCTCCATGCCGAAATAATCGGGTCTGCCGGCCGAGACAAACGGGGCGAGCACGGCCTTATATGGCGAGCCCTCGACTGCCGCCAAAAGCAGATCAACATTTGTCGCGGTCTCAAGCGCTGCGGCGTTGAGCTCCGAATGGCGCACGAAGAAGTCGGGCACTTTGGCGAGGTTCTTCTCCGGGTGGCGGCTGTTGAGATAGCGCACCGAATGGAGCAGCATATCAACATCGCTCAGCGTCACAAAATATTTATAAAAGCCGTCGCCGATGGATTTTTCATATCTGCAAAGGGAAGCGAAGTTGTTTGAAAGATGCTCCCTGAGCAGTATTTCTATCTGCCAGCGTCTGAGCGAGCCCATTGTCACGCCCTCGAATGCATCGGCATAGGCGGTGTGAGCCTTCAGATAAGCCGCCGCCTCGTTGACCGTGCGGCAGGCGAGCAAATCGGTGTAGTTCTGCGCGGTAAGGCGTTTGCCGTACATAGCACGAGCCTTGGCGAGCACTGCGTTTGCGGCGGACGAAACTGTCATACGGCACACTTCCTTTCAAAAAAATCTTATCAGTCGGCGTTAACCGCTCTGTCTGCAAGCACCTGCGCCCATTTTGCGCGGTTCTGTTCGCTCTGCACGTCAAGCGCATCGGACACGGCACAGGCTTTTTTATCTATCGCGGCAAGAGCTTCTTTCAGCTTCGCGTCATACTCCGAAGCGGTCTTTGCTATCTCGCTGTCGGCGCGCTCCTGCTCCTCGGCCTGCAGCTTCTTTGCCTGCTCCGCAAGCTCGGAATCGGCTCTGTCAAAGAACTCTTGTTCCTCCATGGTGCGCTTTCTCGCGCGCTTGTCCATATCGACTATCGTTTTAATGATGCTGTCCATTGCTGCACCTCTTTTTTCGACTGTTTCGGCATACCTATTATATATGCCTTTTACGCATCTTTCAGCTACTAAATTATATCACCCACGATGCAAAAGGCAATATGCAAAAATGATAAACTATCGACAATTTTTAATTTATTTTTTGTACCGTGGCATAGAAATTTAATAAACATTTCAAACTTGTAACAAAAAGTTTCACCCGTTAAATTCCGAGCGGAAAACAACCCCTTCGAATTGCTTTCGAAGGGGTCTGAACTTTATTTTTTAATTTTATCCTCGATGAAAATTCTTATCTTCTCGGCTACAAACGCACCGAGAGCAAAGGTGCGGGAATGATAGAACTTCATAAACTTTTGGCCGGGCTCGGTCCTGAAAATCCAGAGCGCCCAATCGGGGACGGGCTTATCGACTCTGCCGCTGTAGCGAAGCTCGAACGGCTGCGAATAGGTCACGCCGCCGCTGCCTTTCATTTGGAAGCGAATGTAACAGCCGAGCTCATCCTCGTAATCGTTGAGGTCGATCGTGTTGCCCGTGGCTATGACCTTGCCGTCGGCTATCCACTCGATAACCTCGCAGTCGCGGTCGGGGTCTGCGGCAACGGTTATCGTGTTCTCCTTTTTATTCACCCTGATGTCGGTCACGAGCGGCACGTTTCCGTCGCCCTCAAATTCGCCGATGCCGTCGGTGGTCTTGTGATATCTGCTCGCGGCGAAGAAATTGCCGTCCTTCATCGCTTTTTTGACTGCATTTTCGTTGTTCTCCGGCAGGACGAAGAGCTCAAACGATCTGCCGACCTCGTTGAGCTTTTCGGAGTCGTCGTCGGCAAAAGCCCAGATATTTCTGCCCTTGGGGATAACGACCTGAAGCAGCTCATCCCAGAGCGCACGGTCGCCGCGGGTCACTCTGTCCGTGCTGTTGACTATCTCCATGCCGAGGCAGCTCGGGCAGTCGATGAATATGCCCGCAAAATAGGCTATATATACATTCCAGTGGGAGCGCTGCGGGAATCTTCCGGAATCAACCCAGTCGCCGACATGGTTGAGCACGGAATATCCGCCCGCCTTTTCTATCTCCTCGGGCGCGGTTCTGTAGTCGTTCTCTATTCCCCACTCGCCCTGACCGTAGGTGGTGAAATAGCCGTTGACATGAGTCTTGGAGATGACCGCCATATTGCACTCTATTCCGCCGCGGATATCCGTCATGCCTCTGCCGCCGCGGTCAAGTCCCTTTGTGATGCGCTCGTAGTTCTCCTTGCTCATCGGATAGACTTTTCTAAAGCCGTTGAATATGCCGTTGGTCTTTCTCTTTTCCGTCCAGCCGTTTGTGATAACGCCGTGGTCTGTCATGGCGAGAATGTCGTAGTCAGCCTTGTAATATGCCTCTACCATCTCGTCTAAGGTCGGCTCGCCGTCGCTCGCGTCGCAGTGGGTGTGGAGATTCGCCTTGTAGGTTTTCCACGTGCTCCAATCGACCTGCTCATAGGGATTAACTATAGTATAATCCGTCTCCTTTTCTCCGAGCGCAAACGCCGCCGGGAACGCGGTAAAGAGCAGAACGAGGGCAAGAGCCGCAGACAGAATACGCTTGAAATTCTTTTTCATTGCATTATTCTCCTTAAAAATCAATACGGGTCAAAGAATCGGTCAAAGACATTGTAGCCGAGGAAGAAGAATTTGAACGCCCAAATAATGGGGTTGAACCTGAAGCAGGTCCGGTCGAGCACCGTGACCGTGGTGCGCAGTAAAGTAGAAATATCGTGAGTTTTCGGGACTCTGACTTTTCCGAAGTCCTCGCCGTCTCTGCTTATCACGAAGGGCTGAGAGTAGCATATGCCGTTGTCGCCCGTGATATAGAATCTGACATAGAGATAGGGCGTGTTGAGCAGATCGTCCGCGCGGAGATCGAGGGTCGCCTTGCCGCTGTCTATATCCGTCTCGCGCTTGATAACATTGCAGTTCGAGACCCAGGTTATCGCATTGAAGTTCGTGCCTTCGATGCTTATCGTGTCGTTTTCGTCGTCGACGGTCACTCGGGTGACGAGCGGAGTGTCGTCGCGAAG
>OJAR01000348.1_pt1 | contig 15497 bp, 12 predicted proteins | sample 1589431 | NCBI WGS metagenome assembly OJAR01 (sample SAMN03283242) | human gut metagenome | biome: human-associated habitat; material: feces | host: Homo sapiens | place: Peru | collected 2012 | reverse complement strand
GACTGCTATGAGAGAGTTCAAATCTGTAGCTTCCTGCGGCAAGGATGAAGCTGATAGAGTTCGTATTACTGGCGCGAGGATTAGAATGAATGAGTTCTATAGCCAGGATGGACGTTTTGTCTCCTATCCTCGTATCGAAGCCTCTTTCGTAAATAAAGCGACTGGAGAATTCAAACCTTCCTGCGAATTTACCATTATGTTTGCTATTTCTAATATCAAGGCTGTTGTTGATGACCAGGGCATTGAACTAGACCCCAAGAAGCTTGAGGTTACTGCTATCGTTCCTCAATATGGCGGCAAGGTTGATATTATGAAGTTTTATGCGACTAATGAAAATGTGATTGCCGCAATTGAGCAGTATTGGGAAGTTGATAAGACTTTCAAGGCAAATCTGCGCCTCAATTTTGTGTCTAAGACAGAAAAGATTATTGAGCAGATTGGCTTTGGTGAGCCTCAAGAGCGCCTAAAGACAACCACTGTAAATGAAATGACAATTATCGCCGGATCTGAAGCTCCATTTGAAGGAGACGCGGCATATGATATGGACGAACTAGTTCAAGCTTTGCGTGAGCGTAAGGCTCGTCTTGACCAAATGAAGGTAGACGCTACAAAGAAGAGTTCAAAAAAGGCTCCCGCGCAGACCAGTTCTCTTGCTGGCGCAGGAGATGACCTTGGCTTCTAATTTTAGGAGGTTTATAAATGGGTATTGATATTCTTTCTTTGCAGCCGAATGTGATTTCGAGGGATTTGCGTCACAAATACGTGATGATTTACGGCAAGCCGTCCCGCGGCTCCAAGCGAGTAATTGCTTGAGATAAATTGCAGGAAAAATCTGGAACCCTGAGATGGGAATCAGACCTGAAGGATAGTTTTAAAAGACTGGCCAGGGGCAACGACTAGAAGTAATAAACAAAATTTTATAGAACGGGGGAAGAGCAGAGTGACTCTTTCAGAACAAATTGTTTTAGAATATACGAATGGAGCAACCATAAAAGACCTCAAAATAAAATATCATAAAGGATATCTTGCGATAAAAGAAATTTTAGAAAAAGCAGGAGTTTTTAGAAGCCGCTTTCTTACTAAAGATGAAAAAAAGTATATTTTAGAACAATATGAAAAAGGTAAATCAATAAATGAATTATCAAAAGAACTAAAAAGGAAGTTCGAGGCTATTTCAAAATATCTTCATGAAGTGGGAGCATTTACTCCTTACGATGGAGTTATTAGAAAATTAGAAAACAAGGAAGAACTTCTTAAAGATTATCAGAATGGAAAAAGTTTACAATTCTTATCTGAGAAATATTCTCTTCATAAATCTACAATAAAGATTTTCTTGAAAAAGTCAGGCATTATTCCAAGAAGTCATTTTGAACAAGTTCAAATTTCTAACAGAAGTTATACTTATGATAAAAATTTCTTTGATGGAACCACCTCAGATTGTTGGTATATGATAGGTTTTATTGCTGCGGATGGATATATTGGAAAAAATCATAAAGCGATAGATATTACTATTCATCAAAAGGATGGAAATCTTTTAGAAAAATTTTGCAAAAAGATTTCTTATACTGGTGAAGTAAAACATTTTATGACATCTAAGGCTCAACCGAGAAGTCGAATTACTATAAACTCAAGAGAATTGTGTTTACAATTGGAGCAGTATAATATTGTAAATAATAAAACTTTGATTTATGAAATGCCAGAAATTCCTTCACAATTTCTTGGAGATTTTCTTAGAGGCTATTTTGATGGAGATGGCTGGGTCGCAGAAGACGGCAGTCAAGTAAGTATTGTGACAGCAAGTAAATCTTTTTATCTTTCTCTACTAAAGTTATATAAAAAGTTGGGAATTGAATATAATGTTTACTTTGATGACCGCCACGAGCATAGAGTGTATGACATTCGAGTTACAAGACAAGAATGTTGTAAAAAATTTTTCCATTTGTTATATGACGATATAAATGAAAATTCATTATATTTACCAAGAAAATACGACCGTTTTAGTAAAATTTTGAAATAAACTTCCACGATACTGCATATCCTAAGAGTTAGGATAGAGAGATAGTCTGAACTTATACAAAATGAAGTATAAGAAGTAAAGGATAAAAAGCCTTTACGATAACATATTTGAAAAGTGGTAAAACCACAGCCGCAGCATCATTTCCCAATTCAATTCTTCTCGCTTTCGAGAAGGGATATAATGCCATTAGTGGTGTCCTTGCGCAGGATATCACAAAATGGTCTGACGCAAAACTAGTACTTCGACAACTTGAAAAACCCGAAGCTAAAGCTAAATTTGAAACGGTAATTATAGATACGGTTCCAATCGCCTGGGATTATGTTGAACAATATATCTGTGCGCAAAATTCAGTTTCTAAGATTTCTGACATCCCGTGGGGTTCAGGATTTTCAGCCTGTAAGAAGGAATTTGAAAATTTCTTGAGAAAAATTACTCTACTGGGATATGGCGTGGTTCTTATTTCGCACAGCGTTTCTCGAATTGAAAAAGACCAGAATGGCAATGAAGTCGAAATTATTTCTCCAGATATGCCAAAAAGAGCAGCAGAAATTTGTAATTCGCTCGTTGATCTAATCGGTTACATTGGAACGGAATATACTGAAACTGGCGAAGCCCGTCGATATCTTTATACCAGAGAAACTCCTCGTCTCTTTGCGGGGTCGCGCTGGAAATATATGGAGCCAAAAATTCCTTTTGGATATAATGAGCTAGTAAAAGCAGTCAGCGACGCTATTGAAAAGGCAGAACGACTTGACGGAGCGAAAGTAACCGAAGTTGAAAAAACTAATGCTCAAACTTACGAAAAGCACGACTTCAATGCTACCATGAGCGAGGCTCGTGAAATCTGGACTTCTCTTGTTAATAATGCACAAACAGACGAAGATAAGGCGGATATTGTTCGCACGATGTCTAAAAAAGTCGAAATGATTTTTGGACGAAAGATGAAACTTTCGGAAGTAACTGAAGACCAGGTTGATTTACTTTTCTTAGCACTTCTTGACTTGCGTGACCTGCGCGATAGCATGAAGTAAAAGAAAATACTTTAGAGGCATAGTGTAGAACTATGCCTCTAAATTTGTATTTTTACGGAATTTGTGCTATAATCTTAGTAAGGAAAAGATTGGAGTTGGTATTATGGCTAAACACAATGTCAAGTGCCGGATATGTGGAGAATATTTTGACGCTCAACTGAAAGACCTCGACATAGTTTATGTTATGCCTTCTAAAGGATGGTATTATCATAAAAAATGTTATGATGGTTGGAAAAAATCAACCCCAGATGAAGATGAGCAATGGAAGCTTCGTATATATGATTATCTTGCTCATGATATAAAAATTTCATACAACTATTTCAAATGTGAAAAATTCTTAGAAGGGTTTATAAAAAGAGATAAGAAAGGAACTTATAAAGGTTGTTTCTTTGCGTTGAAATACTTTTATGAAATTGAGCATGGGGATAGAAGTAAAGCCAATGGCGGAGTAGGAATTATTCCTTATATCTATTCGCGCTCTGTAGAATATTGGACGCAAAAAGAAAAAGAAAATAGAGGTATTATTGCTTCGATTGAAGATGAGCTAAAAAAGAGAGAAAGACTTTCTGCTTCTTCACCTGCGCGACGTATGAAAAAAGAAAAACAGAAAAAAGAACCAAAATGGAATTTGGAGGACATTGAATGACAGATAAGAATACGGTTCTCCAGGTGCTTGGGGCTTTGATGATGAAGCCCCAATATCTTAGTCATACAGACAAATATGTTCTAACACCAGACGATTTTGAAACAAGACTAGATAAATATATTTTTGCGGCGATTGATGGACTATATCGGAATGGTGCTGTAAAAATAACCCCATTAGACATAGAAGCCTATCTAAAAAACAACGCTGCCGCGCGAACTACTTTTGAAGCAGCTCACGGTATTGAATATCTTCAAGACGCGCAATTCTATTCAGACGAAGATAATTTTCTTTTATATTATAGACGTCTAAAAAAAATCAGTCTCCTAAATTCACTCAAACGAATGGGCATTGACACTAATGAATTCTTTATTGAAGATGAAACAAGACCAGATGCTTTTGAAGTAAATAAAAATTTTGAAGAGCTGACAACAGAAATCATCCTTCAACGAGTAAAGTCAAAAATCCTAAAGATAGAACAGAATTATAATGAGAATGATGAAATTCAGTCTTGGGACTTAGAAGAAGAAGTCGATAGCGTTATTGAAGAATTTGGCTCTCCAGAAGGGATTGGTCTTCCAATTTGCGGAGACATTTTTTCTCACGTAATAAATGGGGCAGAATTAGGAGCGCTAACTATTCGAAGCAGCGCCAGTGGTTTAGGAAAAACCACTCAAGCAGTCGCGGATGCTTGCCATCTGGCTTTTCCTTTCGTCTATGATGATTATAAAAAAGAATGGGTAAAGGTAGGAAACACTGAACCAGTTTTATTCATTATGACAGAGCAAAAGCCAGAACAAATTATTCAAATGGTAATTGCTTATCTGACTGGAATAGAGAGAAGTCGGTTCCGTTACGGAAACTTCTCAAAAGAAGAACAAGAAAGGATAGAGGTCGCCCGCGAGATTATAAAGCATTATAAGACGTTGAAATTGATGAGAATACCAGACCCATCAATTGAACAGATAAAAAATGTAGTGCGCGAACAAGTTATTCTTTCCGGGCGCAAATATGTGTTTTATGATTATATTTTTATCTCCCCAAAATTGTTAGAGGAATTTCGCGGACATGGCCTGCGCAATGATGAACTGTTGCTCCTCATGACTACTGCCCTCAAAGACCTAGCAATTGAACAGAACGTATGCGTTTTTACCTCTACCCAAGTCAATGCGAAAGCTGATGACAACACAGAGATTAGAAATGAAGCCTCTCTTGCAGGAGGCCGTTCAACAATCAATAAAGCAGACAATGGTGCAATATGCGCGCGACCAACAAAAGATGAAATAGAAATACTAAATCAGGATGGAGCACTTTCTCAAGGAATTATTCCAAATATAGTAACAGACGTCTATAAAGTTCGTTCTGGCCGATGGACACAAATTAGAATTTGGAGCCAATTTGATGCGGGAACTCTTAGGAAAAGAGATTTATTTGCCACCGACCGCTGGATGCGCCCAGTCCAAGACCTTACAGATGATGAGATAGATAATATGGTTACTTGGGAACTTTCTGATGAGGATTATGACTTCTTGAATGAAATCAATAAGAAAGGAGCTAAATAGTGGCAATCAATTATAAAGAAATAATTGAAGCACTTGAACCAGAAGACATCGAAAGAATTTTAGACAAGCTAGAAATCCCATGGATTGATAAAGGTGATTTCTTACTTTGTCAAACTGCGTGCCACAATATTGATTTAGAAGATGCTTCATGGAAGTTATATTATTATAAAAATACTCATCTCTTTTACTGTTATAGCTCTTGCGGCGCCATGTCAATCTTTCAACTTCTTGAACATTATTATGAAGTAAGAGAAATTGATTTTGATTGGTATCAAGATATTTATAGTTTTATCCAGAGCTATAATCAGTCCTATTTTACAGAGGGACAAACGCTAAAAACCAAATATAAGAGTGAACGAGAAAAGTATCTAGTACAAAAAACACGTAGAGAACTTCCAGAATTTTCTCAGAAGGTTCTTGAGACATTTCAACACTATTATCCAATTGAGTGGCTCGAAGAAGGTATAACGCCGCAAACCATGGATAAATACCAAATTCTTTATTCACCTCTCCAAAATAAAATTATTATCCCCCATTTTGATGTAGCAGGAAGATTGGTGGGAATTAGAGGTCGCGCGCTCAACGAATGGGAAGTTGAAAATGTTGGTAAGTATATGCCAGTCCAAGTTGAGGGGGTTTGGTATTCGCATCCGCTTTCTTTGAATCTTTATGGACTTTTTCAGAATAGAAAAAATATTGAAGAAAGAGGAGTTTGCTATGTATATGAGGCGGAAAAGTCAGTTCTTTTATCTGAGAACTTTTCTACACCGAATTGCGCGGTAGCCATTTGTGGTAGTCAATTCAATAAATACCAAGTTGATTTATTGATGCGGTTCGCGCGCCCAAGAGAAATTATTCTCTGTTTGGATAATGAAGAAAAAGAAGGAAGCACAGAATATTTTGGAAAACTTTGGAAGATTTGTAATAAATATAAGAATTATTGTAAATTTTCTTTTGTTTACGATAGAAAAAATACAACAAAAAAGAAAGATAGCCCGGCCGATGATGGTGAAGAAGTTTTTCGGCAGCTAGTGAAGGAGAGAGTAAAAGTGTAATGAAGTATCGACTAAAAAATCAAGAAATAAAAGAAAATTTTGGAGAAAACCTGCTTCGCGCGCGAGGCGTCCAAGATATTCAAGAGTTTTGTCACCCAGATGAAAGTTGTCTCCAAAGCTGGCGTGACCTAGATAATATAGAACGCGCAGTGAAGGCTATAGAGCTGACAATCAATGATCCACGCCCATATGCGCTAATAGAAGATGCAGACTGCGATGGAATTTGTAGCGGCTCAATTATTTACCAATACTTGAAAAGATTGAACCCAGAAAAGGAAATTCAATGCTTTATTCATTCTGGTAAACAACATGGTTTTTCTGATTTGATGGAACAATTAGAGGATAAGGATTGGAGCCTGATTATATGCCCGGACGCAGGTAGAATTACTGCCTAAAAATAGCTTTGCCCTTTCGTAAAGGGGGTCATTTGATAAAATGGCTAACGGGGAAACCTAAACCAGAAAAGGCATGGTAATCCCGTGGGAAAAGAAAGATAAGTGGTTATTTTATAAAGGAGGAAGGTAAATATGCCAGAAATATATAAAATAACTAACTTGATAAATCAAAAAATATATATAGGATATACAAAACATACCGCGCAATATCGTTTTCAGCAGCATTGGCAAGGTAGAAATGAAAAAGATGGCAGCTTATTGCATAAAGCTTTAAAAAAATTTGGAAAAAATAATTTTTCTGTTGAAACTGTCGAGCGTATCTCTGAAGATGAGTGGGCAGAAAAGGAACAGTATTATATTGAATTTTATAATTCTTTAGTCCCAAATGGCTATAATATTATTCCTGGTGGGAACAAGCCACCTCTTAAAGATAGAGAAAAAAATCCTAAAGCTAAATTGACAAACGAAAAAATTCTTGAACTGTATTCGGATTTGGAAAGTTATGATTTAGATATAGGACAAATAGCTGTAAAATATGGTATTTCACAAAGCCAAGTTGAAAGAATAAATAGCGGTGCTTTTTGGAGGCAAGAAGAACGAGACTATCCTATCAGGAAACTCAAGCGAGATCAATATATTATTTCTTGTATTATTGAAGATTTGAAATTTGGAAAAACTCAAGATTATATTGAAGAAAAATATCAAATCAAGTCAAGAACAAGATTATATAATATAAATATGGGGAAAGTTGGGAGAAAATTATTTCCCCAAGATTTCTATCCGATCCAACCAGGTATAATAAATCGTATACCACTTTATCTTTCTAAACCTGTAGAGACTATCCCCGCAATTGGGGAGTAAGGATATTATTTACACATATCCTGAAATGGCTATTCATATTTTTATATGTAAAAGATAGTCCAAACTCGGAGGAAACTCCGAGGTATTTGAGTAACGATGGTGCATATATCGAAAAATTTGGTTGCTATGTTCTATGTCTTGACCACCATATCAAAGAAGATAATACTCAAATTCCTCCAAATATGGTGCTAGTAAATTGCCAGACTTCTCCAAAATATCTAAATAAAAATTTGAGTGGTGGCGGCGTTACATGGCAGTTCTGCCGCGCGCTTGACGATTTCTTTCAAAAAGATTTGGCAAAAGAATACATTGATTTGTGTGCACTATCAATTGTTAGTGATATGATGTCAATGTTAGAGGTTGAAAATCAATATCTCGTTCAAACTGGCTTCAAGAACATCAAAAACAAAATGTTTAGAACTTTGCTTGAAAAGCAAGATTATTCAATGGGCGGGAAGATTACTCCAATTACAGTTGCTTTCTATATTGTGCCGCTAATCAATGCTATGATTAGAGTTGGGTCAATGGATGAGAAAGAACGCTTATATCTATCTTTTGTGATGCCAGAAGTAATGGTTGATTGTCATAAGCGAGGTGCGAAAGGCACAAAAGAGCGTCTTTGTATTGAAAGCACGCGTGAATGCGTAAATGCCAAGTCTCACCAAGATAAGATGAAAGAACAAATGGTTGAGAAACTTGAGGCCAAAATTTTCAAGAAAGATTTATTATCCAACCAAGTTCTCTTTATTCGACTAGAAGATGATGACGTGTTCCCAGCAGAGCTAAATGGATTAGTAGCTATGAGTATAGCCTCAAAGTACAAACGTCCTACAATCGTAGCTCGTCTCAATGATGAAGGGTATATTCGAGGCAGTGCTCGCGCGCCTGGTCACATTGAATTGTCTTCTTTTAAAGACTTTCTAAATCAAACAAATTTATTTGAATATACGTTGGGTTAGTAATATGGCCCGTAACATCTTTTCCGCCTCATCAGCGGGGTCATTTTAGAATGGCTAACGAGGAAACCTCAGCACGTAATGGTGGTGGTAATCTCGTGGGAAACTTGACTTAGAAAAAAGAAGAAAAAGGAGGTGAAAGATAGTGAAAAAAGCAATTTATAAAATAGAAAATAAAATAAATCATAAGATTTATATTGGACAATCTATTCATCCTGAACATCGTTTTTTAGAACATTCAAGAGGGAATAATGAAAAAAATAGTCCAATTCATAGAGCCTTTAGGAAGTATGGAAAAGAGAACTTCTCTCTTGAAATATTAGGTTGGTTTGAAGATTATAATGAAAAAGAAAAGGAGTATATTATTAAATATAATTCAAAAGTGCCGAATGGATATAATGTCCAACCTGGAGGGAATGAGCCTCCAGTCCTAAAAGCAGAAAACAATTATAACACAAAAATTACTAGAGAATTAGCTGATATAGTTATTCAAGATATATTAGATTGGAGAATTCCAAGAAAAACAATTGTAAAAACAAGAGGTATCACTTCAGATATTTTTCGTCATATCAACGAAGGTAATTCTTGGAGAAAAGAAGAACTGATTTATCCTCTTCGTCCTTCAGAAAAAGAATTGGATGAATACCGAGCTTTATATGTACAATGGCTTTGCTGTAGCTCTGATATACCTCTAAATCACATTGGAGCAAAGGTTGGATGGAATAGGTCTTCTGCCAAAATGATAAATCAAGGGAATAACCATTTTGATGAGCGACTAAAATATCCTATTCGGAACAATCAAGATTATAATAAAAAAATTCTAAGTCAAGAAACCTGTATCGACTATCTCCACTTTGGAGAGTAAGGCAACTATTGATACGTTGTTTGAAATGGATGTTCATAGAAATTCTATGTAAAAAATAGTCAGGCCCTTTAGAAATAAAGGATAACTGCATGATAGCGCTTTTGGCATTAGTCTTTTAGATAAAAACTTATCAAAATTCCATGAAATCGCCAATAAAGAACTCTCAAAAATTGATTTCGGCGAAAATTACTATGACGTAGATTTTGTGATGCGCGCCGACGACCCAAAAATTGGTGAAGCCATTGAAGAGCTTTGCGCGATCGAACAGGTTTATGGGCAACAAAATGAAGAACCAGTTATGACGATTACCAATTTGAGGGTGTCTCAGAATGATGTAAAAATTATTGGAAAGAATTTAGACACTTTGCGAATTGAAAAGAATGGAATTACCTATGTAAAGTTCCGCGCGAAAGATTTGATTAGAGAACTAAAAGATTTTCCGGGTGATATGGAACTAACTATTATTGGAAGACCTAACATTAACACCTGGAATTATAAAAATATTCCACAAATCTTTATGGAGGATTGCGAAGTCGAAGACGCAAGATTTGCTTTCTGATTTCCAAAATTTTAGAGAATGGGCTGGTCTGTTTATAAACATACAAATCTAACAAATCAAAAAGTATATATAGGAATTACCTCACGGAAGCCTTCTTCTCGTTGGGGCTTGCAGGGGAAAGGTTACAAAGACCAACCCAAATTTTTCAATGCAATTGAGAAATACGGTTGGGAAAATTTTAAACATGAAGTTCTTTACACTAATCTCTCTCTGGAGGAAGCATTGTCTTTTGAAAGCCAGCTGATAAATGAATATAATAGCATAGAAAAAGGGTATAATGTTTGTCTTTATGGAAAGATTAAAACGAAAAAGATTATTTGTTTAACGACAAGAAAAATTTTTAATAGTCTTGAAGAGGCTTCTAATTTTGCAAATGTTTCTAGTTCAAGTTTGAGTCACTACTTAAGTGGAGATTATGATACCTGTGGAGAATTTGAGGGAGTAAAGTTAGAATGGGAATATTTGGATTATTCAGAAAAAAACGAAGAAGCTAAAACCAAGAGAGAAATAAGAAAAAGAAAACGAGAAGAAAAGTTTTATTCTCTTACCAGCTTAGAAATTATAAAAAAATATAAAGACGGAGTTCCAATAAATCAATTATCAAAAGAATACGGCAAAAGTAAGGAAGCTATAAAAACGCTACTCAACTTTTATAATATCCCTATAATTTCTTCAAAAGAAAGATGCTCTCATGGCGTATATCAATTAGACGATGATAATAACATTATTAAAAAGTATAATAGTTTAACAGAAGCGAGTATATCCATTGGAATTGGCGAAAACGCAATAGGAAGAATCAAAAGAGCTTGTAACGAAAAATGGAGGAAGGTAAAAGGATTTCACTGGTCTTGGGTAGATAATCAATAACTGATTTGGAGATTGAAGATAGTAGATTTGCTTTTTAAGGAAATTTGTGATATAATATAAGTAAGAAAATTGGAAAGGAAGGTGATGAAAAGTAATGAGATTTGAAACGCACAGCCACTCTCATTATTCGAGTATCCGTCTAATTGACAGTATCAACAAGCCACGTGACATGATACTGACTGCTTCAAAACTTGGATATGCCGGCCTCGCGCTAACTGACCATGAAGCTCTTTGTGGCCATGTTGAATGGCTTCAATTAGAACAAGAACTAAAAGAGAAAAATCTCATTGCCGAAGATTTCAAGTGCGCGCTTGGAAACGAAATTTATCTTACGGAGACTAGAGAACCAAAACAAAAATATTGGCACTTTCTCTTGATTGCTAAAAATACAGAAGGCCATCGCGCGCTCCGTGAGCTTTCATCTCAAGCATGGCTCAATGGCTATACGGAAAGAAGAATGGAGCGCGTCCCAACGTTGAAAAGTGAGTTGGAAGAAATTGTAACGCGTTTTCCAAATTCGCTTGTAGCAGATACGGCCTGTCTCGGAAGCGAGGTCGATGCTCTTGTTCTTGCACTCGATGACGCTGAAAAGCAAGGTAATGAGGAGCTAATCCTCGAAAAGAAAATTGAAATTGATAAATTTATCCGCTGGTGTATTTCCCTCTTTCACGACGATTTTTATATTGAAATTGCGCCAGGTATTTCTCCTGACCAAAAGCGTTTCAATCGCCGAGTAAAACCCATTGCCAAATTCTATGGCCTAAAAATTGTTATGGGAACTGATGCCCACTATCTTACTTCTGAATATCGAGAAATTCACAAAGCCTTTCTCAACTCAAAAGATGGTGAGCGCGAAGTTGACAGTTTTTATCATGATGCTCATTTCATGAGTGATGAAGAAGCATACGAGAATTTAAAAGATATTTTTTCAAGAGAAGAGTTTGAAGAGATGTGCCAGAATTCTCTTGAAATTATGAGTAAAATTGGAACATATGATATTTTTCATAACCCAATTATTCCAGAAACAGAAGTTCATCCACTTCCTCCTATCGTTGATGAAAACCTTAGAGATTACCCTCATCTTTTTGAATTGAGAAAAAGCGAGAACCCTCAAGAAAGAGAATGGGTAAATTCTTGTATTTCTGCCATGGAAAAGAAGGAGATTGGAGATAAAGAGCATTGGGAACGCCTTGAATTAGAAGCTGATATTCTTTGCCATATTAGCCATAAACTAGGGAATTGTCTGTTCTCATATTTCAATACTTTCAAAGATTTTATTGATACTTTCTGGGAATGCGGTTCAATTACTGGGCCAGGTCGCGGCAGTTCTGGCTCATTCCTCTCAAATTATCTTCTCGGAATCACTCAACTAGACCCCATTGAATATAATTTTCCTTACTTTAGATTTCTGAACAAAGATAGAGCGGAACTGCCTAACAATATCAAGCAGTTCTAAAAATGATTGTGAACTCCGCTCGGAGGTGTCGTATAAAATACGGCTAACGGTGAAGACCATAGCGACTACTCGCGAGGATAACACCGTGCTAAGTTTCAATTACATTATCCAATTTATATTATATAAAATAGGAGGTGAAGAAATGGAAAGAAAATTTATCCCCGGAACGGGCCATGCCTATAGTTGTGATAAAGAAGGAAACATCTATAGCCATTATAAAAAAGGTTCTCATCAAATTACAACTGAGCCACAACGAGTTCTTATTCCTTATACTGGAGCGAATAATAATTATTTGATGGTAGGTTTGTCTCTAAATGGACATTGTTATAATAAATTAGTTCACAGATTAGTGGCTTTGACTTGGCTTGATAATCCAAATAATTATCTTGAAATTGACCATAAAGATAATAATGTTCAAAATAATAAACTTGAAAATCTACAATGGTGCACGCGAAAAATGAACGTTGAAAAGCAAGAAGTCGATAAAGGAAGCCTAAATGGACTTCGGTCACATACAATTCTTTATAAGAATGATGGGAGCCTTATTGGAGAATTCCCTTCTATCAGAGAAGCAAGTGAATATGCATCAGAAAATTTTGGATGTAGCAAAACCGGTATGCAAAAATATCATAAGTCAAAAGGTTATTATATTGTTCCCGATAATGATATTCGTAGAGAAATTTGTGCTCAACGGATAAAAGCAGAATGGGACTTATACTCTCCTCAAGATGTTTATATAGGAACATTCAAAACTAAAAAAGATGCTGCGAGATATATCAAAGAAAATATTCGAGATATTAGCGTAAAACTTTTTTCTGATAAAGGAAAAGCCTATGGATATTATGTAATTGAAAAAAGTGTAGAGACTAACTGAACTTATGTTCGAGAGGGGTGGAGATAAGCACCATCCCGTAGCGCAATCTTATTCTTAGCGGATAATCGCTCTTATGAGGCTAAGAATAAAAGAGATAGTCCAATTTTAGTGATATTGACCAAGATTTGTCTCCGTCAAAACGCCCTCTAGTTTTCAAAAAACTAAGAGAAAAACGAGGAGAACTAAATGTAGCTCAAGTAGCGACATTCGGGACAACCTCTGCGCGTGCAGCTGTAGCAACGGCTTGCCGCGGCTACCGTTCAAAAGAGTATCCAAAAGGAATTGACAGCGATATCTCACTTTATCTTTCTGGTCTTATCCCTTCAGAGCGAGGCATTACTTGGAGCCTCACGGAGTGTTTTGAGGGGAACGAAGAAAAGGGAAGGAAACCAATTCGAGAATTTTGCTCCCAATTTGAGAATTATCCTGGTCTAAAAGAAATTGCCCTTGGAATTGAAAATCTAATTGTCCGACGTGGTGTTCATGCTTCAGGCGTTATCTTTTATAACAATTCTCCGTTTGAAACAAGCGCGCTAATGAAAAGTCCTGGCGGAGATATCACTACACAGTTTGACCTCCACATGGAAGAAAAATTAGGCGGAACAAAATTTGATTTTCTCGTTACTGAAATCTGTGACAAGATTACTGTCGCACTAAATCTTCTCCGACAAAATGGATACTTTTCTGAATGTAATTCACTAAGAGAAATTTATAATAAATATCTTCACCCCCAAGTTCTTGACTTGAAAAATCTTCGTATATGGGAAGCGCTTGAAAATGGTGAAGTTCAAGACGTATTCCAGTTCAATACAGCAATCGGCCTTCAAACAGTTCAAGCAATAAAACCAAGAAACCCAATTGAAATGTGCGCGGCGAATGGTTTAATGCGGCTAGTCGCGCCAGAAGGTCAAGAACGCCCGTTTGATAGATATATTCGTTTCAAAAATAATCCAAAGCTTTGGTATGATGAAATGGATAGAGAAGGGCTAACGAAAGAGGAACAGAAAATTCTTGAGCCATATTACATGAGAGATTATGGCGTTCCATTTGACCAAGAAAGCTTGATGAGAATGGTTATGGACAAGAATATTTCACATTTTACATTGGCTGAAAGCAACAACACCAGAAAAGTTCTTGCGAAAAAAAAGGTCAAAGAAATTCCTGTCGTAAAAGAAAAATTTATCTCCCAATGCCCTTCAAAACGGCTCGGTGAATACTGTTGGCGGACAATGATGCTTCCACAAATGAGTTACAGCTTCTCAAACGTCCATGCAATGCTCTATTCCTTTATCGGCATCCAAACTCTAGTAATTGCTACTCAATGGCCAGTAATTTACTGGAACACAGCTTGCCTAATTGTCAATTCTCAGTCAATTGAAGAAGAAGAAACTACAGAAGATTTTCTTGAAGAAAATCCTTCAGAAGCAGATTGTCAAGAAGAATTAGAAGAAATAGATGATGATGATGAAGAAGAGCCAATAAAAAAGAAAGAAAAGAAAAAGGTAAAAACTGTCAACTACGGTAAAGTTGCAACAGCTATCGGAAGGATGAAAAGCGCTGGAATTGAAGTTTCTCCTCCTGATATCAACCAATCCGCATATACCTTTATTCCAGACGAAAAACGAAATCTTATTCGATATGGACTTCGTGGTATCACGAAAGTTGGCGACGATATTGTAAAACAAATAATTGAAAATCGGCCTTACACTTCAATCCTAGACTTCCTCTCAAAAGTAAAAATCAATAAACCTCAAATGGTAAATCTTATAAAATGCGGTGCTTTCGATAGCTTCGGCCCGCGCGAGCAGACAATGCGTGAATACGTCAATCTGATTAGCGATGCGAAAAAACGCATTACTCTCCAAAATATGAAGATGCTTATTGATTTTGGACTTATTCCAAATGAATATGACTTTGTTTGCCGGGTCTTCAACTTCAACAAATATCTAAAGACATTCAAAGTAGATGATTTGTTCCTTTTAGATGATATTGCGATGGCCTTCTTCGATAAGAACTTCTTAATTGATAAACTAGCCGAGGACACCCGCGCGGAAAGCGGCTTCGGCATAAAGCAAGCCACGTGGAAGAAAATCTATGATGGAGTAATGGATAGAATTCGCCCCTATATCAAAGAAAATAATCAAAAACTTCTTACTTCTGTAAATACTCGATTAACAGAAGATGTGTGGAATAAGTATTGTCTTGGAAATACAAGTAAATGGGAAATGGATAGTGTCTCTTGTTATTTCCATGAACATGAACTTGCGCGCGTCAATAATGCGTATTATGGCTTTTCAAATTTCTTTGATTTACCAGAAGAGCCAGAAATTGAGCGAGTTTTTGATTATTTTCTTTG
>OJAR01000347.1_pt1 | contig 15500 bp, 14 predicted proteins | sample 1589431 | NCBI WGS metagenome assembly OJAR01 (sample SAMN03283242) | human gut metagenome | biome: human-associated habitat; material: feces | host: Homo sapiens | place: Peru | collected 2012 | reverse complement strand
GCAGGTTGAAGATTATGTAACGCCCGTTGGTGCCAACGGCAGCGGACAGACCGAAAAAAATTGGCTTGTAGCCCTTCTTCTCTGCCTTTTCCTGGGCGGAATCGGTGCACACCGTTTCTATGCGGGTAAAGTAGGATCGGGTATTCTTTATATTCTCACCGCCGGCGTTTTCGGCATCGGTGTTCTTGTTGACCTGATAAAAATCATCACCGGCAAATTCACCGACAAAGACGGCAATCCCATTCAAAAAAAATAAAAAATTAAAAAAGAGAGAGGGTCGATTAACATGAAAAAAATCCTGGCATTACTCATGATTTTTGCTGTTTCGCTCAGTCTTTTTGCTTGCGGAAAGGCTGACGGCGACGGTAAGGAAAACACAACAGGAAATACTCCCGCAGTTGATAAGACCGAAGGCACGACAGCCGAAGTAACAACAGCGGCAGGAATGAAGAAGGGTGACGAAGGCAACGGACCTGCAGATATCAACGCAGAGTTTATCACTCTCAAGCTTCCGTCCGGCTACAAATATGAGGTTGATTCTTTTAGTAAAGATTCAAATAATCCGCTCTATGGCGATGTTACTCTGTATATCTATAAGGATGGCTCATACTCATCTATTGCGACTCTTACCGCTACAACCCGAAACATGGTTCGCAGTCAGGAAGAGGCTGTTGAAAACACGATAAAGCTTTGCAACCTTCAGACTTATAAAAACGGAGAATCTGAAATCGGCAAAGATGCTCAATACGGTGAAAACACCTATTCGACTGTTCATGTCACAACAGAATACTATGAGAAGGACTTCTTTGTTACATATGCAAACAGAGGTGCATCGGATACAAAGGGACTTCTTGTCAAGTTTGAAATCAATAATAAGAATATCAAAGCTGACGACCCGTTTATCAAAGAGCTTCTTGACAGCCTTAAGATAGTTATGGCTTAAAATTTCGGGGACTGTGCCTGAGCATTTTCGGGTACAGTCCTGCTTGCAAAAAGGAGATCTTGTTATGAGTAAAAAAAAAGACATTAAAATGACCATATTTATCATGGTCGCCGGCGTCGGCTTGATAGTTGCGGGTGTAATCGGAATTGTTACAAGCAGAATCGACAGCAGGGAATATAAAAGCTCAACCGATATACGGAAAATTCCCGCTGTCATTGTTGACTTTTCAACCCAAGACGATAAGGATGATTCCGGTGATGTAAAGTATACAACATATAAATTTAAAGTTTCATATGTTATTGACGGAAAAACCTATAAGGGAAACTATGAAGAACGTGTCTGGTGGAACAGCTACGCAAAAAAAAATACCTATGATAAATTGAGAAAAGACGACACAATAGATGTCGAGGTTTATAAAACCTCAAAAGGTGATTACAAGCTTTCTCCTGAGGGAAATCCCGTTGATTTTCTGCTCTATTGTGCGGCAATCCCCGTCGGTTTGTTCTTTGTTGTTATAATGATATGCGACATTGCAAAAGACAACCGAAAAAAGAAAAGCGAAAACGAAATGATCAGCAAGGAATAAATCAGAGGTACTTTTATGGATTTATCAGTAGCACTGATTATTGCGGCTTCCTTTGCGATATTATGTACATTCTATATCGGGAAAAGAATACTAACCATAGATTTTTCAGAATACAGTTCCAAAAACTCCAAAAAAGCCAAACTGGAAAGATTGCTTGTGAAAAAGGGCACTCCCCTTCAGAATTCAAAAATCCGAAGAGATATAAGAAAAGCCTTTGAAGGAATTCTGATACCGCTGGGGAATGCGGATCAGGACCTCCTTCCGGCAAGAATGGACCTGGCATTCCGAAATAAAATCGTCAGTCAAATCAACAGACTTAATAGGAATAAGCTTTGCCGCAGAATTTACATTACGGATGTTGTTCCCGTTCCTAAAAATGACTTTGAAACATGGAACGATGACGGCAGAGAATGGCGTGAATCGGTTTTAAAGTGCAGCACACTGGAGCGTTTTGAGTCAACAAAAGACAACAAGGTTCAGCATGAGATATACCGCAAGAATTCGTATCTCAGAATACTTCAATCAAGGCACATTCGCCGCACCGATCAAAAAGAAAAAAAGAAAAGTTATTATAATGATATGTTAAGCATAACCTGCCCGTCCTGCGGTGCAGGAGTCAAGCTTGACAGTCAGCAGGTGACCTGTGAATACTGCGGCGCCGTTATTAAAAGCGAGTTTTACGATTGGCAGACCGAGGCGTTTGAGATTTATGAAGCGATCGGTACAAACCTGAAAAGGTTTTTACAGCTTCTTGTGTCCGCCTCCATACTTTTCTTATGTGTCTTTCTGTGCCTATATTTAATTGAGGACACCGAGATTTCCCTTGCAGCCGGCGTTGGTGCAGCGGTTCTGACTTTCGGAGGAATCATCACACCGATTATCTGCGGGAATATCAAGCAAGAAAAGCTTGCCGGAAAAATTGTAAGATATTCCGAGAATTATCTCAGAGCCTGCTTAAACGAACACTTTTGGGAGAACGAAAACGACGAAGACCTGCTTGATTTCAGCGTTGGTACAATTAAACTTTTAAAAGTTGCCCACACAGAAGAAACAACAACCGTTACGGCTGACATTTTCGGAACGGAAACCTTTCTTCCCGAAAATCAGAAGCCGTATACAGAAAAATTTAAAAAGAGATTGATCGTGCAAAGGGCAAGATATCCCGAAAAACGAAAAGCGGACGGCGAGTTCTTTGCCGAAAAGGATTGCCCGTCCTGCGGCGCCAACTTCATGCCTGATGAAAACCACTGCTGTTCGTTCTGTGGCTACGGCTTACAGGTCAACAATGCAAAATGGATTGTTAAAAAAAATCAATAAACGGAGGATCAAAGCATGGGATTATTTGACAAAAAATACTGCGACATCTGCGGGGAGAAAATCGGACTTCTGGGAAACCGCAAGCTGGAGGACGGCAATCTCTGCAAGGACTGCGCAAGAAAGCTTTCGCCGTTTTTCAGCGAGCGGCGGAACTCGACCGTGGAGGACATCAAGCGCCAGCTTGCTTACCGTGCGGAAAATGAAAAGAAGCTTGCCGACTTTACCCCGTCGATGACCTTTGACGGGAGCAAAAAGGTATACATCGATCCTATCGGAGAGCGGTTTATTGTTACCGGGGCCTCCAACTGGCGCAGCAGCAACCCCGACCTCATTGCATTTTCCCAGGTGCTGGGGGTTGACACGGATATCCGGGAGAATAAGGAGGAGATCTTTTACGAGGACTCCGAGGGAAACGAGAAGAGCTATGTGCCGCCCCGCTATGCCTGCGACTATGAGTTCAATGTGACGATTCGAGTGGATTCCCCGTGGTTTGACGAGATAGAGCTGGAGCTGAGCGACGGCAACCGCCCCGACAGCCCCTATACCGACCTGTACCGCCAATATGAGCAGAGAATGCACGAGCTTGCGGATATTCTGATGCGCCGGGATAACAGAAACCGGGTTTGGGACGGCGGCGGCACGATGAATCGGGTGGATAACACAGGCATCCGTCAGGAAAGACCTGCCGCCGCGCCGACTGCCATGGGCGGTGAGACATGGGTATGCCCGTCCTGCGGCGCGCAAAGCAGCGGAAAATTCTGCGCAAACTGCGGCACAGCCAAGCCCGTAGTCAGCTCCGGCTGTACAAACTGCGGGTGGAGACCCTCGGCGGGACAGGGTATGCCGAAATTCTGCCCGGAGTGCGGCAGACCGCTTCAGTAAATTATGAAGCGCACGGCGCGCAGGGTCGCAGTGGTTATGCTTGCGCTTTTGCCGGTTTTCGGACTTTTCGGCTGCGGCGGAAGTAAAAAGCATACTGTCGACGAGCTTATTATGCTCAGTACCGTTTATTACGGCACGGCAAGGGACCCGGTATACGCCTTTGCCTTGAAAAAGGAAGAAAATGGATGGCTTTTCTCTGCGGACTGCCTTGTGGGAGAGCAGAAGGAGCATTACACCTCCTTCGCGGCTTTTCCCGTGCCGGCGGAGGATACGGCGGAGCTCCTTCGGATCATCAGCGAGGACGGCGAGATAGAAAGACTGAAAAAGCATCGGGATCCGATACATATTTTCCATTCATCCGACGCGCCGGCACGCATGACCCAAATGACCTTCTCCGACAGAAGCATGGTGGAGAAGGAGGCTGCAATGGGTGAAAGGGTGCTTGCTTATCTCTATGGCCTTGCCGACAGGCATTACAGGGCGGCTGAGAGTGCGGCGGACACCCCGGCGGATACGGCGATGAACGGAACGACCACCACCCTGCCAAAGCAAGAAAACCCATAATAAACCGACACAGTCGGAAAAAGGAGGAGAATTATGGCCAATCAATGCGCGATCTGCGGTGCGGACATCAATCTGATCCAAACCCAAAAGCTTTCGGACGGCAACTGCATTTGCCGCAAAAACTGTAGGAAAAAGGGCTTCAAGGTATATGACTATGTGCACAGCAATCTTCCGGGTGTCAAGGCGCATCTTGCACAGGTGGAGCGCGGCACCAAGCTGTGGGACCACTATTTCGTTCCGAGGATGAAAACAAAGGATAAGAGCAAAAAACTGAAGCGTTTCGGCACCTATCTCTATGTGGCCGAGGATATCGGGCTGATGGCGTATGTGCAGAACGATTACAAGTTTATGATGTTCGGCAAGACCACCCGCGCCTGCGTGTACCGCATTGCCGACCTGCGCAGCTATAAGTATGAGGAGCAGCTTGTTAAAAACGGCGATAAGACCGAGAAAAAGCCCGCTGCAAGACTCAGCTTTACCAATACGCAGGGCCTTTACGAAATCGTTCTCCCCATGAACAACAGCAAGGATTTTGACAGACTTAAAAAATATTTCGACACGCTGTTTGGCATACAGAATACACTCGGCAACGCCTCGAATGTGTGGAAGCAGCAGATGACGGCGGTTAAGGATATAGCGGCAGGCTTTTCTGCCACGGTAAAGGGAGAGGCCGATGCCGGCGACAAGGCGGCGCAGGCAATCGACTCCCTGGATGCCGCAATCTACGGAGACCGCACCGAGTGGATTCAGAAAGCAGATGCGGCCCTTGCGGCATTTAATGGGTGAAATTCTTTAAGAGAGGAGATCTTTTCATGCAAACCTTGCAGGAATATAAATGCCCCTGCTGCGGCGGCGCGATAGCCTTTGACAGCACGCTCCAGAAAATGAAGTGCCCTTATTGCGACACGGAGTTTGAAATGGAGGCGCTGGAGGGCTACGACGCCGAGCTGCAGAGCGAAAAATCCGACGATATGGAATGGGAAACCACGGCCGGTGGAGACTGGCAGGAGGGAGAAACCGACGGCCTGCGCTCGTATGTGTGCAAGTCCTGCGGAGGCGAGATCGTCGGCGACGCCAACCTGGCAGCTACCGCCTGCCCCTTCTGCGGCAATCCCGTGGTGATGATGGGTCAGTTCTCGGGCGCTCTCAAGCCGGATCTTGTGATCCCGTTCAAGCTGGATAAAAAGGCGGCAAAGGCGGGGCTGATGAAGCATCTGACCGGGAAGCGGCTGCTGCCAAAGATTTTCAAGGATCAGAACCATATCGACGAGATCAAGGGAGTCTATGTTCCCTTCTGGCTCTTCGACACCGATGTGGATGCGCAGGTGCGCTACCGGGCCACAAAGGTCCATACATGGAGCGACAGCGACTACGATTACACCGAAACCAGCCACTTCTTAGTGCATCGGGGCGGCAGCGTCGGCTTCGAGCATGTTCCGGTGGACGGCTCCTCTAAAATGGCGGATGACCTGATGGAATCCATTGAGCCGTACAATATTTCGGATGCGGTGCATTTCCAGACGGCTTATCTAGCCGGCTATGTGGCGGATAAGTATGATGTGACCGCCGAGGAAAGCATTGACCGGGCAAACCAGCGGGTCAAGCGGTCTACGGAGGAGGTATTTGCCGAGACGGTAGAAGGATATACCACCGTTACGCCGGAAAACACCAGTGTGCAGTTCCACGGCGGAAAGGCCCGGTATGCGCTTTATCCGGTGTGGCTTTTGAACACCTCCTGGAACGGAAACCAATACACCTTTGCCATGAACGGGCAGACCGGAAAATTCGTCGGCGATCTGCCGGTGGATAAGGCTGCGGCCAAGCGCTGGACATTCCTGCTGGCGGCGATATTCTCGGCGGCTTCCTACGGCGTTGCGTGGGCGCTGCATCTGATGGGGCTGATTTAAGGAGGGGACGGAATGAAAAAGAAAGTACTGACACTGTTATTCTCGCTTGTTCTGTGCCTTTGTATAGCGACGCCCGCTTTTGCGCAGACGGACGGGTTTGCAAATGAGTATGAGCGCGTGCAGGACTTGGCGGGGCTGCTTTCTGACAACGAGGAAGCGTCGCTCGTGTCAAAACTTAATGAGCTCAGCGAGCGTCAGAAAATAGACATTATCGTGCTGACCACTGACACGCTGAACGGGAAAACTCCGCGGGACTATGCCGATGATACCTATGATTACGGCAACTTCGGCTACGGCGAAAGCAGGGACGGCGCGCTGCTCCTTATCAGCATCGAGGACAACGACTGGTACATATCCACCTGCGGCTACGGCATTACGGTCTTTACGGACGCAGGCATTGAGTATATCGGCAAGCAGATAAAGGGCGAGCTGTCCGACGGCGATTTTGCGGGCGCCTTTGATAAATTCGCCGATCTGTGCGATGAATTCATCACACAGGCAAGAACCGGTGAGCCTTACGATGTAAAGAATTTGCCCAAGGAGCCCCTTTCCATTATTTGGATCCCCATTGCCATCGTTGTGGGCTTTGTGCTATCCCTCATTATAGTGGGCAGTATGAAGGCGAAGCTGAAAACGGTCCGCTTCCAGGCGGCTGCAAGCAACTACATAAAGGACGGGAGTCTGAATATTAACGAGAGACGCGATCTGTTCCTGTATAACACCGTTACGCGCAAAGCGAAGCCCAAGGACGACGATTCCGGAGGCGGGAGCAGCACCCACACCTCTTCTTCCGGCACGACCCACGGCGGCGGGGGCGGTAAATTCTGATGCGGGTTCACCCCTGAAAAAAATACTTTATAAAGGAGAGATTACCTGTGAGTATCTTTGAAAAGCTGAAAAGTACAGCCGGGCAGGCGGTAAACGCCGCCGCACAGTCCCTGGGCAGTAAGCGGGAAACATTTACCTTCGCTGCGCTGCCGGAGAGCCTTGCCGAAATGCAGGCGCTTCCCGAGGCAAGCCTCGACACACCCTTCAAAACGGCGGCACTTACGGTTCTCGCTCTGTGTGCGTATGCGGCAGATAAGGGCATCGGAACGGAGATGCTGAATTGGCTGCGCGGACCTCGCCCGCTGAACGGACAGGAAATTTCTTTCCTGAACGACCGCTTCCGCGACGGCAAGACCTACCTGCCTTTTACCTATTTCGCCGGCTCCACACCGGACAACAACTACACACCCACCCAGCCGTACACGATCACCGTTGAGAGCAATCATGTGTCCGGCGAGGAGCAGGGGTATATGAAGCTGTTTATCCCCTGCGGCGGAGCAGACGATCCGCGCCCCATCAAGATGCGCCAGCGGGGCAGCGACGGCAAGTGGTTTTTGTGGGAGCAGTATCTGCTGACCGGCGTGCGTACACCGAAGGCTGCCGATCCGTGGGCATGACGGCTTGATAAGGAGGGAAAATATGGATATTCGTGGAATTTGGAAGGTCAAGGAGGTTCGTGTGCCTACGCCGGACGGAGTGCAGGTCTTTACCCCTGACAACCCGCCGCAGGAGGAGCGCTTTGAGGGCAGCGCCGAGCTGATGGGCTACCGGACGGAGTTTGCCGAGGACGGTGTGCTCAACACGCTTATGCTCGTGCCGGAGGAGATGCGCCAGGAGGCTGCCAAGCATGGGGTGGAGGTCCGGGAGGACGGCTACGCCGCCATCGAAAGCACCACCTGGAAGGAAGCGGACGGCAAGTTCTATTACGATACCGGGATCCAGGGCGAGACACTGGGGGAGCCGGTGGATCCCTTCGCAGAGATCTCCGTCACGGAGGACGGGTGCCTGCTGTACGGGCTGGGAATGATCCTGCTGGAAAGGGCCTGAGCCGGATGCGGATAACCCCTATTCACCCTATTCACAATTCATAAACGGGAGAGGCTTGCTGCGGCAAGCTTCTTTCCGAAGGGCACCGAACGGCTTGCGGCGCCTTTCGGAAAGGAAAAATCCATGAAAAAGCTGGTTTTATGGGGCCTGTGCCTGGGTTTACTGCTGCTGTTCTGTTCCGCCTGCGCCAAAAAGCATAATGCGAATGGTAACGGCAATGCGTATTACGGGGGGGAGCCTATGGATTTCAAAAGCTTTCAGCTGGTGCAAACCGATATGACGGCGCAGCGCCGTGTTTACGAGGGATACAAAACGGAGAGCGGCGTTCATCTGGAGTATTACATCAGCACGGAAATGTGGGATGATAAGACCTCCGGAAATGTGGAATGCCGCAATGTTGTTCGCGCGATTGACGCAGATGAGAGCGTTTTTCAAAAGCTGTGCGCAGTATTCGGCAGCTACAAAATAGCGCAATGGGCAGGCTTTCGAGGCTACGATTCCCAGACCCTTGACGGCAGCGGTATGTGCCTTGAGGTCGTGCTGGCGGACGGGACGGAGATAGACGCCCGGGGAACCAACCGCTTTCCGAAAAACTATTCCTCATTTGTGCAGGAGCTTTGTAAGCTCATAACGACCGAAAAAATAAGCTCGGTCCGGTTTTCCGAAGGCACCTATGAGATCACGCTGCCGGAGAGCTGGGTGGGTACCGTTACGGCAAGCTTTTCCGAAAACCAGGTGGCGTTTTATGTTGATAAAATCGGCGGCGGCGAGCTTACCTTTTTTATAATCGATAACGATACATACGGCTATGCACCGGATTCTTATAAGGGACGAATAGAGGTCGGCCGACTTATATCCGGGGAGGATGTGCGGTTTATTACGGCCCGGGATAATTACGCCATTGCTTCCTATGCGGCTGAGGTTTCGGAGGCAGCGCTGGAGCTTTGGAAAAATTATGAAAGCGATAAGCTTTCTATCGTGGAAAGCCTCCGGGGTGTAAACGGGTATGCGTTTTATCCCGATGCAATTGCCGCCAAGCGGCAGGATTTACGATAACGGTTTTCGAGAGGAGAAAGAGGATGAAAAGACTTATTATTGTTTTTATTACATGGATGCTTGTGGGGGTAACGGTCACCGCAGCCTGGGCGGCGGGCCCGGCGAAGCCTGTGATCGTAGCGGAAATGCCGGATTGTTATATGCCTATTGGCAGTGACGGTATTACCTTGTTCACAAATGCCAGTGCGTCCGACGGCGGTGTGCTGAGATACCAGTGGTATGTCACGGATATAGAAGACATGGCGAAGATTCGTGCCATTGACTACGCAGAGGGAGACAGCTATCGGGTGCCGGAGGAATTGGGTGTGAAATGGTACTGCTATGCTGCGTGGAATGTGGCGGGAGGCGCAGAGAGTGCACCTGCATACAGCCGCCTGATCCGGGTGGAATTCTATGAAAACAGCCCTGCCCATACCCACAGCTTCGGCCAGTGGATGGTAACCACGGAGCCAACCTGCACGGAGTCCGGTATTAAGACACGGGAATGTGATTGCGGTGTTACCGAACGGGCAGAGGCACCTGCCAAGGGACACAATTTCGGCCAGTGGATGGTAACCACGAAGCCAACCTGCACAGAGGAAGGTATCAAGACGCGGGAATGCGACTGCGGCGTTACCGAACGGGCAGCTGTTCCCGCCGTCGGACATAGTTGGGATGCGGGAAGAATAACCCGTGAGCCTACCGCTGAGGCAGACGGCGTAAAGACCTATACCTGCCTTGTCTGTAAGGCAACGAAGACAGAGCCGGTAAAATACAGCGGAAGTCTTGAAGGTGACGATGATGAAAAAAACAGCGTTGACCCGGATAAAGACAAGAGTACCGATTCTAAAGAAAAACATGAAAAAGATACAGAACAAACTCCTCCTGTGAAGAACGAGAGGGTCTCTTTCCCGTGGTGGATCGTTGCCGTTATCGCCGCAGTGGTGATTGGCGGGGGTATTTTGGCAATTGTTTTAATTCGAAAAGGCAGTAATAAACGATGAAAAAGATCATTCTGGATATTCAGAGCAATATCCATGCGCACACCATGGAGCGAATGCTGATGCAAAAATTGGACGATTGCCAAGTTGTGATCTCCGAGTCATCGGACGCAACCGCCGAGTGGTGCAAAACGCATCGACCGGATGTGCTTTTAATGGAGGTCAAGGCGTTTTCGCCCTGGATGTTCAAAGAACGAATGGCAATCCGTGACAAGGTAAAACGGAACACGGAAAACTGCCGGGTCATTCTCTTTGTGGATGATGATACAGACGGAGAGTTGACCGAAAAGGTACGGCAGGCAAAGCGCGAGGGTCTGATAGACGCTTTTCTCTTCGGCTCGGTATCCGAAAACTACTTTGCTTCGGTCATCGACAGTGTTTAAATCAGGCAACACAAAACGCATAAAAATCTTCAAAATGATTTGAGGGAGGAAATGAAGTATGGCAAAAACGAACACGCGGAGGCGCATTGTCAGCGTCCTGTTGGCGCTTGTGATGCTGGTCTCACTGATGCCGAGTCTGGTGGTTCCCGCCCATGCCTTTTGGGACGACTACGACGACGGATTCCAGTGCCCTAACTGCGATCACTACCACTGGGGTGAGAATATGTGCGACTGCCTGTTCTGCACCATTGATTGCAACTACGAGTGCTGGGTTGAGACCCATTGTAACGACTGCGGTGTGTGCTTTGGCGACACGCCCTACTGGTGCGAGGAGTGCTACAAGTGCGCGGACTGCATGGAGGATACGCACTGCTCCACCTGCGCCAAGTGCTACATCGGCGAGGATGACCAGCTGTGCGGCGAATGCCATAAGGGTCCCTGCTGCTCCATAACCATCTGCGACTCCTGCGGCTTCTGCGACGACTGCGCAAACGATGACAGCGACCCGATGCACTGCTCGCTGTGTAACGCCTGCTTCGGTTCGGTGGACGAGTGCGTGGACGACGATGATACCGGCGTCATCCACTGCGTCGAGTGCCACACGGCCTGCGAGCAGTGCGAAGAATGCCTGCTGGCCAAGGAGAGCTGCGAGGAGTGCGGCCTGTGCCTAGAGTGCTGCCGGGATAACTCCGATGCCGGCGGCTGCCCGGACGGCGAGACCTGCGTGGAAAGCGCCGAGTGGGACGAGCACATCTGCCCGGGCTGCGACGGCTGGGTCACGGATAAGGAGGACGAGGACGAGTTCTGCGAAACCTGCGAGCTGTGCAAGGAGTGCTGCGAGGGCAACTCCGACTGCTCCGAGGGGATGTGCGCAATGGATACGGACTACGCGGATCACTTCTGCGAGGACTGCGGCCTGTGCTTCCACGACAGCGATCCCTGCGAGGACGGCTGCGATCAGCGCTGCAAGGACTGCTGCCTCGATGCCGTGAGAGCGATGGGCTGCGATCATGACGACTGGTGCTTCAGCGACTCTGATTTTGAGGATCATCTGAAGGCGGAGCATTCCGGCGCCGGGCATACCCACATCGCTTCCTCGTCCTGGTCAGCCGACGGAACGCGGCACTGGCACCCCTGCCGCTATTGTGACGATAAAAAGCTGAATGCCGCCAACCATGAATTTGACGCCAAGGGCGTGTGCAAGGTCTGCGGCTACATCAGCGGCAGCTCCATCGTCATCACCCGCCAGCCGAGGGACGTCAAGTGCAAGACCTCCATCTACAGCAGCGGCGATTATGACGAAGAGCCGGAAAACGGCCTGCTGTTCAGCGAACATAACTGGGTCACCTTCTCTGTCATGGCAAGAAGCCTGAAGGGCGACGAGCTGACCTATCAGTGGTATCAGAAGGATAATGAGCGTCCCACGGCGGCGCCCTACAAGCTGCCGGAGAGAGATTACTATGTGGGCGTGAACACCCCCACGCTGAGGCTGTCGGTTTCCGCCGAGGCCTGCCAGGATGACTTCTCCTACTTCTGCGTCATCGGCAGAAAGGGCGACGCTTCGGACATCCTGAAAACGGCGGAGGCAAAGCTGACGGCCACCCATGCCTACAGCTATAAGCAGGCGGGTGTGCGTGTGCCCACGGGCGACGGCGCGAAGACCCCGGAATACGAGGTCACTTGGGTCGATAAGCATGGGGTTACCCATAACGGTGTCGTGGGCGGTGACCCGAAATGCGACGGCCACAAGCTCCGGTGTCTGTTCGAAGAAAGCAGTCTTTACGAAGCGCATTTTATGACCACCGGCTCCAAGGAGCGCATCTTCCCGCATACCTTTGTGCTTGACAGAAGCCTTAAAGCGGTAGGCGGCGACAGAGTCGATGTGCTCAGATGTTCCGTCTGCGACTATACCGTTCCTGTGAGGATCCATGTCCATAAGTACGACTGGGGCTGGGACTGCACCGGCTTCGAGGATATCTATCACTATACCTTCAACATCGGCGGCTCGACCAAGACGGTGGAGGAGCTCATCCTTGAATCCGAACATGCCCACCCCGAAAAGTGCAAGGTTCCCGGCTGCGAGGAGTTCATCATGGTTCCCCACAGCTGGAGCTACTGGAATGTGGTCGAAAACCCCGATAATGCGGACGGCAAAGGCGGCATGGCGGCTGAGTGCGGCATCTGCGGGTACCAAAAGACGGAAATTGACGGCGATTGGACAAAGGACACCGCCATTGTGACGGTGAAAAACGGCCGGGCAACCCGCATGATCGTCAAGCCCGGCGACAAGATCAGGCTTTATCCCGAGGAGAGAACCGATCAGAAGGCCATCGGCTGGAAGGTGGAGTATCTCCGCGAATACAATAATCGGGACGACATCCTTGGCATAGGACAGCCCATTAAGAAAAGCTGGAGCAACACCGAGGCGAAGACCCTGTTCAAGCTGGTGACCAACGGCTCCGCGCTCGAGTGGGGCTGCACGATCCCGGCGTTCAGCGCCATGGGTGCCCCCGGCGGCGGCCAATTCTTCTTCGAGCCGGTCTATGCAAGCTGTGACCACAGCGGCGGCACCACGGTGCTCAATGCGAAGGCACAGGTCTGCGACCGCAAGGGCTACACCGGCGACACCGCCTGTGCGGACTGCGGCCATGTCATCAGGGCCGGTTCGGATATCTACCCCCCTGCAAACGCCGGCCATACCGGCACGCTGCAGCCCCTGTACTACTACGGCACGAACAACTCGGCCACCACGGACGCGAGCCATGGCGGCAAGCGCTATAACGCCAATTCGGGCGACTGCCGGCACCGCGCCTATGAGGGCGACTACCGCTGCACGGCTTGCGGCGGCACCGTAAAGGGCGAGACCGGTGACTTCAAGCACAGCGGCCCCTTTGCGCTGCGGGATGTAAGAGCGGCAACCTGTACCGAGAAGGGCTATTCCGGCAACCAATACTGCACAGCGTGCGACAGAATCGCGCAGAAGGGCGTCTCTACCCCGTCCCTCCACGAAATTGCCGGTAACTACAAGCTGGTCAATGAGGTTAAGCCCGGATGCACCACCACAGGCTATAGCGGCGACCTGCAGTGCACAGCCGGCTGCGGACAGATTTTCCGCTACGGTCATGTCACTAATAAGCTCAGCCACGACTGGGACGGCGGCAAACCCGCAACACAGGGCAAGAGCGAAGGCATTCTCTACACCTGCCGGCGCGCCGACTGCGGCGAGACAAGGTTCGTCAGAGGCCCCGCCGCGACCGGGTACCCCGTCACGGTCATCAATGGCACGGCCTCCGTTGCCGCTGGCACTCCCATCACCGACAAGATCGAGCAGAACACCGTTGTGACCGTTACGGCGAACGCACCGGAGACCGGCAAGGTCTTTGACAAGTGGGTCGTGCTGGAGGGCAATGTCACCCTGACAGACGCCACCAAGGCCACCACCACCTTCACCATGCCCGGTAATGCTGTGAAGCTCGAGGCCACCTATAAGGATGCGTCTCCCAGCCATACCCACAGCTACGCCGCGGAGTGGAAGTATGACGGCACCAATCACTGGCATGAGTGCGAGTGCGGCGACAAGGCCGACACGGCAGCACACAGCTTCCAGTGGGTGATCGACAAGGCCGCCACCAAGGAGGCCACCGGCATCAAGCACGAGGAATGCACCGTTTGCGGCGCCAAGCGCAGCGAGAACACGGTCATCGACAAGGATTCCGGTTCTCCCCAGACCGGTGACAGCAGCAACCTCATCGGTTGGCTGGCTGCTCTGTTCGTCAGCGGCGGCGTTCTGACCCTGCTGGGCGTAAGCAGCAAAAAGAGAAAGGAATCCGAGGCCGAATAAGCCGACGCTTCCGAAATCGAAATAACCAGTCAAAACCTCCGGCCAGTGGAGCGGTGACTTAGGAAAACATGGAAGCAAGGAACGGTATAGCTTAACGGCTATGCCGTTCTTTGCTCTTTTTTGCTTGCGTTGCGGGCGTTTTCGATTGGCTGCGTGAAGTCAAATGCACCGGTGAAGTTATGCCGATAAAGCGGCAGGAATTGCGATAACGGCATTATTATAGCGCTCTTTTTGCTGCTTGTTAATGCAAATTGCACACTGCTTTGTAAAAATGCTTCTTGATAATGCTATTTTGGAGAATATCCATAAAAAGCTGCCAGGGAGATCAACTCCCCGGCAGCTCTTTTACGCTTCTCGCTTTTGGAGCGCAAGATTGCGTTGCACCGGCCAATGCGCCGCCGCTGATAAACAGTAGAACAATCCACAAAGCTGCATTGCTTGTGTCCCTGGTTTTCGGAGGAGTTGCTTCTCCGCTTGCCGGCTTCTGCGGCTTGTCCGGCTCTTTTGGCGGCTGCTCGGGCCGCGTCGGCGTATTGCTACCCTTATCAAGCGTTCCGATCAGTCCATTGACGGTAGAAAGCAGCGCTTCTGCCTCATTTTTTCTGCCGATGTGAGATTGCCGGAGGAAAGCAGTGCTTTTGCATCCGCCGCCAGCTTTTCAAGATCCGCCTTGTCCTTTTTGCTTACCGTATCGGCAGAATACCCATTTACGGCTGTGCGGAGCACATCAAGTTTCTCGCTGGCCTCTGTGATCTTATTCTCCAGCTTTTTGCACAGGTCAAGGGCGGCTTTCAATTCATTCCACTCAGCCTCTGTCGATTCGTTTTCATCAAACGCTCCGGCAATGTCCAAAAGCTGTTCTTCGATCTCTGTAATGAGTGCACTATCGGCTGATGTTACCGTGTTCTCGGAGAGACTTCCAAGCTTTTCGGTAAGGGAAGAAATGGGCTTCATATACACGGTATAAACCGTTTCGTTGCCGACGCTGTCTTTGACACTGATTGTGTAGGTTGTGTAAAAGCTGTGTGAAATATAGGGACGGTATCCAGTGCGGCAACATCCGTGCGATTCCGTCAAAATTAAAGCGAAGATCCTCCCGGTAACCTGTGGAAAAAAATGACCCTTGCGGCATAAATCCGGAAATTTGACGGATAATAGGAGTACTA
>OJAR01000346.1_pt1 | contig 15504 bp, 13 predicted proteins | sample 1589431 | NCBI WGS metagenome assembly OJAR01 (sample SAMN03283242) | human gut metagenome | biome: human-associated habitat; material: feces | host: Homo sapiens | place: Peru | collected 2012 | reverse complement strand
TACGCAGGGGTGGGGGTGCGGCGCATATCGGCGGCGGGGTGGGCGTGTGGGGGATCACGGATCTCCACGTCGCTTCGCTCCTCGGAATGACAGGGGGCAGAAAAGTTTTCGCCTAATTTATTTCATAGTATAACACAATTATTACCATTTGTACACCCCCAACCGTTCCCTATGTTTTTGCTCTGTTCGACAGGACGGAAAAAAGTGGGCGGCGGGGGCAAGAAACGCTTGTGTGCGCTGCGTTAATATGGTATAATGAACAATCAAAATGAAACTGGGTCACTATCCGCATACGCCGTATACGACCCGCACACCACAAGGGAGGGCAGACCATGAACGAGAAGATCCGAAAACTCGTCCGAACCAATACGGTGCTGTATATGCTGCTGCTGCTCGCGTTTGCGGGGGTGACGGTGAAGGTGTCGCCGATCCTGGCGGTGTGCGAGGTGGGGGCGGCCGTGCTGGTGTGGTATGTCAGCCACCGCCGCAGCAAGCTGATGCAGCAGCAGCTGCATCAGTATGTGGAGCGCATTTCCGGCGGGGCGGACACCGCCAAGGCCAGCAATATGCTCTTTGCCCCCATGCCCATGATGGTGTTTAACCCGGACAGCGACGACGTGCTCTGGGCCAACGACCTGTTCATGGGGCTGCCCAAGGTGGGGAACGACATTTTCGAGTCCAGAGTGGGGCAGGTGGTGCCGAACTTTGAGACCCACTGGCTGCTGGAGGGCAAGAGCGAGTACCCGACGCTGTTTACCTGGAACGGCCGGCGCTACCGTGTCTTCGGCTGCCTCTCCAAGCCCGAGGGCGAGGGGCATCTGGGGGTGCTGGCCACCACCTACTGGATGGACGTGTCGGATCTGGAGCACATGCGCGCCACGCTGGCCGAAACAAGGCCGGTGATGGCGATTGTGATGATCGACAACTATGAGGATCTCATGAACGCCTGCCCCGAGGGAAAGCGCTCGGCGGTGCGGGCGGCGGTGGAAGAAAAAATGGATCAGTGGCGGGGCACCAGCGGCGTCCTCGTGATGAAATACGACAGAGACCGCTACCTCATGGTCTTCACCGAGAAGCAGTACGAAGCCTTTGCCGCAGGGCGCTTTGCCATTCTGGACGAGGTGCGCACGGTGCAGGCGGCGGAGGGCGTGTGCGCCACCATGTCCATCGGCGTGGGGCGGGAGGCCGAGGGCTTCGAGGCGCTGTATAAAAACGCGGGGCTTGCACTGGAAATGGCGCTGAGCCGCGGCGGCGATCAGGCCGTGGTGAAGGACAAGATGAACTTTGAGTTTTACGGCGGCCGCGCCAAGGCCACGGAAAAGCGCACCAAGGTCAAATCCCGCGTTATGGCCAACGCCCTGGGCGACCTCATGGACGACACGGAGCATGTGTACGTCATGGGGCACCAGTACGCCGACATGGACACCCTGGGCGCGGCGGCAGGCGTATGCGCCATAGCCCGCAAGCGGGGGAAGACCGCCCGCATCGTGCTGGACATGGAGAACAACTCCGTGGGGCCTATGCTGCGCAAGCTGAAGGCGCTGCCGGAGTATAAAGACGTGTTCATCGGCGGGGGCGACGCCTTTTTGCGGGTGCAGCCGGACACGCTCCTGGTGGTGGTGGACACCAATCGGCCGGCCAGCGTGGAGTCCGAGCCGCTGCTGGAGAGCTGCAACCGCGTGGCCGTTATCGACCACCACCGCCGCGGCAGCAGCTACATTGAGAAAATGGCGCTGAACTATCACGAACCGTATGCCTCCTCCGCCAGCGAGCTGGTGACGGAGCTGCTGGGGTATCTGCTGGAGCCGGGCGACCTGCTGAAGACCGAGGCGGAGGCGCTGCTGGCGGGCATCGTGCTGGACACCAAGAACTTTACCAACCGCACCGGCGGACGCACTTTCGAGGCGGCGGCGTACCTGCGCCGGGCCGGAGCGGACACGCAGGACGTGCAGCGGATGTTCCAGAGCGATCTGGAGTCCATGATCGCGCGGTATGCCATCATCCGGCAGGCGGAGCTTTACCGCGAGGATCTGGCCATTGCGGCCATTGACGAGGAGTGCCAGCGGGTGACGGCGGCCAAGGCGGCCGACGAGCTGCTGACCCTCAGCGGCGTGCAGGCGTCCTTCGTGTTCTATCCCAAGGAGGGCGGCGTGTATATCTCCGCCCGCTCGCTGGGCGAGGTGAACGTGCAGGTCATCGTGGAGGCGCTGGGCGGCGGAGGAAACTCCACCAGCGCCGGCGGCCAGCTGCCGGATGTGACGGTGGACGAGGTGAGGCAGAAGCTGAAGGAAGCCATTGACAAATACTATGAAAAACCCAACCAAGGAGGAACGAATAAATGAAAGTCATTCTGAAGGCCGACGTGAAAGGCAAGGGCAAGAAGGGGCAGATGATCGAGGTGGCCGAGGGCTACGCACGCAACTTCCTCATGCCCAAGGGCCTGGCCGTGCTGGCCACGGCGGACGCCATGAACACCATGCGCCTGCAGGAAAAGGCAAAGGCCAAGGCCGACGCGGAGGCTAAGGCCGCCGCCACGGAGATCGCGGAGAAGCTCAAGGGCATGCAGGTGAAGGTGCCGTCCAAGGGCGGCGAGGGCGGCAAGCTCTTCGGCGCCGTGACAGGGCGCGAGATCGCCGCGGCGCTCAAGGAGCAGCACGGCGTGGACATCGACAGCAAGAAGCTGGTGCTGGACGAGCCTATCAAGAGCTTCGGCAGCTACGAGGTGAAGGCCAAGCTGGGCTTTGAGATCAGCGGCACGGTGTACGTCATTGTGACGGAGGAGAAGTAAGAGAAAACGATGGAGAGGAGGTTTCCCCTATGCCTATGGACGAACTGCTGAGCCGCGCCATGCCCCATTCGCCGGAGGCGGAGCAGGCGGTGTTAGGCTCCATGCTCATCGACGCCGACTGCGTGAAGGACGTTATGGGCAAGCTGCAGCCGCAGGATTTTTACCTGAAGCAGAATCGGGAGATCTTTGAAACCATTTACTCCATGTTCATCTATTCCCGCCCCATTGACGGCGTGACCGTGGCGCGGGAGATGGAAAAGGCCGGCGTGTACCATGAGGACACAAGGGCATACCTGCTGCAGCTCATGGAGGTGACGCCCACCTCCGCCAACGTGATGGAATACGCCGGTATCATTCGGGACAAGGCGCTGCTGCGCGCCATGGCCAAGGCGGCGGGGGACATCAGCAGCATGGTGCAGGAGGGCGTGGGCACCGCCGGAGACCTGCTTTCGGCCGCCGAGCAGAAGATCTACGCCATCCGGCAGGGACGGGGCAGCCAGGAGATGACACCGGTGAAGGCCGTGCTGCCGGACGTGATGGAGCAGCTGGGCAAGCTCATGGGCAGCACGGAGCCGCCGGGACTTTCCACGGGGCTTTCCGCCGTGGATCGGAAGATCAACGGGCTGAACAAGTCGGACCTGCTGCTGCTGGCCGCCCGACCCGGCATGGGCAAGACCAGCATGGCGCTGAACATCGCGCTGGCGGCGGCCAAGGCATCGGGCAAGACCGTGGCCATCTTTTCCCTGGAAATGTCCAAGGAGCAGCTGGTGACGCGGCTGCTGGCCAACGAGGGACTTATCGAGAACACCCGCCTTTCCACCGGCAACCTGCGGGAGAGCGACTGGATGAAGATCATGCAGGCGTCCTCCGTGCTCAACGAAACCGACATCCGCATCGACGACAACCCCCTGCTCACCGTGGCGGACATGAACTCCAAGTGCCGCAGGCTGGAGAATTTGGGGCTGGTGGTCATCGACTATCTGCAGCTGATGACCTCCGCCGGAGGCAAGGGCTACAGCGGCGAGAACCGCCAGCAGGCGGTGGCGGATATTTCCCGTATGCTGAAGATCATGGCCAAGGAATTGCAGGTGCCGGTGCTGTGCCTTTCGCAGCTTTCCCGCGCCAACGAGAAGCGGGAGGACAAGCGGCCCATGCTGTCGGATCTGCGTGAATCCGGCGCCATTGAGCAGGACGCGGACATCGTGATGTTCCTGTACAGGGACGATTATTATAATGAGGACTCCGAAAAGCGGAACATTGCCGAGTGCATCGTGGCCAAAAACCGCCACGGCGAAACGGGCAAGGTGGAGCTGCGCTGGATGCCGGACTACACGGCCTTCAGCACGCTGGAAAACCGCTATGAGGAGTGACGGGCTGAACCTGCTGCCGTTTATGCGGGTGCATGACATGCTGCCGGAAAAGGGCGGGCGCATCCTGTGCGCCGTCAGCGGCGGGCGGGACTCCATGTGCCTGCTGCACTACCTCTGGAAGCTGGGAGAAACGGAAGGATTTACCGTGGCCGCCGTGCACATGAACCACGGGCAAAGGGACACGGCGGAGCGGGACGTCTGCTTCGTGCAGAATTTTTGTCGGGAGCGGCGCATCCCCTGCGTGACCGAGCGGGTGAGCGTGCCGGAGAAGGCAAAGGAGTGGGGCGTGGGCATCGAGGAGGCCGGACGGCGGCTGCGGTACGCGGCCTTTGAGCGGGCGGCGGAGCTGACGCAGGCCGACCGCATTGCCACGGCGCACCACGCCGGCGACCAGGCGGAGACGGTGCTGCTGAACCTGCTGCGGGGCACGGGGCCGGAGGGCTTGACGGGCATCCCGCCGGTGCGGGGGAACATCATCCGCCCGCTGCTGCAGACCTCCCGACGGGAGATCGAGGCGTATCTGGCCGAAAACGGCATCCCCCATATCGAAGACGAGACCAACGGGGACATCACCATGACCCGCAACCGGCTGCGGCTGACTGTGATGCCGCTGCTGAAGGAGCTGTACCCTGCCGCCGAGGAGAGCATCTGCCGCACGGCGGAAATTCTCCGGCGGGAGGAGGCATGCTGGCAGGAACAGGTGCGCTCGGCGCTGCCGGAGAAGGGCGCAGAGGCGTCGTGCGCGGCGCTGCTGGCGCTGCCCTATGCCCTGCGGCTGCGGGTCATGCGGGCGCTGACGGAGCGCATGGCCATGGGGCGCAAGGACTTCGGCGCCGTGCACTACGAGGCCATGGAGGCGCTGCTGCACAAGGACGGCGGAACGCTGCGTCTGCCGGACGGCGTGGTGGCGCTGCGGCGGGGCGACGTTTTTTTACTGCAAAGAATAGAAAAGCAGGAGGCTTCGGCGCCGTTGGCCATGGGGACGACCCTGTGGGGCGGATACAGCATCACCTGCGAGAGAAAAAGAAAACCCTATGCGCCGCAGCGGAATGAGATGGCGCTGGGGTGTGATATAATAGGAAGCGAACTTACGGTGAGCGCCTGCCGGTCGGGGGAGGGTCTCCGGCTGGCGGGAAGCCGAGGCCGGCGCAGCGTGAAGCGCCTGTGCGCCGAGAGAGGAATAGACCCCGTGGAGCGGGATCATTTGCCGGCTATTTATGCGGGCGAGCGGCTGGCGGCTGTGTGGCCGCTGGGCGCGGACGAGGAATTTCTGCCGAGGGAGACCGACGACGAGATGATAATTATTAAGCTCGAGAGAGAAAAATCAGGAGGATATGGCAATGGCTAAAAGCAACATGAATCAGGACATTTTGGAGGTGCTGCTGTCCGAGGAGCAGATCCGGCAGCGGATCCAGGAGATGGGCGACGAGCTGTTTGACAAGTTCGAGGACAAGGATCCCATGTTCGTGGGCGTGCTCAACGGCTGCTTCGTGTTCATGGCGGATCTGGTGCGGGCTACCCAGCTCAAGAGTGAGGTGGAGTTCATCAGCGTGTCCTCCTATAAGAACGCGACGAAAAGCTCCGGTGTGGTGGAGATCACCCGCGACCTGCAGCGCGACATCACCGACCGCAACATCATCGTGGTGGAGGACATTCTGGACTCCGGCAACACCCTCTATTTCCTGCAGAACTATCTGCGCGCCAAGGGCGCAAAGTCCATCACCATCGTGACCCTTCTGGATAAGCCCTCCCGCCGCGAAAAGCCCATTGTGCCGGATCTGGCCGGCTTTGAGGTGCCGGACGAGTTCGTGGTGGGCTTCGGGCTGGACTACTGCCAGCAGTACCGCAACATGCCCTACATCGGCGTTTTGAAGCCCGAGGTCTACAGCAAGTAATTTTTTCTGCGGAGAACGGGCAGAACAGGAGGAACACATGGACGAAAACAGGGACGGCCTGCAGCCGGAGAGCAAACCTGATACGGAGCACCGCGCCGGCGAGAGCTGCCCGGGACGGCGGCTGGAAAAAGGGGGCGGCTTGCGCAGGCTGTGGCAGGAATATGGGTTCATCCCCGTGACGGTGGCGGCGATGCTGCTGCTGTTTCGGGTGATCTTGCAGATCGCATGGGTGCCCAGCAGCTCCATGGAGACCACGCTGCCCACCAAGTCGCTGCTGCTGTCGTGGCAGCTGCCGTATGTGTTAGCCGACCCCACGCCCCAGCGGGGGGAAGTGGTGACCTTCTGGAGCGACGAAATGAACAAGCTGCTGGTCAAGCGGGTCATCGGCCTGCCCGGGGACACCGTGAGCTTTCGGGACGGCTATGTGTATATAAACGGCGAAAAGCTGGATGAGCCGTATCTTTCCCAGCAGGGCATCACCGCCGCCGGCCGGCAGGAGGAATACACCGTGCCGGAGGGATGCCTGTTCTTCATGGGCGACAACCGCACCGGCTCCTATGACGCACGCTCGTGGGAGGAGCCGTACATTCCCGTGGGCAATGTGCGCTCCCATGTGATGCTGTGCGTATCCGTGCTCAAGGACAACAGCTGGCGGGGCATTCGGGCGGTTTCATAAAAAGGAGATGGATCTGTGACGCAAAGAAGAATTCGACCCGGCAGCATTCTGCTGGTTTTGCTGCTGGTGATGCTTATTATGACGGTGGTGCGGAACATGAGCGCCGGCGGCAGCGATGTGGCCTACAGCGACATGTGCCGCTATTTCCGCGAGGAAAAGGTGCAGTCCTTCACCATCACCGGCGACAAGCTGACGGCGAAGCTGCAGGATAATTCCGCAGTTTCCTGCACCATCGGCAGCGTGGAGACGTTTTACACGGATATGGACGGGCTGGTGCAGCAGCAGGTGCAGAGCGGCCTTGTGAAGCAGCAGAATTTCGTCCACGCCACCAACTGGGTGAGCACGCTGCTGCCCTATGTGCTGGGGGTCATCGGCTTTATACTCATTATCAATCTTATGGGGCGCATGTCCGGCGGCGGCAATGCGGCTGCGCAGGACAAGATGGCCAAATTCGGCCAGGCGCGGGTGCAGATGCCCGGACGGGGCGAGGATCGGGTGACCTTTGACCAGGTGGCCGGCGCCGACGAGGAAAAGGAGGAGCTGCAGGAGATCGTGGAGTTCCTGCGGGATCCGGACAAGTATTTGCAGCTGGGCGCCCACATCCCCAAGGGCGTGCTGCTGGTTGGCCCTCCGGGCACCGGCAAGACCTTGCTGGCCAAGTCCGTGGCCGGCGAGGCGGACGTGGCGTTTTTGTCCATCTCCGGCTCGGACTTTGTGGAAATGTATGTGGGCGTGGGCGCCAGCCGTGTGCGCGACCTGTTTGAGCAGGCGAAAAAGCAGTCGCCGGCCATTATTTTCATAGACGAGATCGACGCCGTGGGACGCAAGCGCGGCAGCGGTCTGGGCGGCGGACACGACGAGCGGGAGCAGACCCTGAACCAGCTGCTGGTGGAGATGGACGGCTTTGCCGCCAGCCAGGGCGTGGTGGTGCTGGCCGCCACCAACCGAGTGGATATTCTGGATCCGGCGCTGCTGCGCCCCGGCCGGTTCGACCGGCAGGTGTATGTGGGGCTGCCGGACATCGCCCGCAACAAGCCTCTGGCGGAGGACGTGGACCTGGCGCAGATCGCCCGCGGCACCGCAGGCTTTACCGGCGCGGATCTGGAGAACCTGCTCAACGAGGCGGCGCTGCTGTCCGGACGGCGGGGCGAGGCCATGATCCGGCAGAAGACCATTCAGGAGTCCATTATCAAGGTCATCGCAGGCCCCGAAAAGCACAGTCGGGTCATTCCCGAGCAGGAGCGCAAGCTCACCGCTTTCCATGAGGCGGGACACGCTGTGGTGATGCACGACCTGCCGGATCAGGATCCCGTGCATCAGATCACCATTGTACCCCGCGGGCAGGCGGGCGGCATGACCATCAGTCTGCCGGAGGAGGATCGATCCTACCTCTCCAAGCGGTACATGGAGGACGAGATCGTGGCGCTGCTGGGCGGTCGCGCCGCCGAGGAGCTGATGCTGGGGGACATTTCCACCGGCGCCTCCAACGACCTGCAGCGCGCCACGGCCATTGCCCGAAAAATGGTGGGCACCTACGGCATGTCCAAGCGGCTGGGGCATGTGGCCTTCAACGCCGGCAGCGACGAGGTGTTCATCGGCAAGAGCATGGGGCACACCCGCCCCTATTCCGAAAAGATCGCGGCGGAAATGGACGACGAGATCCAGCAGATCCTGGCGGACGCCTACGCCCGCTGCACCGAGATCCTCAAGCGGGAGCAGGACAAGCTGCAGACCGTGGCGGACTTCCTGCTGGAGCACGAGACCATGACGGCGGAGGAGTTTGAGGCTGTTTTTGCGGCAGAAAAGGCATAATAGTGCAGAAAATCGTCCCTTTGGAGCGCCCAAAGGGACGATTTTTTTGGAGGCGCGGCGCGGCGCGTTGTGCAAAATCACGAAACGCCTTGTCTGCCAATGGGGGACAGGAAAGGCGAAAAAATGGGAAATGAGCGCGCTGTGAGGGTGTTTGTACACGGGTGACGGACAGCACGAAGGGCGGAAAGGGAAGATGCTTTCGGCTTTTTGCCAAAGAGGCGGAAAATTGCGGCAACATTTCTACTTGCATTCAAGCGGCGTTTCTTATAAAATATACGGGTAACCACAGGCTGCGTTTTTGCAGCACGTGAGCAAACATTTTATGGAGGAAGACAAGATGAAAAAGTTTATTGCTCTGCTGCTGGCTCTGGTCACAGCACTGTCGCTGGTTGCCTGCGGCAGCAAGGACAGCGGCACCGACGGCGATGTGATCAAGGTCGGTATCTTTGAACCCACCTCCGGCCAGAATGCGGCCGGCGGCAAGAAAGAGATCCTGGGCATTGAGTATGCACACTCTCTGAAGCCCACCGTCACCATCGGCGGCAAGGAATACAAGATCCAGCTCATCACCGCCGATAACGCTTCTGAGCAGGCCAAGGCACCCGCTGCCGCGCAGACCCTGATCTCCAAGGGCGTGTCCGTGGTGATCGGTACTTACGGCTCCGGCTGCGCCATTGCCGCCGGCAAGCTGTTCGAGTCTGCCAAGATCCCCGCTATCGGCACCTCCTGCACCAACCCGCAGGTGACCGAGGGCAACGACTTCTATTTCCGCGTTTGCTATATTGACCCCTTCCAGGGCGCCGTGATGGCAAACTTCGCCAACAAGGAAAAGGGCAGCAAGAACTGCGCCCTGATCATTGAGTCCGGCGACGACTACTCCGCCGGTTTCGGCAACTATTTCCAGAAGGAAATGGAGCGTCTGGGCGGCAAGGCTACCGTTCTGGAGTTCCAGAAGGGCGAGGCTGACTTCTCCACCATGATGGCCACCATCAAGTCCGCCGGCTACGACGGCATCTTCGCTCCCGTGTCCATCGAAACGGCTGCCATGATCATCAGCCAGGCTCGTGACAACGGCATTACCTGCCCCATCATGGCCGGCGATACCTGGGATGACATCTCCATCGCTCAGCGCACCGGCGACAAGGCCACCGACATCTACTTCTCCGCTTTCTTTGATGCGGCTGACGAGTCCAACGCCGAGGGCAAGAAGTTCGTGGAAGGCTTCACCAAGTGGGTGGCCGAGGACAAGACCCGCATCGAGAACAACGGCGGCACCGCCGAAGCTGTTTCCAGCGTGACTCCCTGCGGCTACGACGCCTACATGGCTGCCGTTAACGCCATCGAGAAGGCCGGCTCCACTGAGGGTGCTGCCATCCGCGACGCGCTGGCTGCCCTGGAGGTGAAGGGTCTGATCACCGGCGACCTGAAGTTCGATGCCAACGGCAACGCCGTGAAGAACTATGCCGTTATCAAGACCATCAAGGACGGCGAGATCGTGTACTTCAGCACCTATAACGGCTGATAAACAGGCGGCGCGCATAAACGCGCATATAAAAACGACATAGAGCTGCATCGTGAGGGGAGCGCCGCTCCCCTCACGATGTGGACTTTGATGACTCTTGCGTTTTCGGCAGACGAGGGACATCCTTCCCCCGAATGCTGAAAGCGCAAGATTCATATAAAAGGAGGTTCCCGTACTTATGCATGACGCAGCTTACTATATTCAGCTGCTGCTCTCCGGCGTCACGGTGGGCAGCCTGTACGCCCTCATCGCCATCGGCTACACCATGGTCTACGGCATTCTGCGCCTCATTAACTTTGCCCACGGCGATATCTTCATGATGGCAGGCTTTTTTATGGTGTATATCTCCGCTTCCTGCTCCTTGGCGGTGTCCATTCCGCTGGTGCTGCTGCTGACGGTGCTTTTGGGCGTAGCCATTGAAAAGGCGGCGTATAAGCCCCTGCGCACGGCGCCGAGAATGTCCGTGATGATCTCGGCCATCGGCGTGAGCTACCTGCTGCAGAATCTGGCCAACTATATCACCGGCGGCATTGCCCGAGCCTATCCCGATATTCCCTTCCTGACGCAGGTGCTGAACATTGGCGGACTGAACATCAAGCGCATTACCATCATCACCCCCATCCTCACCATTGTCCTGGTGGTGGTGCTGGTGATCCTCATCCAAAAAACCAAGATCGGCATGGCCATGCGCGCCGTGTCCCGCGACTTTGAGACCTCGCAGCTCATGGGCATCAAGATCAACAGCGTCATTTCCATGACCTTTGTCATCGGCTCGTTTTTGGCGGCTGTGGCCTCTATTCTGTATTTTTCCAATTATGGACAGGTCAGCCCCATGATCGGTGCTATGCCCGGCCTGAAAGCGTTCGTGGCGGCTGTGTTTGGCGGCATCGGCTCCATTCCCGGCGCTGTCATCGGCGCCTTCATCATCGGTATCTGCGAGTCCTTTATCAAAGCCAATGAAAACATCGCCGTGTTCAGCAACGCTTTTACCTTTGCCCTGCTGATCGTGATCCTGCTGTGCAAGCCCAACGGCCTGTTCGGCGAGAAACTGACGGAGAAGGTGTAAGCGTATGAAGAATAATAAGAAAAGAAATCTGCTGCTGTCACTGATCCTGGCAGCCGTCTGCATCGCGTTTTTGCTGTATGTGGATAAGTTCCAGCATTACTCCATGCTGGCCACCGTTTTGAAAAAAGGCGCCATCTACTCGCTGGTGGCGGTGTCGCTGAACCTGCTCAACGGCTTTACGGGGCTGTTCTCTCTGGGACAGGCGGGCTTCATGATGATCGGCGCCTATACCTACAGTATCCTCACCATCCCTGTGGCGGATCGACTGGGTGTGTATCAGTATTTTGACGGCGGCATCGTGCAGTTCTGCTTGCCCATGATCGTGGGTCTTATTCTGGCGGGTGTCGTGCCGGCTATCTTTGCTTGGCTCATCGGCCTGCCGGTGCTGAAGCTCAAGAGCGACTATCTGGCCATTGCCACCTTGGGCTTTGCCGAGATCATGCGCGCCATTATCCAGTGGAAGCAGGTGGGGCCGCTGACCAATGCGTCCAACCTGTTGCGCGGATTTGCCGACTTTGATTCCGTTCTGTTCCCCTTCATCGTGTCGGCCATCTGCATTGCCTTCATCGTGCTGCTTATTAACTCCACTTACGGACGCGCCTTCAAGGCCATCCGTGACGACGAGATCGCCGCCGAGGCCATGGGCATCAATCTGGCCAAGCACAAGATGCAGGCCTTCCTCATCAGCTCCTTCTTCGCCGGCGTGGGCGGCGCGCTGCTGGCTATGTTCCAGTCCAGCGTCCAGGCCAACACCTTTACCTCCACCATGACCTACGAGATCCTGCTCATTGTGGTCATCGGCGGCATCGGCTCCGTCACCGGATCCATCATCGGCTCTTTCCTCTATATCGCCTGCTCCGAGTGGTGGCTGCGCTTTTTGGACGACCCCCTGCCCTACCTGGGCGTGAACATCCCGTTCATGCGGGGCGGCTTCCGCATGCTGGTGTTCTCCGTGGTCATCATGATCGTGGTGCTGTTCTTCCGCAAGGGCATCATGGGCGACAGGGAGTTCTCCTGGGACGGCATCATCAACTTCTTCAAAAAACTCTTTAAGAAGAAGGAAAAGACCGCAAAGGAGGTGGCCTCCAAATGAAAAATGTGCTGAAAGTGGAAAACGTCACCATGCAGTTCGGCGGCGTGGTGGCCGTGGATAACCTGACCATAGAGGTCAATGAAGGCGAGATCGTGGCGCTCATCGGCCCCAACGGCGCCGGCAAGACCACGGCGTTCAACGTCATCACCGGCGTGTACGCCCCCACCAACGGGCGGGTGTGCTTCAACGAGAAGTGCATCGTGCGCAATCACCCCACCGGCAAGATGAAAAAGACCTATAAGGGCGAGGATCCCGCCATGTATACGGCGCAGTTTGCTCCGGAGGAGGCTCTGGAGGACGAGGCGCTGAAGGCGTGGAAGCAGGCGCAGAAGGAGCGGGACGAGTACGCTTTTTCCAACCATATTCTGGCGCCCACGCCGGACAAGATCACGGCGCTGGGCATGGCGCGTACCTTCCAGAACATCCGCCTGTGGAAGAGCCAGACGGTGTTTGACAACGTGCTCATCGCCAAGCATCTGCGCCGCACCAGCAACCTCTTCACCGCTGCCCTCCATCTCAACGGCAAGGAGGAGGCACGGCAGAGAGCCGAGGTGCTGGAGCTGCTGAAGCTGGTGGGGCTGGAGGACGTGAAGGACGAGCTGGCTACCTCCCTGCCCTACGGCAAGCAGCGCCGGCTGGAGATCGCCCGCGCCCTGGCCACGGATCCCACGCTGCTGCTGCTGGACGAACCGGCCGCCGGCATGAATCCGCAGGAGACCTTGGAGCTGACGCATTTCATCGGCGAGATCCGCAAAAAATTCAACATGACCATCCTGCTCATCGAGCACCACATGGATCTGGTCATGGACATTGCCGACCGCATCTATGTGCTGGACTTCGGCAAGCTGATCGCCCAGGGCACGCCTGCGGAGATCCAGAGCAACGAGCGCGTTATCGACGCATACTTGGGGGTGGTTGAAGATGCTGAAGATTGAGAATTTGCATGTGTCTTACGGCGGCATCAAGGCGCTGCGGGGCATCAGTCTGGAGGTGCCGGACGGCAAGATCGTCACTCTGATCGGCGCCAACGGCGCAGGCAAATCCACCACTCTGCGCACCATCTCCGGCCTGGTGAAGGCCGACAGCGGCTCCATCACCTACGACGGTCAGGAGCTGCTGGGTAAGCCCATCAACAAGATCCTGGAGGCGGGCATCGCCCAGTCCCCCGAGGGGCGGCGGGTGTTCGCCAACCTCTCCGTGCTGGAGAATCTGAAGGTGGGCGCTTACCTCCGCAAGGATAAGGCCGGCATCGAGAAAGACCTCCAGTGGGTCTACTCCCTGTTCCCCCGTCTGGAGGAGCGGAGCTGGCAGCTGGCGGGCACGCTGTCCGGCGGCGAGCAGCAGATGCTGGCCGTGGGGCGCGCGCTGATGAGCCGGCCGAAGGTTCTGATGATGGATGAGCCGTCGCTGGGTCTGGCGCCGCTGGTGGTGCAGGGCATTTTCGACATCATCCGCACCATCAACAAGGAGGGCGTCACCGTGCTGCTCATTGAGCAGAACGCCAACATGGCGCTGAAGGTGGCGGATCTGGCCTATGTGCTGGAGACCGGCACCATCACCAAGTTCGGCACCGGCGCCGAGCTGCTGGCAGACGAGTCCATCAAAGAGGCTTATCTGGGCAAGAGCAAAAAGTAACACAAGAGCGCCCATACCCGCGGGGGTGTGGGCGCTCGTTTTAAGAGGTGGGAAAATGTTGACTTATGCGGTCATGGCGCTGGCGGCGCTGGCCGGCGGCATCATCCAGCCGCTGACGGGCTTCGGCTCGGCGGTGATCCTGATGGTGGCGGGGCAGTATTTTTTTGATATGACCGTTGCCCCCAGCGTGGTGGCGGCCATATGCGTGGCGCAGGCCGCCGCAGAAGCATCGAGTACCGGCAGATCCTGCCGCCCATCGCCCTGTATACGGCGTGCTCGCTGGTGGTCATCAGCCTTCTGGACGGCATGGATCTGCATCTGCTCACGGCTTTGTTCGGCGGATTTCTGGTGCTGCTGGCGGTGTATTTCCTGTTTTTTGCCAAGCACGTGACGGTGAAGCCCAGCCTTGGAGCGGGGCTGCTGTGCAGCGCTTTTTCCGGCTGCTGCGCCGGAGCGTTTACTATAGGCGGGCCTATGATGGCGCTGTACTTCGTGGCCGTCGCCCGAGACAAGGAAGCCTATGTGGCCGACATGCAGTTCCTGTTTGTCACCACCAACGCCATCAATCTGGCCATGCGGGCTGCCCGCGGACTGTATGGGACGGAGTATCTGCCGGTCACGGCGGTGGGCCATCGGCAACGCTTTGAGCCGCCGCATGAGCGGCGACGTGGCACGGCAGGTGGTCTACATCGGCGTGGGCCTCAGCGGCCTTGTGACGCTGCTGCAGCAGGTGATATAGGGTAATGTAAAGAATGAAAGCGGAAATATCAAAACCACTGTAGGGGCGGGCGACTCTGCCCGTCCGTTTTCAAAATTTGGCAGCGTGGCGGCGAGCGGGCAGAGGCATTCGCCCCTACGCAGAGCAAGAGGTGCCATGCGTATCGGCGGCGGGGTGAGAGCACCCCGCCCTACGGCTCGAATGGAGGGCGGCGCAGGAGGAATACGGATTGCCACACCAGTGACGTCGGTCACTGGTTCGCAATGACAAGAGACATAGGCGCGGTGCGTGGCCGGGCGGGGCGTCAGGGACGCCGATCCCTACGGGAGCATTGCAGGAAGTGCGGCGATTATCGGGCGGGACGATGCGGGCATCGTCCCCTGTGGCAAAAAACGGAGGTTCCCTTTGGGGAACCTCCGAAATTTTTGGTCAATCGGCCGTTACACAGCCGCTGTGTCGGCGGGCGCTTCCTGCGCGGAAGCGGCGGCCTTCTCGATGGTGACCTTGCCATCCTGCAGGCAGATGTGGGCGGTGTCGCCGCTTTGCAGCTTGCCCTCCAGCATCTGCTCGGCCACGGCGTCCTCCACCTCGTTCTGGATGGCTCGGCGCAGGGGACGGGCGCCATACTGGGGATCGAAGCCGTCCTTGGCCAGCGCGGTGACGGCCTCGTCGTCGGCCAGCAGCGTGATGCCCTGCTGCGCCATGCGCTTGCCGGTGATCTCCAGCATGCGCTGGGCGATGCGGCGGATGTCCTCCTCCGTCAGCTGGCGGAACACGATGGTCTCGTCGATACGGTTCAGGAACTCTGGCTTGAAGGTGCGGCGCAGCTCGTCCATGACGGCCTGCTTGATGCGGTCAAAGCGCGCCTTTTCGTCGGCCTCGGTCTCCCGCCCGTCAAAGCCCAGAGGCTTGTCGGCGGCGGTGATGTT
>OJAR01000341.1_pt1 | contig 15667 bp, 13 predicted proteins | sample 1589431 | NCBI WGS metagenome assembly OJAR01 (sample SAMN03283242) | human gut metagenome | biome: human-associated habitat; material: feces | host: Homo sapiens | place: Peru | collected 2012 | reverse complement strand
CACAAATCACCCCACCCAACCCAAATAGAGCAACACCCCTAATTTGAAAAGTCCTCAGGCCAACAAGTCCACGAATCCTCGAAATGTCGAATCTTCGAATTCTCGAAATGTCGATTCTTCGAATTCTCGAAATTTCGAATACCCTCCCCAACTTCCAAGAAACCAAGTTGTCACCTCATCCACCATCATCTCTCGTCCGACTTGTCAGACCTGTCAGACCTGTCCGACACCCCCAAAGCCCCCTGTCTCGTTGACCTGTTGACCCGTTGGCTCGTTGACTGTTTTTTCAAAAAATGCCAATTTTTTGAAAAAACACCCCTGAAAAATTTGTAGATTCAGAAAAAAGCAGTACCTTTGCATCGCAATTAAGCGACAGGGCGTTTAGCTCAGCTGGTTCAGAGCATCTGCCTTACAAGCAGAGGGTCGGCGGTTCGAATCCGTCAACGCCCACAACCCAAGAGACTCGACTAACAAGTCGGGTCTTTTTTTTGCCCCATTACCGAAAAAAGTCAGACCAGTCCTAATTATAATTGGTGTTAATTGGGTTTGAATGGATTAAATTGGTGTTTTCTGTTGGTGGGTTGTTTGTGGTAATTTGTGGTAATTTGTGGCTGATTTTTTTACCACGAATTGCTCGAATGTTTTTTGTTTAATCTCGTTGAATCTGTGTGAGAAATAAAGTGTGAGCAAAGTGTGGTTTACCCCCTTTTTGGCATTGTGTGTGCCCTGTCTGACTGTTATCTTCGCGCTACACAATCAAAACATCTGATGTCTAACATCTAACGTCTAATTTCTCAATCGGTGTTTCGGGTGTTTCGGGTGTTTCGGGTGTTTCAGATGCTCCGAAAAAAAGACCCGGCTGCGGTGGGGAGTCGGGTCTTGGGTTGGGATTATTCGTGATTGGGATTATTCGCGGGTGGGGATTTCGGTGGATTTCCACAGGCCGTGCAGGTTGCAGTATTCATACACTGCCTTCACTTTCTCGCCGCAGTCGCAATACACGGCTTCTGCTGGCTTGGCTGGGTCGAGGTGAATGATTTTCAGTCCGCAGCACGATTCCACAGCCACGAAGCAGATGTGGTGCTCTGGAGTCATAGGGTGGGGCACTGAACTGACGGTGATTTTGAGTTTGCCATCTTCTTGGCGAGTGACTACTGGCACGTGTTTCTCTGCCGCGCCGTCGGTCTGCATAGCGTTGAGGTGCATCATTGGTTTTCCGCAGCACACTGGCACCACGCCCGAATCTTCAATCACGGCAAACACATTGCCGCAAATAGGACATTTATAAAACTTAGCTTCCATAATTTTGATGTTTAAATGGTTTATAATAAGGTGAATACATCTCTCATACAGCAAATTTATACATTTAGATTCAGAATACCAAATCTCACCACATGAAATCGCCACGAATTTACATTTTTTTGATTAACTTTGCGGTATGAAACGAATTTTATATGCAGTGGCTCTGCTTGCTGTGGTTTTCGGCACATCGCAATATGCGAAAGCACAGGAGAAAGAGTATATTCAGGTGGATTGGTATCCGCTGCTCACCGACAGTGTGGGGTGGAACATCACCAGTGGCGGACTTGCTTTTGGTTTCGTGGATGGCATTTCGACAGAAGCGGATGTGAAGATGGGCAAGTCGTTTGAAATATCGTGGCTCAACGTGATAGGCGCAAAATACAACACAGGCCATGGCCAGCGCATCAGCGTGGGTGTGGGCTTGGATTGGAAAAACTATAAATTAGGCTCGGCGGAGTGTTTCGGCTTGGGTGAAAATGGGTTGACCGTAGGTCCTTACCCTGCCAATGCCAAGTCTTGCAAATCGCGCCTGAAGGTGTTTGCGCTCGAACTGCCCATTATCTTCCGTCAGCGCATCGGAAGTCATGTGGATGTGTTTGTGGGCGAAATCACCAATTTCAATGTTCATGCCAGCGTGCTTACTGAGTATGAGGGTGCAGAAGGCAAGGTGAAGGAAACTACCAGCAAGGGTATTCACCAATCGCCAGTCACTTTCGACGCCATTGCAGGCGTGAATTACCGAAAAGTGGGCGCGTATGTGAGATACAGCCCTTGCCGAGTGATAAAAGACGGCTTCGGTCCCAAAATCCGCACCCTTTCTGTGGGCTTGGTGTTGGGTTTGTAAGTGAAATTTGTGGGCGTTTCATTTGCTAATTCGCCCTAATTCCCTTAACTTCGCATAATAATTTCTGAAAAAAATAAAAATTACATAATGAAGAAAATTCTTTTCCTTTCGCTTGCTGCCATGGCGATGCTCTGCGCATGTACGGGCGGCAACAAATTTAAAGTTTCGGGTAATGTGGAAGGCGCTGCCGACACCACCAACCTTTACCTTGAAGTGGCCAATAATGGCAACTGGTTTATTCTCGATTCCACAACCACCAGCGGTGGCGGCTCGTATAGCATTTCTTACGACGCTCCAGAATATCCCAACATCTATCGTTTGCGCTGTGCCGACAAGTCGATTTACTTTACAGTTGACAGCATTGAGAGCATCACCATCGACTCTAAGTTGAAAACTTTTGACAAGGACTTCAACATCGACGGCACCGAACACGCAAAGCAAATCAACAAGATTGAAAAAGAAGCCATCGAATATGCGAAGGAAGGCACTCCTGCATCAAAGATAGAGGCATGGAAGAAGCAACTCGCCAATCAGATTCTCGCTGATGAATACGGCTCAGGCATCGTGGCTTACTTCATTATCAACAAATACATCAACGGACACCCTCTGTTCGACCCAATGAACGACAGGGATATGAAGATTATTGGCGCAGTGGCTAACGCGTTCAACTCATACCGCAAAGACGATCCGCGCACTCAATACCTCGTGAATATGACGCTTGAGGCTCAAAAGCGCCGCCGTGCAGCCGCTGGCATTTCGGGTGGCACACAGATTCAGGCAGAGGTGGTGAAACTCTTCGACATCACTTTGCAAGACAGCAAGGGCGTGGAGCACTCGCTTGCCAAAGAGGCATCGCAAGGCCGCGTGGTGCTGCTCAACTTCACCATGTACGACCAATCGTTCTCTCCAGCGTTCAACAAGGTGCTCAACGATCTCTACACCCAATATAAGGGACGCGTGACCATCTTCCAAGTTGGTTTGGACCAAAGCCTTGGCGCATGGCGTGATGCCGCTAAAAACATTCCTTGGATTGCCGTTTACGACCCAGCAGGCGAGGCATCAAAGTATGTGCAGCAATATCAAGTGTATAGCATTCCTACCTCATTCATCATCGACAAGAATGGCGAAATCCAGGAACGCATTCAAGACCCACTTGAATTAAAGAAAGCAATTCAAAAATATCTGTAAAAATCAGATTCTTCAAGATAAAGCAGGAGGGTGCACTCAATTAAGAGCGCACCCTCCTGTGGTTTTATTTGTGTTAATGTGTAGGTGATTACAATTGAAGCATACCGAAAGCACGTCGCTATGTTATTTTAGAGCGATTGCCAGAAGTTGAGGTAGCGGTTTGCCACTAATGAGGCGGCGTTGTGCTTTACCACGAAATCGCGGCTGTCGTGGCTCAATTTTGGCAGCAAAGCCTTGTTGCTGACAATCCAGCGCAGTTTTTCCTCAATGTCGCCCTCTGGAGTGGGGCGCACGTTGATGATGGGGTGGTTGGTGGTTTCGCCAATCAAATCGTAATATTCAGGTTCTGCGCCCGATACTGCCACCAAGCCTTCCGCCATGGCGAGAAGTGCGTTGGTGGCTGGCGTGTAGGAGTAGAGTTGGTCGAGCAGCACATGGCTGCGGTTCATGCGACGCACATACTCGTCGTAGGGTAGATTTTCCACACGCTCAATCTCGCACAGGTCGGGCATTTCGCGATGCACATTTTCAAGTGCTGCGAGCAGGCGGTCGGTGCCTTTCAGAATATTGCGGTTGCGCTGAATTCCGATGAAGAATCGCACCTTTTCGGGCTCTTCGTCAATGAAGTGTGGCGTAAGATTATCCACATCAATCGGCAGCCCCGCGTGAATTACCTTATCGCCCATAATCGGTGCGTAAGCCACATAATATTCCCACAGGCAAGCCACCACGCCATCAATGCGCTCCAGCACATAATCGCTGTGGCGCTTCATGAAGTCGGCTTTCCAGTTGTCTTCCTCATATTCCACATATTCCTTCGATTGGTAGAATGGCGATGGCTCGTTGCCAATCATGTAGTCGCTGTAGCGGTATGTTTTGCCGTCGAAGCAAGCGTGGTAGTACACATAATCTGTGCCGAGTGCCGAGAGCACAATCTTACCGTTATGCTTTTTCAGATAGTCGAAAATGGGTCTGATGCGCCATGGCTTCAGTTGCAAGAAAATAGGGTTGGATAGTTCCACAATGTCGAAACCACGCATCTTGTGCAGGTTCGTCAAGAGTTTCGCCACATATTGCACAGCCCCGATTTTGCCGGGATTGCGTCGCAAGTCAATGTCGCGGCCGGTGTTCATCCACCCCGAACCGTTAGATGCCACAATGGCGTGATGCCCCATCTTGCGCAGTTGCTGTGCCAGACATTGGTGCATATTGCTCGCGTCGCCTACAAATAGAATTTTCATCACATCAAAGTTAGCGATTTTTCCGTTATTTTGCAAAAAATGATATTGCGCAAGCCTTTTGCAGAGGGTTGTGTGTTCTAAAAGATAGTAGGTGCGGAGGAAATGTGTATGGCAAGTGTTGCTTTAGTCAAAAAGAAACACTAACTTTGCGTGTTATTTAATCAAAAACGATTTTGTGAAGAAATGAAAGTTGCTATTGTTGGCGCCAGCGGAGCAGTTGGACAGGAATTTATGAGAGTGCTCGATGAGCAAAACTTCCCAATCGATGAACTCGTGCTTTTCGGTTCGGAGCGTAGTGCTGGTCGTATATTCACTTTCCGTGGCAAAGACCATGTGGTTCAACTGTTGCAGCACAACGACGACTTCAAGGGTATAGACATTGCGTTTGTGTCGGCAGGTGCTGGCACAGCAAAGGAGTTTGCGCCCACTATCACCAAGTTCGGCGCCATTATGATTGATAATTCAAGTGCCTTCCGCATGGACGACGATGTGCCATTGGTGGTGCCTGAAGTGAACGCTGAAGATGCGCTCTGCACCCCACGCAATATCATCGCTAACCCTAACTGCACCACCATTCTGATGGTGGTGGCATTGAAGCCACTCGACAACATCTCGCACATCAAGAATGTGCAGGTTTCCACTTATCAGGCAGCCAGCGGCGCCGGTTTGGAGGCGATGGACGAACTTGCGCTCCAATTCTCAGAAATCGCAACCAATAAGGACACGGTGACCGTTCGCCATTTCCAACACCAGTTGGCATATAATGTGATTCCACACATCGATATGTTTATGGATAATGGCTACACTCGTGAGGAAACCAAAATGTATAACGAAACACGCAAAATCATGCACTCAGATATCCGCGTGAGTGCCACATGTGTGCGTGTGCCAGTGATTCGTGCGCATAGCGAATCGGTGTGGATTGAGACCGAGCGTCCAATCACCCCCGACGAGGCACGCCGCGCGCTGATGGGAGCACCAGGTATTACTGTGGTAGATAATCCATCGTGCAACGAATATCCGATGCCGCTTTACGTGAACCGTCAAGACCCTGTGTATGTGGGTCGTATTCGTGAAGACTATAGTAGCGATAATGGCTTGACATTCTGGGTGGTGGGCGACCAAATCAAGAAAGGCGCAGCCCTCAATGCAGTGCAAATCGGACAATACCTTTACCAAAAGGGCGTGTTCAATACAAAGTAAGAACAAAACAAATATTAATAGTAGAATGCTTTTCATAGTAAGTAACACAATTATTTAGAAACTGCTAATTTTTTTTCAAAAAACGAAAGCCGCGTCACTCGTGAGAGCAACGCGGCTTTTGATTTTGTAGAATAGCATTGTATGAATTTCTTAGAAGATGGTGTAGGTGCACTGTAAGGCATCGGAGATGCCGAATAATGCGAAACACCATGCAAGCGTTCTTGCTAACGCAGTTGCAAGAACGCGCAGCTTGGTGATAGAGGTGCTCACAAACGTGAGCCTCGGAGAGGGTCGGTTGTGGTGTCTACATAGGGATGCTATTAAGTAAGTAGATAGTCACTCCAAGTGATTCCGTTTTTCAATGCCAATAATTTAAACTCTTCCTCAAAAGTTTCCCTGGCATGATGCTCTTGTTGACCTTTAATGTATTCCACCACAGCCAATCTTTCTTCATACGACACCGAAAAAGCTGCATATTCTTTTCCCCAACCGTTCCAGTCAGGAAAGAATCCACAAGTACGGGCGAATTCGCTACTTGATTGCTTGATTTGTCGAACCAAGTCAGAAAGTGCCAATGTTGGTTTCAAATCCAACAGTATATGCAAGTGATTGGGCAATCCGTTGATGCGGTAAAGCACACAGTCGTTATTCTTGATTATCTTCCAAATATAGCGATATAGGTCTTCACGATGGTCATTTCTAATGGTCATCTGGCGATTGTGCGTATTGATTACAATATGAAAAATGGCATTAACTCTGCTCATAAGACATTTTTTTACAAAGGTATACGATTATTCAGATAGTTGCAAATATGTGGGTCTGTAATAACACACAACCGACCCTCTCCGAGGCTCATTTTTGAGCAAGCAGCCTATCACCAAGCTGCGCGCCCTTGCGACTATTGTCGCAAGGGCGCTTGCATGGTGTTTCGCATTATACGGCATCTCCGATGCCTTTCTTTGCTTCTTCTCTTATTTTCGTTGCCTTTCAACATCTCCCTCTATGCTCATTTTTCTTTACACTTATTTTCGTGTCGTGGCACCATTGTTACTGGTGGCCTTAAATTGACTTGTCTTTTTAGAGCAGAGAATTTAAGTTGATGCTTTTTGGGTGGGGGGTTAGAAGGTGGAGTTGCCGTTGTGGTCGATGTAGCCCCATTTGCCGTTTTTTCTTACGGCTGCCACGCCGTTGCTGAAGCGGTAGCTGCTGCTAAGCATGTCGCCTGACACGCATGATGGGGTGTAGTCGTATTCGCATGGAATGGCTTGGGTGCCGTCGGGCTTGATGAAGCCGAATTTCTTGTCGGCAGAGTTGAGTGCCACGCCTTCGTAAACGGGTCCTTCAACCTTGAACGCTGGGCGCACCATCATCTTATCCATTAAGCGATAGACGGTGATTGATTCGGTGCCTACGAAGTCTTCCGCTCCCGAAAGGGTGTAGCCTTCGTGGAAGTCGGCGATGAATTTTGGCATTGCAATCTCATCGGTGTAGTAGCGCATAGGTATCACCTCTGTGCCAGTGGTGTCGATGAATCCGTATTGCTGTTCGTTGGAGGTGAACCATGCCATGCCTTCGTGGAAGTCGCCAGTTTTCAAACCCTCTTTGCAAGAGAAAAGCACATTGCCTTTGACATCGATGTAGCTGTATTCGTAGGGGAATTGCGCATCGGCATTGTCTTCCTTATATATAGCCACTGCGGCTTTGCCCTCGCTGAATGGATTGGCGGCATCGTATTTGCAGGGCACCACCTCTTCGCCTTGCTTATTGATGTAGCCATACTTGGCATTGCCTTCATCGTCCATCTTCACCACGCAAGCCAAGCCGTCGTGGAACGCATAGTTGAGCATACCGGCATCGGCAACGAAGTATTTTGCGCCGTCGAGCACCTTATTGCCCTGCTTGTCGATAAATCCCTGGTATTCGTCGTTGGCAACCCATGCGAGTCCTTCGCTAAAGTCGGCAGCCTCGTCGTAGATATAATCCACCACCAGTTTGCCTTCCTTGTTCATGTAGCCCCATTTCAGCACACGCTCGTAGTTGTGCTTCGCGCCAGAGGTTTCCTTCGCCACAGGCACCATACCCTCGCTGAAGTTGCGGATATAGCCGTTGTCGCGGAAAAATCCGTAGTCCTCACGGTCGATACACACATCGTATTGCTTCGGAATGCTGCAAGTTATCACTTCTTTGCCATCGTTGCTGATATAGCCCCATTTGCCGTCTTTCAGCACGGCAGCCATACCGTCGTGGAAAGTTTGTACCACATCGTATTGCTTCACTGTGTTGCAGAAGTCGGGTGTGAGCTCCACATTTTGAGCTTTGGCTCCCCAAGCGCAGGCAAGTGCTACGGAAAGGCAGATTGCTCCTTTTGAAAACTTATTCATCGTATTTCTATTTTGTTGTTATCGATTTTCTTGGTTTGACTTGCTGTTGTCGTTTTGGTTTAAGACTGAAAGCCAAATTATTTGATGTGTGTGCCTTGGCTGAGGTTGCCGAGGCTGCTTGCATGGGTGATAATCACCTCTTTCACGCCATTGTCGATGGTGGAGAAAGCGTTGTCGAGTTTTGGAATCATGCCATCGGTAATCACGCCCTCGCTTTTCAACGCCTCGTAGTCGTGGCGGTTGAGCGATGGAATCACGCTGTCATCATCGTCGGCATCACGAAGCACACCACGCTTTTCGAAGCAGAAAACCAGCGTCACATCGTAGTATGGCGCAAGTCCTTTGGCAGTTTCGGCTGCGATGGTGTCGGCGTTGGTGTTGAGGATATGACCTTGCCCATCGTGGGTGAGCGGAGCCATCACAGGCACCACGCCATTCTCTATGAGGGAGGAGAGTGCCTTGCCATCCACCTTTTTCACATCGCCTACCCAGCCGTAGTCCACCGTCTTAACGGGGCGCTTTTCGCTGAGAATCACATTCATGTCGGCACCGCACAAGCCTATGGCGTTGGTGCCATTCGCTTGCAGGAGCGTGACCACACGCTTGTTTACCAATCCGGCATAAACCATGGTCACCACATCAATCATCTTATCGTCGGTGATGCGACGGCCTTCCACCATAGTGGTTTCGATGCCGAGAGCGGCGGCGGTTTTCGTAGCCAACACGCCACCACCGTGTACCATCACCTTGCGGCCTTCCAGTTTAGAAAGGTCACTGATAAGCTGGTTGAGGGCAGCGGGGTTTTCCACCACCTTGCCCCCAACCTTTACCAGAAGGAGTTTTTGTTTTGTCATCGTTATTTTTCTTTCATAGAATGTGGGCGTGACGCTTATTCAGCGCCAAACTCCATAAGGTAAGCCTTGATAAACTCGTCGATGTCGCCGTCCATCACACCATTCACATTGCTTGTCTGATAGTTGGTGCGGTGGTCTTTCACACGGCGGTCGTCGAACACATAACTGCGGATTTGGCTACCCCATTCAATTTTCTTCTTTGAGTCTTCCACTTTGCGTTGCTCTTCCTGACGGTGTTGCAACTCCTTGTTGTAGAGGATAGACTTCAAGTTGCGGAGTGCGTTTTCGCGGTTCTTTGGCTGGTCGCGGGTTTCGGTGTTTTCAACCAAAATTTCCTCTTCCTCGCCAGTGTATGGGTCTTTGTACTGATAGCGAGCGCGCACACCCGATTCCACCTTATTCACATTCTGACCACCAGCGCCACCGCTTCGGAAGGTGTCCCAAGTGAGGCGTGCAGGGTCGATTTCAATCTCGATGGTATCGTCGATGAGCGGAGTCACAAACACAGATGCGAACGAGGTCATACGCTTGCCTTGGGCATTGTAGGGCGACACACGCACCAAGCGGTGCACACCGTTCTCACTCTTCAAATATCCGTAGGCAAATGCGCCTTCCACGCTGATAGTTACCGATTTGATGCCGGCTTCATCGCCGTCGATGAGGTGTTCGATAGATGTTTTGTAGCCGTGGCGTTCGCACCAGCGCAAGTAGAGACGCATCAGTATCGATGCCCAGTCTTGACTTTCGGTGCCACCGGCTCCTGAATTGATTTTCAGGATAGCGTCCATCTTGTCTTCCTCGCCGCGCAGCATATTGCGCAACTCCAGTTTCTCAATCTTGTCTTTAGCCACGCTGTAGAGGTTGTCGAGTTCTTCTTCCGAGATTACGCCTTCCTTCACGAAGTCGAATCCCACTTCCACTTCACCCACAGCTTGCTCCACTTCCTTGCTACTGTCGATCCAGAAGCGCAGCATTTTTATTTTTTTCATTTGTGCTTCGGCAGCCTTTTGGTCGAGCCAGAAGTCGGGCACATGTGTGCGTAATTCCTCTTCTTCTACTTCAATTTTCTTGCTGTCGATGTCAAAGATACCTCCTCAACGCATCCGAGCGTTCTTGTATCTCTTTTAATTGTTCTTGTGTAATCATCTGAGCTCAATGATTTGTGTTGTTAATACTATGTTTATTTAATTCTAAAAGTCAAATTTATTTTAGGAGAGGCGCAAGTATCGTCTTAACTTCTTCAACTCCCTAACTTCTTAACCTCTGTGTAAGAAATTTTACTTTTTTTCAGCGGCTGCGTAAACTGCATCGATGAGTTTAGCGTAGCGCTTGTTGATTACCTTACGGCGAATTTTCAGCGTGTTTGTGAGTTCGCCAGTTTCCATAGTGAATGGGCGAGGCATCAAGATGAAACGCTTGATTTGTTCGTAACTGGCAAGGTCTTTTTGCCATTCGTTGATGCGCTGTTCCATCATTTTGCGAATATCCTTGTTGTTCACCAAGTCGGCGATGTCGGTATATTCGATTTTCTTCTTTTTAGCGTAGGCTTTCAGCGCATCGAAAGAAGGCACGATGAGTGCTGACACGAATTTTCTGCCATCGCCAATCACAGCGGCTTGCTCGATAAAGAGGTCTTGACCGAGGCGAGTTTCAAGCACTTGTGGTGCGATATACTTGCCGTTGCTGGTCTTAAAGAGGTCTTTCAAGCGCTCTGTGATGATGAGTTGGTCGTGTTCGTTGATTGCGCCACAGTCGCCTGTGTGGAACCAGCCATCTTTGTCGATTGCCTTAGCGGTTTCCTCAGGCTTGTGGTAGTAGCCCTTCATAATTGTAGGACCTTTTACCAGAATTTCGTTCTCGTCGCCGATTCTCACCTTCACGCCAGGGATAGGAGTGCCGATAGTGCCTAATTCCCAGTTGGTGTCGGGCACAAACGATACGGTGGCGGTGGTTTCGCTCAATCCGTAGCCAATGATGATAGGCAGACCAATCGAGCGCAGAAATTCGGTGATATTGTCGGAGAGCATAGCGCCAGCGGTAGGGAAGAGGTGTGGCTGCTCGAAACCGATAGCGGAGCGAAGGCGGCTATACACCTTCTTGTCGAAGTATTGATACTGCTTTTCAAGCAACATTGGCACCTTCTTGCCAGTGCGCACATATTTCATCTCACGCTTTTTAGCCACGGCTATTGCACGCTTGAAAAGCATTCTTACCATAGGTGCGGCATTTTCCACATTGTTGACAATAGCGGTATATACCTTTTCCCAAAAGCGAGGCACGCTGCACATGCAAGTGGGGTGAACCTCCTTCACCGTCTTTTGAATTTCCTTAGGATTGTAGTTGATCACAATGCGAATGCCATTTGCAAGGCAAACAACGCTCCAACCCAATTCAAAGATATGGCTAAAGGGCAAGAAACTCAGCGACAAGTCGGTTTCGTCGTTCAGGCTTGGAATGCGCATGTTGTGCGCCAGAATGGCGGCGTTGAAGTTGGAGTGGCAGAGCATCACACCCTTGGGCAAGCCAGTGGTGCCGGAAGTGTAGATGAGCACCATCAGGTCGGATGGCAAAGCGCTCTCTTTTCGCTTGTTCAGAAGTTCAACGTCGGCATCTTCGCCCCAGTCGAGAAATTCTTCCCAAGTCATGCTGATTTTATCGTCGGCACGCTTCTCAACGAGCGGATTGTAGGTGACCACATATTTCAGTGACGGACATTCGTCAACGATTTCCATAGCAATGTCGTATTGCTGTTGGTCGCCCACGAACAGCACGAGAGTCTGTGCATCGTTAATGATGTAGGCGGCTTCACTCTTGCTGCTGGTGGCATAGATGGGCACAGCCACGCCACGGTTGTAGTATGCGGCAAAGTGAGTGGTCAGAATTTCGGGGCAGTTTTGGGAGAAGATTGCCACCTTGTCTACCACATCCAAACCTGCTTTATATAGCGATTTAGCTTCTCGTTCAATATTGGTTTTGAACTGGTTCCAAGAAATGGACATCCATTCCTGGGTTTTGTAATCACGGAAACGGAGAGCCTCGCGGTCGCCGAATCTACGAGCTTGAGTGCTGATGAGTTCAACTAATTCGTTTACCATCTTTTGTAGTTATTGATTTTCCACTACAAATTTACTCAAATTCCCCTTAATAGTAGTTAAATCCTCGCTTATATTAACATCAATTCCAATAATGCCGTAAAAAAAACCAATTATTAACACTTTGCCACAGAATCCTCTGAGCCACTATTCTTTCTTTGTTTTTTGCTGGTTTTTGGCAGAGTGTTGCAGATTTTTCATATATTTGTAGGAGTGAAACATTTTACCTTCGTAAGAATACAAAAAATAATGGAGATATGAATGCGATGAAATCTATTTTGCTGTCAGCATTGGTGTGCGGTGGCATTTCTTCGGCTTTTGCCGATGTGGTGACTCCTGAATCCACAGGCTTTAAGTTTACCGACACGAAAGTGGTGCCCACCACATCCATTAAAAATCAAAGCGAGACAGGCACTTGCTGGTGCTTCTCGGTGGTGGCTTTCCTCGAAAACGAGATTATCCGCACTTCGGGCAAGAGTGTGGATTTGAGCGAAATGTTTGTGGTGAGGAATCTCTATCCCGAAAAGGCGCAGAAGTTTATGCGTATGGAGGGCGAAATCCGCTTCAATCAAGGCGGTGGCGTGAAAGACGTGCTCTATGCTTGGGATAAATACGGCATGGTGCCCGAAAGCGTGTATTCGGGACTTAATTACGGTGAGGAGATTCACGACCACCTCGAACTCATTGCCGGTTTGAAGGGCTATTTGAAAGGCATTGTGGCGAAGCCCAGCAAACGCTATTCCACCGCATGGCTTCGTGGCGTGAACGGCATTCTTGACGCGTATCTCGGTGAGGTGCCCGAAAAGTTTGAAGTTGATGGCGTGGAATACACCCCAAAAACCTACGCTGCCTCATTCGGCTTGAATATGGCTGACTACAAAGCATTCACCTCGTTTACACATCACCCATTTTATCAGGAGTTCATCATCGAGATTCCCGACAACTGGCTCTGGACCCCTGATGAATGTGCCACTCGATGAAATGGAGCAAATCGTGGACAATGCCATCATGAACGGCTATTCCGTGGCTTGGGCTGCCGACATGAGTGAAAAGAGTTGGCAGTGGGACAACGGTTATGCCATTCTACCCCAACTCAAAACCGAGGCAAACATGACTGCCAAGGAAAAGGAAAGATGGAAACGCCTGCCCGATGCCGATCGTGAAAGTGTACTTTATGATTTTTTCGGACCACAACCCGAAATTGAAGTTACTCAAGAAGTTCGCCAGCAGATGTTCGACTCGTTTGAGACCGTTGACGATCACTTGATGGTGATTGTGGGGCTGGCAAAAGACCAGAAGGGCAACAAATACTACAAAGTGAAGAACTCATTTGGCACAAACCAAATTTACGATGGCTACATCTACATTTCAAGCGCATATTTCCGTGCCAAGACCATCGATATTATGGTGCATAAAGATGGCGTTCCAGCAAGTGTTCAATCAAAAATTGTCAAATAACGGCAATGTACGACATCGACGAAATATATTACGACGCAATCGACCTGCTGAAAGCCATGGTGGCAGTGCCATCGTTCAGCAGAGAGGAAAAGGCTGTGGCAGATGTGGTGGAACAGGCGATGACCAAGTTTGGACTTTGCCCGAAGCGGTATGCCAACAATGTGTGGTGCCAAAGCCAAGATTTCTGCCCCGATAAGCCCACCATTTTGCTCAATGCGCATATCGACACGGTGAAGGTGGCAGAGGGTTGGCAACATTCGCCTTTCGCTGCCACTGAGGAAGATGATGCCATTTATGGCTTAGGAACAAACGATGATGGGGCTTCCGTGGTGTCGCTGATGGCGGCGTTCAGGGCGTTGACCACCATGCCGCAACCTTACAACCTTGTGTTTTTGGCTTCGGCAGAGGAAGAGGTGAGTGGCAAGAATGGCGTTGAGGCTGTGCTTCCGATGCTTCCACCCATTCACTTCGCATTGGTGGGCGAACCTACCAATATGCAGCCAGCCATTGCCGAAAAGGGATTGATGGTGCTTGACGGCGAGATAAAGGGCGTGGCAGGTCATGCGGCGCGCAACGAGGGCGTGAATGCTATCTATAAGGCGATAGATGTGATTGACACGCTCCGCCATTTCCGTTTTGAAAAGGAGTCGGAAATGCTTGGACCTGTGAAGATTTCGGTCACTAAAATTGAGGCTGGCACTCAGCACAATGTGGTGCCCGACAAATGCACCATACTCGTAGATGTGCGCACCACCGATGCCTATTCAAACGAGGAAACCCTACAGATACTGCGCGACGCTGTGCCTGAATGCACACTCACGCCACATTCCACCAGACTGAATCCATCAGGCATTAACGCATCGCACCCTGTGGTGGCTCGTGCCGAAATGTTGGGCAAAACGCCATTCGGTTCGCCCACGCTCAGCGACCAGGCATTGATGTCATTCCCCAGCCTGAAAATGGGTCCTGGCGATTCGGCACGAAGTCACACAGCCGACGAATACATCAAACCGCTTGAAATTCGCCAAGCCATCGACGAATACATCATCATCCTCAACGGCCTCACGCTGTAGAGCGGATTTGGAATAAAAACTAAGGGACGCGATTTCGTTTATCGCGTCCCTTACTTGTATCAGGTGATATGGGGGTTATTTCTTTTGTGCTGCTTTTGCTTTGTGCTTGGCGGCAATTTTTTCGTATTCGGTGTTGCCGGTGGTGAGCAGGGTGTTGTAGCGAGCGTCGTCGTTGATGAGGCGTAGCGCTTCTTGCAAATCCTTGTTGCTGTGGCTCACGATAATGCTGTAGGCACTGTCGTCGCTAAACACATCGCGGCAAATCAAACCCTTCAGGAAGGTGTGGAACACATTCTTGCTGATATTGTATTGCTCCTCGTTGTATTTCACCTTTTCCTTTTCACCAGCAGCGATGAAGTCTTTCATGTCGGCATCGGTGAGGTGGAATTTCGCATCAAAATCCTTCACACTCTTGTAGTTGGCTTTGAGTTCGGCACGGTGCTTGTCCACATAGTCGAGCGCAAATTGGTAAATCACGCCCTTGGCAAGCATGTCGCGGTAATATTTGCTGTATTCAGTGGTGTCGACCGGCACAAACACATCGGGCATGATGCCACCACCGCCATACACGGTGCGCTTTTTCACCAGCGATGTGTATTTGAGTGAATCGTTGAATTGAATGCTGTCGATGTTGTAGTATTCGCCAGCGTTGTAGCGGTCGAGCAAATCCTCGTCGTAGCCTTTCTTGTTGCCCTTGGTGTAAGGCTTCTGAATGCAGCGGCCCGATGGGGTGTGGTAGCGTGCCACTGTGAGGCGCATCATTGAACCGTCTTCAAATTTGATAGGGCGTTGCACCAAGCCCTTGCCAAACGAGCGGCGGCCAATCACCAAACCACGGTCCCAGTCTTGAATGGCACCAGCGAAGATTTCAGACGCGCTTGCACTATATTGGCTCATCAACACCACCAGTTTTATATCTTTGAAATTGCCGTAACCGTTGGCTTTCGCTTCGTTGCGAGGCGAGTTGCTACCCTCAGTATATACAATCATCTGGTCCTTATCGAGAAATTCATTCACCATCTGAATAGCCG
>OJAR01000338.1_pt1 | contig 15707 bp, 9 predicted proteins | sample 1589431 | NCBI WGS metagenome assembly OJAR01 (sample SAMN03283242) | human gut metagenome | biome: human-associated habitat; material: feces | host: Homo sapiens | place: Peru | collected 2012 | reverse complement strand
TAAAAGGTGTGCCGGGCCTGGCGCTGAAGCCTTCGGAGTTCCCGGAGATGCTTCACTACGTGGGTCAGACGCTGATCACCACGGACGGAACCACGCTGCTTGGCGCGGACGACAAGGCCGGTGTGGCGGAGATTATGGACGCGGTGCAGTACATCGTGGAGCATCCTGAGTTCAAGCACGGTGAGATCAAGATCGGGTTCACGCCGGACGAGGAGATCGGACGCGGAGTCGTTAAGTTCGATGTCAAGAAGTTCGGGGCTGAATATGCCTACACGATGGATGGCGGCGAGATCGGAGAGCTGGAGTTCGAGAATTTCAACGCGGCTTCGGCGAAGATACATATTCAAGGAAGGAATGTGCATCCTGGCTACGCCAAGGGCAAGATGAAGAACGCCATTCTGATCGCGACTGAACTGAACGGACTGCTGCCGGTCCAGCAGAGACCTGAATATACCGAAGGGTACGAAGGGTTCTTCCATATCGTCGGGTTCAACGGAACGGTCGAGGAGGCTGACATCACCTACATCATCCGTGACCACGACCGCAAGGAGTTCGAGAGCAAGAAGGCTATTATGCAGAAGTGCGTGGACTTCATCAATGTAAAGTACGGTGAGGGCACGGCGACGACTGTGATCAAAGACCAGTACTACAATATGCGCGAGCAGGTCGAGCCGCACTACCACGTTGTCGAGAAAGCCGTGAAGGCGATGGAGATGGCCGGAATCAAGCCTAAGATCCAGCCGATCCGTGGCGGCACCGACGGCGCAAACCTGAGTTTCAAGGGCTTGCCTTGCCCGAACATCTTCGCCGGCGGCCTGAACTTCCACGGCAAGATGGAGTTCGTTCCTCTCCAGAGCATCGAGAAGGCCTCGCAGGTCATCCTCAACATCATCTCGCTCTACGCGGAGTAAAAGGCCCCGTGGCAGATAACCAACTGGTTATCAACAATATAAGCATTCTCGTGGTGGACAAAACCGAACCACGAGAATGTTTATTTTATTGGTTGCTAAGCTATTAAATGCCACGGCACTCCATTATTTAAGGCAAAGGAGACCGTTGGGATATTCAAAGATTTTCTATTTGATGACACCGAGTTCCTTGCCGACTTTGATGAAGGCGGCGATGGCTTTGTCGAGGTGCTCGCGCTTGTGGGCGGCGGAGAGCTGGACGCGGATGCGGGCCTGGCCCTTAGGGACAACCGGATAGTAGAAGCCGGTCACGAATATTCCTTCCTCGGCCATCTTGGCGGCGAACTTCTGGGACAAAGGAGCATCGTAGAGCATCACGGCGCAGATGGCGCTCTGGGTCGGCTTGATGTCGAAGCCGGCGGCAAGCATCTTGTCACGGAAGTAAGCCACGTTCTCCTGCTGGCGGTCGTGAAGCTCGTTGCTTTCCTTGAGCATCTTGAACATCTCGATGCCGGCGGCCACGATCATAGGCGGCAGAGAGTTGGAGAAGAGATACGGACGGGAGCGCTGGCGGAGCATATCGATGATCTCCTTGCGGCCTGTGGTGAATCCGCCGACGGTGCCACCGAACGCCTTGCCGAGGGTGCCTGTGAATATGTCAATGCGGCCATAGCAGTCATATTGCTCCGCGACTCCGTGGCCGGTCTTGCCGACAACGCCGGCGGAATGGCTCTCATCAACCATCACGAGGGCATCATACTTCTCGGCCAGCTCGCAAATCTTGTCCATCGGAGCGACGTTGCCATCCATTGAGAAGACTCCATCGGTGCAGATGATGCGGAACCTCTGGGCCTGAGCCTCCTGGAGACAACGCTCAAGGTCGGCCATATCAGCGTTGGCGTAACGGTAACGGACAGCCTTGCAAAGACGCACTCCGTCGATGATGGAGGCGTGGTTCAGGGAATCTGAGATGATGGCGTCGTCAGCCGTGAGCAGAGGCTCGAACACCCCACCGTTGGCATCGAAGCATGATGCGTAGAGGATGGTGTCCTCTGTGTGGAAGAAGTCGGAGATGGCAGCCTCAAGCTCCTTGTGAAGATCCTGGGTTCCGCAGATGAAACGGACAGAGGACATTCCGAATCCCCTCTCGTCCATAGCCTTCTTGGCCGCCTCGATGAGCCTCGGGGAATCAGCCAAACCTAAATAGTTGTTGGCGCAGAAGTTAAGAGCCTTGCTGCCGTCCTGGAGAGTGATCTCGGCGGATTGGGCGGAGGCGATGTTTCTCTCGTTCTTGTAGAGTCCGGCTTCCTTGATGGAGGCAAGCTCTGCCTGTAGATGTTCCTGGAATTTTCCGTACATATTGATAAAATTTTAAAACGTTTCGATTTCGCACTGACAAATATATTAATTTTTGACAAAATCGATAATATTTTATTATAAATAAGGGCTCTTGTCAGAAAATAATGTAAATTTGCACTTGCTAATTTAGCAATAAACAAGCGATCCGCAATGAAAAATGTACTAGTGATAGGTTCGACCGGACAGATCGGTTCGGAACTGACAATGAAAATCAGGAATATGTACCCGGATGGCAACGTTGTCGCCGGCTACATCAAAGGTGCTGAGCCAAAGGGTGTTCTGCTTGAGAGCGGTCCCGCCGAGGAGGCTGATGTCTGCAACGGTGAGCAACTTCTGGGCATCGTGAAGAAGTACAACATCGACACAATCTACAATCTCGCCGCCCTGCTCTCGGCTGTCGCGGAAAGGAAGCCGCAGCTGGCATGGCACATCCAGATAGACGGACTCATGAATATTCTTGAGATCGCGAGGGAGAACAATGTCGCTGTGTTCACACCATCCTCGATCGGTTCGTTCGGCCCTGAGACTCCGCATCAGAACACTCCTCAGGACACGCTCCAGAGGCCTCGTTCGATGTACGGCGTGACCAAGGTGGCCACCGAGTTGCTGAGTGACTATTATCACACCAAATACGGTGTGGACACCCGTTCGGTAAGGTTCCCTGGACTTATCTCCAACGTGACACTTCCTGGAGGCGGCACGACAGACTATGCCGTTGAGATCTACTATGCGGCAGTAAAAGGCGAAGAGTTTGTCTGCCCTATCGCGGCCGGGACATTCATGGACATGATGTACATGCCTGACGCGCTGAAGGCCGCCGTGGACATCATGAACGCGGATCCTTCCAAGCTGAAACACCGCAACTCGTTCAACATCGCCTCCATGAGCTTTGATCCGGAGATTATCTACCACAAGATTCAGGAACATATTCCTGGATTCAAGATGCGCTATGAGGTGGATCCGGTACGTCAGGCGATCGCTGACTCTTGGCCGGACAAGATGGATGATTCCTGCGCCCGCGAGGAGTGGGGATGGACACCGTCCTATGATCTGGAGACCATGACCGTGGACATGATCGACGCCCTCAAGAAGAAACTTCTCTAAAAAAGGATTCTATTATAAAGGATCAAGGACTGGCCTTCAGGTCAGTCCTTATTTTTTACCGGCTTTCCGTGCGGCTTTTCTGGCTTTCTGTTTTTCGTAACGAGCCTTGTAGCGTTCAAGCATCCTCTCTTCCTTAGCACGACGTTTCTCCATCGCCTTCAATGTCTTGAGGGTCTTCTGACGCTTCTTCTTCAACGCTTTCTCCTCCTTGGCCTTAGCCTTGGCGGCATCACGGGCGTCAAGTTCAGCCCATCTGGCCTCCTTGGCCGCCTGACGATCTTTTCGCGCCTTCTCTCTCTCAGCCTTTTTGCGTTCTTGCTCAGCCTTCTTTATGGCCGAAGGATCATTGGCCAATGAATCGGCCTTGCTGACCGACAACGAATCTGAAACCACAAGGCTGTCCTTCACGGCAAGACTGTCCTGCCGCGCCAAAGAATCACGGCTGGCAAGGCTGTCTCTCAGAGCCAGACTGTCGGCACGGGCAAGGCTGTCCGCCAAAGCAAGGCTGTCGGCGGCGGCAACGATCCTAAGGCTGTCGGCAATCCTGGCAGCCTCAGCCTTGCGCTCGGCCTCAAGCCTTCTGCGCTCAGCGTTACGGACCCGTTTCAAGGAATCCTGTCTGGCCAGCATCTTATAGACGCTGTTCATGTGGCCCGGGAAGTAGATGTCCGTCTGCGCGAATTCGGCTCTCGGCACATTCTCATAGACTTTCCTCTGGGACTCTCGCGGCTTATATGGCGTGATGTCCTCCGGTTCCTTGGGACGTTTGTCCGGCTGCCAGTCGAATCCCTTCAGAATCTTCTCGTCCTTTTTCATCTGGACGACCGGGTAGGCATCTGTCTTCACGGCATCGAAGTAGTTCAAGTCCTGAATATTACCGTCCTTCAATGTCGCGGTCAACATCTTTGACTCGAACTTGTTGACGGTGGCCAGACTTCCGTTCTCCTCGATGTAGAAGACTCCGGACGCGCCACCCATCGAGTCGAACCGCCTCAACGCACCGGTACTGTCAAAGTATGCCATCATCTCTGTTCCACGGATCTGGTCATAGGACAAGGTGTCCTCCTGCACTATTATAAAGGCATTGGACATCAAGCTGGCGCGGTCAATGGACCGGTTCTTGACAATGACGGTTATACTGTCGGCACTGTACTGCCGCTTGATCTCATTCCAGACAATCGGGTTTTCATACAACCTTATCAAAGAGTCAAGATCCGTGTAGGCAAGAGAGTCGCATGCGACCTGCATGTCGTTACGGAACACCTTCACGTTACGTATGCCATAGATGAAACTGATCTTCGTGGAATCCTTGGGGGCCAAAGACAAAGAGTCAGTTGGAACATGCAGGGAATCACCCGGCACGGTAAGGGAATCCGTAGGGACGGTCAGGGAATCCGTAGGAACGGTCAGGGAATCCGTAGGGACGGTAAGGGAATCCGTAGGGACGGTCAGGGAATCCGGTGATTGCGGATTGGTCACTTCGGCAGGCTCAGTGACCGAAACAGGTTCAGTGACCGCGGAAAGGGTCTTCGCCGCCAGACTGTCGCTTGGAACACGTACAGTGTCGGGCGACGTTTTCAGGGTGTCGGGCGACGTTTTCAGGGTGTCCGGCAATTGGAACCGTGGAGGAGCATATTCAATGACATCATCCCATGGAGCGGGAAGGCCTTGACGGCCTTTCGTCACAGGATCGCCGATCATCGCGTCACCTGACAGTTTTCCGGATTTCGAGATCGCCTTTCCTCCTGAATTATCACCTGTCTTTCCAGCCGTTGTTCCCGCCGTCTTTCCTATAGCCGTTCCAGTTGCCTTGCCAGCCGGTTTCCCGGTCGGTTTTCCAGTTGCCTTGCCAGCCGGTTTCCCGGTCGGTTTTCCACCTGGCTTGCCAGCGGAGGCGCCTCTGTCGGAGGCTCCGGCGGCGTTAGGGTCTTCCTCTTCCCGCTTCTTGCGGGCCTCTTCGGCCGCGGCCTTGGCTGCCTCGTAGGCCTTGCGACGGTACTCCGTGACAGGATCCACGTTTATCTCTTTCAGACGGCTTGCCGAATTGGAAATCTCCGATGAATCCACATCACATTTCGGTATGGAGCGCAGAATCAATGTGTCCGCACCGATGTAAGCTGTATCTCTCTTTTCCCCTTGCTCGCTGATCGCTATCACAGCCGGCTCACGGGTCAACTTTATGAATGACAAGGAATCTATATACTGCACATAACCGGCCACCGCGGCCACATTGCGAGTCGTGTCAAGCAGTTCCACATGGCCAAACATCTCCACATTGTTCGGAACCCGGTAATATACCAAGGTGTCAGCCCATGCCTCCTGGTTCTCGGTAAGAATATGCACGTTCCTGAAGAACGTGAACTTTTCCAAAGTCCGCTCGTAAAAACCGGCCTGAGAAGAAAGCATGTTGTTGTCCCTCCATGCGTTGGTGCCGGTTCCGAAAGTGGCTACGTTCGTGCCTGTGTTGTAGTCCAGATCATCAGTCTTCACGAATATCGAGTCAGTGTACATGTTGACGTTGTTCGTGAAACTGAACGTCTTGAGCTTGGAATAGTAATGGCCGTCATCGCTCTCGATGATCTGGCCGTCCTTGTCGCGCAAGGCACCGCCGTTCCTGAACACGGCCACACTGTCCTTGGTGTTATAGTCCAGGTCAGTGGTACGCAGGGTGTTCCCGTCCTTGTCCCTAAGCTGGACCAGCGCGCCTCTGAACTGAGCGAGGTTCTGGTCGATGAGATAGTCGAGGCTCTCGCTGCTGAGCACTGTGTTGTTCTGAATGATCTGGACGTTGCCGAAAGCGTTTATAACATTCTGGTTGACATTCCACAAGGCGGTGTCGCAGATCAGAAGAGTTGAATTGTGCTCGAATCTGGCATGTCCCAAAGCCTTCCTGTAGCTCTGGCCATATTCCTCGACCTGCTGAAGCTCATCACATCCCAGCAGGCGCACAAGACTGTCCTTCTGCTCGGTGTTCTGGGCGAAAAGGCCGAACGAAACCAGCAGAAGGATTAATGAATATGCCAGACGTCTTGCAAGCATCAGTCTTCAGAGAACTTTGAAGCCCAACCCGGACGACGGAACTCGCAGTCCTTGAACATCGGGTCGATGACAATGTGGGTCTCCTTGATCTTGCCGGCGAGGAAGTCATCGATGGCCTTCATCTGCTTGTCTTGACGGACTTGCTCCTGAAGCTGGCTGAAATCCTCCTCAAACGACGCAGTGTGGGCCGGAATGATCTTGTCAACACGGATGATCTTGTAGATGGTCTTTCCAACGACATAGTCTTTGACCTGATCCTGACGGCCATCATTGTCAGTGGACTCCACAGGCTCGGAGATCTCGCCCTCCTTCAAGTCCTTGATGGCCAGATAGTCCTCCGGCTTGAGCTGGTCAATCTCGAAATATGCCGAGCCGGTGTTCGGATCGGACATCTGACCGCCGTTGGTCCTGGTGGCCGGATCCTGTGAGTAGAAGTTCGCCGCCATCTGGAACGTCACGGCGTTATTGTTGATCTCGGTACGGAGGCTGTCCAGAGTCTTGAACGCCTTATCCCTGTCGTCATCAGTGTATTTAGGCTTCATCAGAATGTGGCGGGCGTTGAACATGTCGCCTTTCTTCTCGATGACCTCGATGATGTGGAATCCGTCAGGAGTTTCGACAATCTGCGAGATAACACCCGGCTTCAAAGCCATAGCGGCGTCTGAAAACACAGGCCAGAAGATTGACTTCGAGGCCATTCCAAGCTCGCCACCCTTACGGGCGCTACCCGGATCCTCCGAATATATTCGAGCAAGAGTGGAGAACTTCTCTCCGTTGATGATCCTCTCGCGGAGGTCCAGCAACTTCTCGCGCACGGCCATGTTCGCGGCCTCGCGGTCCGGATAACGGCAGATCTGACTGAGCTGGTACTTGATAGGAACTATCGGAAGGTTCTTGGTGTCAACCGTGTCAAGATATTCCTTTACATCATAAGGTGTCATCTCCGGGATCTTCTTCATGATCTCCTGCTGGGCCTGCTGTGTGAGGCTCATGTCCTCGTACTGCTTGCGCCATTCCTGACGGAGGCGGTAGAGAGGCTTGCCGAAATATTCCTCAACCTTGTCCTCGCCGCCGAGGTAGGTCAGCATCCTGTCCGCCTGCTGGGAAAGGCTTCCCTCAACCATGTCCTGATTGACCGTGAGAGAGTCGATCCTGGCCTGCATCAGGAATATCTTCGATTCGAGAATCGATTCCAGCACCTCGCAGCGGACATTCCTGTCTGATGAAAAGCCCTGGGCGCTGCGGTCCTTGACCGCCCCTTCGATGTCGGAGATCATGATCGCCTCGTTGCCGACAACGGCGACGGTCTTGTCAACGTATTTGTATTTCTGGGCAGAAGCCATCGCGCAGGTCGCTGCGAGGGCGAAGATGGTGATTGCTGTTTTCTTTATCATTTCGAATATATTTCAAAATTCTCCTTAACCTTGGCGTCTTCTATCAAGTCCCGTTCCAAACCGGCCAGGAGCTCGTGCTTTCTTCCGCTGATGATGATGTCCTTTATCCTGTCCTCACAGTATTCCACCGGAGCGATCTCCCCGGCCCTCCGGTAATCCACTATGAACGCGACAGAGATGTTGGCATCCCCGTCCGGCATCTCTATGAAGTTGCCGCTACGCTGTGAGAGCATCTGAACATAGTCCACACCGAACTCGGCGGCCAGTTTCACCGCGTCTATCCAGCCATTGGAATAGTCATGGTAACGCCGGGTCGAATTGAAGGCGATGCTGTCAGCGGCCACCACGTCCTCAACCTTGTCCGAAGACATCAGCTTCTTGATCTTCTGAAGATTCGGAGAATCTTTCGGAATATTCATAAAACGGGCTTTGAGGATCGGCCGCTCCAGCTTGAAGGACTCTTTGTGGGAGCCATAATATTCATCAATCTGCTTTTTTGAGACGGTGGTGTCGAGGCGCTCGTTGATGTAGCGCTGCTCGTAGCGGTACCGCAGAAGCGACTGGCGGTAGGCCTCAAGCTCCTTCGAGACATCCTTTTCCTCCTTGGAGAGACGCTGCTGGGCTATGTCGAGGAAAGCCTTGTCCTTCACCCACGAGTTGATGTAGAGGTTCGCAAGGTTCACGCTGTCCTCCGGAGACGTGCCCTTGGGGATCACATCGTCCAGTTCCGAGCGATAGAGTTTATGGTCTCCCAGCCTGGCGACAACCTCCCCGTCGTGAATCAGCGAGGATATTGCCTTGCAGGACGGAAGGGCGGCAACGGCGACGGCCATCATGAATATGCGGAACCTCCTGAGCATCATTGATTAGCGGGAATAGTTAGGGGCTTCCTTGGTGATGGTCACATCGTGTGGGTGGCTCTCAAGGAAGCCGGCGTTGGTGATGCGCACGAACTGGGCGTTCCTGAGTTCCTCGACAGTATGCGCTCCGCAGTAGCCCATTCCGGCCCTGAGTCCGCCGACAAGCTGATAGACAACCTCTGAGACGGTCCCCTTGTAAGGCACCTGGGCCACGATTCCTTCTGGTACGAGCTTCTTGATGTCGGACTCCATGTCCTGGAAATACCTGTCCTTCGAGCCTTGCTCCATCGCTTCGAGGGATCCCATTCCGCGGTAGGACTTGAAGCGGCGGCCGTTCATGATGATTGTCTCGCCTGGGGATTCCTCCGTTCCGGCGAGCAGGGAGCCTGCCATGATGGTGCTGGCACCGGCGGCAAGCGCCTTGACGATGTCTCCTGAATATCTTATACCGCCGTCAGCGATCACAGGCACGCCCGTTCCCTTGAGGGCATATGCGGCCTCCATTACGGCCGTCAGCTGCGGCACGCCGATTCCGGCGATGATTCTCGTGGTGCAGATCGAGCCCGGGCCGATTCCGACCTTCACGGCCTTGACTCCGGCATCGGCGAGAGCCTTGGCACCGGCGGCGGTGGCGACGTTTCCGGCTATGATCTGGAAATCCTTATAGGCGTCGCAGGCCTTCTTGATCATCCTGAGCACACCTTCGGAGTGTCCGTGGGCGGTGTCGAGGACAACAGCGTCGGCTCCGGCGTCGATCAGAAGACCGATCCTGTCGAGCGTGTCGGACTTGATTCCGGCGGCGGCGGCGACGAGGAGGCGGCCCTTGCTGTCCTTGGAGGCGATAGGGTTGTCCTTGATCTTCATAAGGTCCTTGTAGGTGATCAGGCCGACGAGCTTGCCGTCATTATCAACAACAGGAAGCTTCTCGACCTTGCTGTGCTGGAGGATCTTCGTGGCGTCGGCCAGGGTGATGCCCTTAGGCGCGGTCACGAGGTTCTCCTTTGTCATAACCTCGGAAATCGGCAGCTGCATATCCTCCTGGAACCTCAAGTCACGGTTAGTGACGATTCCGATGAGGAAGCCGTTGGCGTCCACGACTGGAATGCCGCCGATGTGATGCTTCTTCATCATCGCGAGGGCGTTGCCGACATTCGCGTCCGGGCTGATCGTCACAGGATCGTAGATCATTCCGTTCTCAGCCCTCTTCACGTGACGCACCTGCTCGCACTGCTGCTCGATGGTCATATTCTTGTGAATCACACCGATACCACCGGCCCTCGCCATCGCTATGGCAAGATCGGCTTCTGTGACTGTGTCCATCGCGGCCGACACGATCGGGGTGTGGAGCTTGATGTCAGTCGTGAAATTTGTTGTGACATCCACGTCACGAGGAAGTACATCGGAATGTGCCGGAACCAGCAAAACGTCATCGAAGGTGAGGCCTTCAGGAATCTCTCGGTTTACAAACTTCGCCATTGTAATCAAATAAATTTGACAAATATAAGAATTTTCACGCAATAGTTGGCTTGGCCGGAGGGTTGTTCTGCCTCTATGCCTCAAAAAATTCGGCTTCCGGCCCGACAGCCGGCCTTCCGGCAAGCGAAAGTTGTGCCAGCCGATTAATCAAGGCTTTGAATATAAACGGCCTTGCCACGTGTCCCGTTCCTCAAGACGTTTGTCCAGAAGGCGGAGGATCTCGAAGTTTCGGACGAGTCCCCAAGGGGTGTCGTTCACGAAGCGGGGCGGGACCTCGCCGGCGACCCGTTCGATGTAAAGGTCGGGGCGCAGGCGTTCGAGGATGTCGATGACAAAGTCAAGATATTCATCAAGACCGGGACGGTAGAAGGCTGAGGGGTCGGCGGCATATTCCTTTTCCATCACTGTGCCTCTGACGATCTGGAGCTGGTGGAATTTGACGGAGCGCAGCGGGAGGGAGGAGATAAGGCCGCATTGGTCGAGGAGCATCTCTCTGGTCTCGCCGGGGAGGCCGAGAATGAAGTGGGCTCCGGTGTCGATGCCTCTTTCGGCGGTCATTTCCACGGCTTTGCGGGCGCACTCGAAGCTGTGGCCGCGGTTGATGTGGCGCAGGGTGCTGTCGTGGCAGGACTCGATGCCATACTCTACCACCACTATGGGGGCGGTGAGGGTATCCGGAACCGGGGCCTGGACAGTCGGTCCCGGAGCCCGCCGAAGGGATCTTTGCCACCCTGAAAGGACACGCCCCGACGCCAAGCCAGCCAGATAGTCCAGCTTCTTCTCATCGACACAATCCGGACGCGTGCCGATCACGATCCCCACCACCTCCGGATGGCTCAGGACCTCCTCATAAAGAGCCTTCAACCGATCCAACGGACCGTATGTGTTTGAATATGCCTGGAAATATGCCAGGTAGTGCCTCGCCCTCGGATATCGCACCTTTTGGAACTCTATTCCTTCGTCAATCTGTGTCAGAAGCGGCTTCCCCGGAGTACTGTAACCAGGATGGAAAGCGGCGTTGTCGCAGTAGGTACACCCTCCCCGCCCCACGGTTCCGTCCCGGTTAGGGCACGAGAACCCTGCGTCCAGAACAAGTTTCTGGAGCCGCTCACCGTACCTGCGGCGGTAATAACCCACGAACGAATTGTATCTTTTTCCTTCTGAAAAACCAAACATAATGCAGCCCGACTTCTACCTATTCATCTTTCCATCGCGTCCTCTTCAGTTCCACGTTCAATTGTGATTGTCCTATTCCGGACATTCGGTTTTCAAAGAACTCCATTAAGGAGGACTACTGTTCCACGTCCGGATGCGATTGTCCTATCCCCTTTTCCCGACACGTGTCACCGAAAAGTACGACATATTCCTTGCAAAACTAATGAATTGTGAATATTTTTACAAGTTGGATCTGTCATTGGTTCCGGAAAGAGAAGGTTTTTGATTTGTTTGAACCTCGAAAGGGCATTTCAAGCAGAACAGTTTATTGATTATAAACAGATGTCGATATGAACATATTCCTGAAAATTTTGTCTTCGGCGGCCGCGGTCGCTCTGTCATTCAATTGTGCCGCCTCAGCGCAGGAAGCCCCTAAGAAATGGGCTGTGGTTGAGTTTTCCGCCAACTTTATGCGCGAGGCACCGGACTACGCCGCCGAGCTTGGAGACCAGACGTTGATGGGGACGGTGGTCGAGGTCCTGGATAAGTCAAGCTACTGGGTCAAGATAAAGAGTCCGGAGCCTTACACGGCCTGGGTCAACGAGATGGGGCTCGTGCCGATGAGCGAGGAAGAGCTTCAGGACTACCTTGAGGCTCCGAAATACATCTGCACAGCGGCTTTCTCACACATTTACGAGGAGCCTTCGATGGATTCCAGGATTGTCTCCGATTTCGTGCTCGGAGACATCGTGAGAATCATGTACAGTGTCAGGACGCATGCCGGAGGACGTTACAAAGGCTATGAGGAGGGGCAGGCGGTTCTGAAGAAGAAGTTTGTCGGAGTCGTGCTGCCGTCAGGCAAGACCGGTTATGTTCCCGCCAAAGATGTCGCGGTGTTCTACAAATGGGCCAAAGACCGCAAGGACAGAACCACGGCCGGGAATGATTTCAGGCAGGATCTTCTGACCACGGGTTACAGGTTCCTCGGCGTACCGTACATGTGGGGCGGCACGTCCATCAAGAACGTGGACTGCAGCGGATTCACCCGCAGCGTATATTTCGCCAACGGAGTGCTCCTTCCGCGCAACGCCTCCCAACAGGCAAGGATCGGAGAGGATGTGGGAATATTCAAGGACAACGGGGATGTTGACTGGAGCGGTCTGCTTCCTGGCGACCTTCTGTTCTGGGGCAAGGCCGCGACCGACACCACCAGGGAGCGGATCACGCACGTGGGGATGTACATCGGTGACGGCAAGTTCATCCACTCCGCCCAGGTCGTGCGTGTCAACTCATTGGATTCCAGCGCTGCCGATTTCTACAACCGCAAGCCTGTCCGCGCCCGCCGCATCGTCGGCCACATAGACGCCGATGGCTCCGGAATCATCTCCACCTTCCGCAGCCCGTTCTACTTTCCGCGGAATTAGTGCGGTCACAGCCCGTAAGCGACACCCGCATTGTCGGTCACATAGACTCCAACGACTCCGGAATCATCTCCACCTTACGCAGCCCGTTCTACTTTCCGCGGAATTAGTGCGGTCACAGCCCGTCCGCACCCGCCGCATCGTCGGCCACATAGACGCCGATGGCTCCGGAATCATCTCCACCTTACGCAGCCCGTTGATTCAGCAAGTTCATCACCTGTTAATCAACTCGTCTCTAGGCTCGTTGAATTAACAAGCGACATTCAACGGCAATTTCATTTTCCGCAAATCGTGGCAATCTATGCTCAACAGGTCTCATATCTCATCCCAGAATACGTATGGTGGGGGAACTCTTTTTACGATACATATTAATAAATTACGGATTTCTGGTCTCCCCAAATGGATGGCAGGGCTTCATAACGCGCTGACCTTCAAGCCATGGGGCACCACACCCCAAGTTCCAACCAATTATGGACTCCTGGCCTCTTAAAATGACCAGCAGGACTTCAGATCTTTCTAAACGCCAGACAATTAAGTGCACGGTTATCATTTTCTACCGTAGCGGCATCTTGAGTGGAGTCCCAAACCAAGCGCTACATAGCGACCTTAGCCGTTTCCAACCAAAAGACCGTAGCGCCATCTTGAGTGGAGTCCCAAACCAAGTGCTACATAGCGACCTTAGCCGTTTCCAACCAAAAGACCGTAGCGCCATCTTGAGTGGAGTCCCAAACCAAGCCCCAACCGTTGCACTACCTTGAAGGGAGATCCATTCCGAGGAACTTCAGGGCCTGCCACTCATCGGCCATCGTGTCACGGACCAGAATCCGCATAAGGACGTTTTTCTCCTTGATGGGCAGTAGGATGACATCCTTGGCCCTGGTGACGTAGTCATACCTGACAACATAATTCATCATCTGACCGTAGGAGGTGTCCGGATTATGATGCCGTTCCTCCCTGATGTCATATTCACTGCCGGTGTTGGAGTTGATGGCGAGCAACATCTTTTCCGGACTTCCATAATAGGAAGAGAGCCTGTCATATTCAATAACATTATAGGTAATGACAATGAAATCGATAAGTTGGTTTTTCTCTTCAGGTGATAGGCCATCAAACATCCTGTGAAGTTGAGGGTACCTCAGGTAGCTGCCCCGTGAACAACATCCTTCAATCTCCTTGAGGTTTTTACGCATCTTGGTCGAGGCCACTCTACGCGACAGCTTTTCCGAAAACGGATGATCGGAAAACGCGTAGGCCAGAAAGTTCCATCGCCACTTGATCGCCTCCTGATGGATATTCCTCTCAACCGGATTGTTATAAAGGTAGGCAATGCTGGTCCTTATCTTTTTGTTTCCGATTTTCGGAGCGCTTCCGAATGGAGACTGGAACAGATGGCCAATGTTCGGGATCGTGACGCTTACAGAACCGGAAGTGATGTTCCTATCCGACACAAAGCCCTCAGCCCCCCGCTTCAAGTCACCGTAATATTCATAGGAGAACGTCATATTCACCATTCTTTCGAACCCGCTGAGCGTAGGTAAATCCGGAGCCTCAACCAATTGATGAATATGATCGTACATCTCGCACAGACCCAGAACTGTCACTCCGTACCGTTTGGCACAGGTGCAGAACACAGTGAAATAAACCAGACAATCCTCCAGACTGTAAAATATCACAGAACCGTTCTGTGACCGTTGATAAATGTGGTTCGGTGAACCGGACAGAAACTTTCGACGCCTCATAGCCTTCCCCTCTTTTTAAAAGTTTTACATAGTTAACCCACATCATTCTTTCAGGTGGACTGGTTGATTCCAGACCAGAGAACGATGCTTCACAAATATGGGAAATTAATCTATGATTAGCAAGAGTGTGGACCGTAAAACATCATGGGTTCGTTACTTATAAATTACTGGTAGTCAATTCCAGAGAGCAGAACTTCATAATGCACTGACCTTCAACCTGTGGAACGTCACACACTCTGTTCCAATCAATTGTGGATCTCTGGTCTCCTAAAATAGAGGGCAGGATCTCATAAAGTACTGAGACACAAGCCGTGGAGCTTCACGTTCTCTGTTCCAACCAATTACGGATTCCTGGTCTCAAAAAATGACTGGCAGGATTCCACAAAGTACTGAGGTTCAGACTGTGAAGCTTCACTGACTATGTTCCAACATATTATGGAATCCTGGCCTCTTGAAATGACCGGCAGGATTCCATAAAGTACTGAGACTCAAGCCGTGGAGCTTCACGTTCTCTGTTCCAACCAATTACGGATTCCTGGTCTCAAAAAATGACTGGCAGGATTCCACAAAGTACTGAGGTTCAGACTGTGAAGCTTCACTGACTATGTTCCAACATATTATGGAATCCTGGCCTCTTGAAATGACCGGCAGGATTCCATAAAGTACTGAGACTCAAGCCGTGGAGCTTCACGTTCTCTGTTCCAATCAATTATGGATTCCTGGTCTCAAAAAATGACTGGCAGGATTCCACAAAGTACTGAGGTTCAGACTGTGAAGCTTCACTGACTATGTTCCAACATATTATGGAATCCTGGCCTCTTGAAATGACCGGCAGGATTCCATAAAGTACTGAGACTCAAGCCGTGGAGCTTCACGTTCTCTGTTCCAATCAATTACGGATTCCTGGTCTCCAAAAATGACTGGCAGGATTCCATAAAGTACTGAGACTCAAGCCGTGGAGCTTCACGTTCTCTGTTCCAACCAATTACGGATTCCTGGCCTTCCAAAATGACCGGCAGGATTCCACAAAGTACTAAGGTTCAGACTGTGAAGCTTCACTGGCTATGTTCCAACATATTATGGAATCCTGGCCTTCCAAAATGACTGGCAGGATTTCAGATCTCACTAAACACCAGACAGTTAAGGTACGTTCACTGTCAGGTTACTGAGATCGGGCTATGAGGGCGGATCAGTTGCCGGCGGCGAGGAGGGTGATTATGCGGTCGATCAGGGGGTCGATGCGGGAGGCGGG
>OJAR01000333.1_pt1 | contig 15824 bp, 10 predicted proteins | sample 1589431 | NCBI WGS metagenome assembly OJAR01 (sample SAMN03283242) | human gut metagenome | biome: human-associated habitat; material: feces | host: Homo sapiens | place: Peru | collected 2012 | reverse complement strand
ACTCGCCGGCAAGGTAGCCGGTGGAGAAGGCGCACTGGAGATTGTAGCCGCCGGTATCGCAGTCCATATCGAGAACCTCGCCGCAAAGGTAGAGGCCTGGTTTGACGCGGGATTCCATCGTCTTCGGCACCACCTCGTCCGTGGATATTCCTCCGGCCGTGATGACGCAACGTTCGTAGCCCACGAATCCGATGATCTCAAACTTCCAGTCTTTCAATGTTTTGGCCAAAAGGTCAAGATCGATGTCGTAGTAACGCCTCGGCTGGCGGCTGAAGCGATGATTAGGTCCTTTTGACCAGCTTTGCGAGCGGTAGCTGGCCGACCGGGCGCTGAGCCTGTCGGAACGTCCGTCCGCATATTCAGACTTCTTAAGATCAATCTTCATTATGTCCGGATTCCAAGCCTGGAAACCCGGGATAAGTTCCCACGGCATCAGCTTGCCGAGCAGGATCCGGTACATTTCCTTGCCGTTCAGGCCACGGCCATCCTTCCATTGGCGGGTCCGGGGATCATTCTTGATCTCTTGCCAAAGTGCCTTGATGCGCCCGGTCAACTCATCCAACGACACGCCCGGCTTCAGGTCAAGCGAGAACGCCACCTTGCCGCCGTTCATCAAGGCCTTCACACACTTACGGCTGACCTGAAACCCGATCGGTCCCTCGATTCCGCCATCAGTGAAGTCCACATCGCCGAACTCAGACTCGGACTTCGAGCCGTCAAAAGTCACGGTAAGGTTGACATTCTTCAGCTTCGCCCCTTTCAGAGCCTCGCCGCTTCCAGTCATCGGAGTCTCTCTATGAATATGTCCCTTCAAGTCCGTCTCCGGCCTGTCGATGATCTTGTAACCCTTTGGAACAAGGGCGGTCAACGACGGAAAGCACGGAGTGACATTATGCCCGAAGAACTTCGCCCATTTGTAGCCGTCACCTGTCGAGCCGGTTCCCGGATAGGAAAGCCCCCCGGTCGCTATGATCAGTTTCGAGCATTCAAATGTCTCGCCATCAGCGCATCGGATCGAGAATCCCGGCAGAATGTCCGTCACCTCCCTGTCAGTCAGCAGCGTCACTCCGTGGCGCAGCACAACCTCAACGATGGTGTCAAGTACATCCGAGGCTCTGTGTGAATATGGGAACGCACGGTCACCTCTCTCGACAACGGTCTCAAGCCCGTTTCTCTCAAGGAAATCGATAGTGTTCTCCGGTGTGAAGTTGTAGAACGCCGGTTTCACGAAATTAGGATTCGTGCGTATATGCTGTGAGAATTCGTTCCAGTCCTTGAGGTTCGTGAAGTTGCACCGTCCCTTTCCCGTAAACAGGATCTTCCTGCCCGGACGTGGCATCTTCTCCAAAACCGTGACACGCGCTGAACTGCCGAGCGGAAGCGCCTTGACGGCACCGTAAGCGGCCATAAGCCCGGCCGCCCCGCCTCCGATGATGATAATATCTGAATACATAGTGCAAAGTTAAAAAATTTTACTTATCTTTGCAGTCCATTTCCATGAGAAATGCAGCAAGCCACTTTAGCTCAGTCGGTAGAGCAGCGCATTCGTAACGCGCAGGTCGTCAGTTCGAGCCTGATGAGTGGCTCCGAAAAGCGGGAAGTTCTGATTAGGGCTTCCCGCTTTTTGTTCCCGTGCCTAAGATGCGATCGCCAAATATCTCATTATAAGCTAATTACAAAATCCTACCCTCTAATTTGAGAGGGCAGGATTCCACAATTTCCTCATAATCAATCAATAGGACTCCACCCCTCCAATCAATAGGATTTCCCCCTCCGGCAATCAACAATTGCCAACCATCATTCATTTCTCAGTCCAGGTCCTTGATCATCCGGTCATAAAGATGGCCGAAAAAGAGGATCTCTCCGTCGGGGCGGAAGCCAAGGGCGGAATAGTAGGTGAAGAGGCGGGGCTTGGACTTGTCAACAATCAGGCTGATGCGTGGAAAGCCTTTCCTGCGGCCTTCCTCAATGCCGTCGAGCATCAGCAGGTGGCCTATGCGGTCGGTCGCGCCGGCATATTCAAAGGCCATCCGGCGGAACTCGGGGAGTACAGCCATACTGTCGAGATAGAACTCGCCGGGACGGCACTCCGGCTCCATTGAAAGAGCATCGGAGGAATTTTCGTCAGAAAACTGCTTGCCAATCGCTTGTGTTTCAGTGCTATCAACGGCATTTGAAGATAATTCCGCCCGATCAGTCAACCTGCCTGAACCATCGGCAGAATCAGAAGTTGAATCTTCTGCGGCAATATTCTCAAAAGCAGCGTTCAGCAGTCCCCAAGTAAAGCCCCTGAGCGGCTGATAGTCATCTCCTGAATATGCCGTCAGCGATCCCACTGCATTGCCTTCCACGCATGCGATCCTCGTTCTGGCGTATGAATATAACGTGTCGGGTCTGGCGCAAATCTCTCCGACGAGCTTGACGGCACCCTGGACATTCAAAGATGTGGAGCCGAACTCGATCGCAGAGTCGGCATCCACATTGAAAACCTCATACCCCATCGCCGCAAGGACATTTCTTGCGATGAACTCGCCGTCTGACGGTCTGGCGTCACGGATAGTGAATTTCCCCGTGGCAGATAAATTATTGAGCATAAAATCTTTACGTTATCACCTATGATTCATTTCCACTATAGGTAAACATCTATTCACACCATTATCAAGACAATAGGTGCCACGACTTTTCAAGGTCTCATTCTGGCACGCTCAGTGACCGGGCTGGCCTATCGCCAAAAAAGTCGCCTAACTGATGAACTGAGCCTCAAGAGCCTTAAGTTTTGCATCAGCGTCCGGCCCCTTGGCCCCGAAGTAGAACTTGATCTTCGGTTCGGTTCCGGAAGGACGGACGGAAACGATGTCGCCATCCTCGTTGAAGAACTGGAGGACATTGGACTTCTGGAGTCCGGTCTTCTCCGGCTCGTTGTAGTCGATGACCTTGATAACCTTAGAGCCGACAATCTCAGCAGGTGGGTTCTGCCTCAGGTCTGCCATAATCTTCTGGATCTCCTCGGCTCCGCTCTTGCCCTTGCGGACCAAAGACACCAGCGACTCCTTGCGGTAGCCATATTCAGAATAAATCCTTTGGAGCAGCTGATAGAGGGTCAGGCCCTGCTCGGCGGCCCAAGCGGCGCACTCGGCAACCATTATGCAGGCTACCGGAGCGTCCTTGTCGCGCACGAACTCACCGACATTGAAGCCGTAGCTTTCCTCACCACCGCAGATGAACTCGCCCTTGCCCTCGTTCTCGCGCACGATCTCCTCAATGTACTTGAATCCGGTCAGCACATCGTAGCACTTCACTCCGAAACTACGGCCGATCTCGGCGATCAGCTCAGTCGTCACGATGGTCTTGGCGATGTACTTCGTGGAATCCAGCTTGCCGAGTTCCTTCCAGCGGGTGAGGATGTAATATGTCAGGATGGATCCTGTCTGGTTGCCGTTCAGCTGAACCATCTTGCCTTCGTTGTCACGAACAGCGATTCCAAGGCGGTCAGCGTCAGGGTCGGAGGCCATCACGATGTCAGCCCCCTTTTTGTCGGCCATTTCCAGAGCCATCTTCATAGCGGCAGGCTCCTCCGGATTCGGGGATACAACTGTCGGGAAGTCCCCGTCACTAATGTCCTGATCAGGCACGTGGATAACATTCTCGAAACCAAGGCGTTTCAGAGCCTCTGGCACAATGCGGACTCCTGCTCCGTGAAGCGGAGTGTAAACGATCTTCAAGTCCTTATGCTTCTCACGAGCCTCAGGGCTGAGGGTCAGTGAAATGATGTCAGAAAGGTAAGCGTCATCCATCTCCTTGCCCATCAGCTCGACCTCTCCGCAATGCTCTTTCTTCTCGAACATCACCTGAGAGGGGTCGGTGATCCTGTTGACCTCATTGATGATCTCCTGATCCACCGGCGCGGTGATCTGCGCACCGTCAGACCAATAAACCTTATACCCGTTATATTCCTTAGGATTATGCGAGGCTGTGACCATCACTCCGGCAACCGCACCCATCTTGCGGATGGAGTAGCTCAATTCCGGCGTAGGACGCAGATTTTCGAATATGAACACGTGCAATCCGTTGGCGCTGAATATGTCAGCGGCGATCTTGGCGAACAGCTTGGAGTTGTTGCGGCTATCGTAGGAAATGCAGACGCGGATGTCATCCCCGGAAACTTTCTTAAGAATATAGTTGGCCAGTCCCTGCGTGGCCATTCCGACGGTATATTTGTTCATCCTGTTGGTTCCGACTCCCATAATGCCCCTGAGGCCACCGGTGCCAAACTCCAAAGTCTTGTAGAATGCGTCCTCGAACCCCGCCGGATCATTGTTCCGCAGCTCGATCACCTTCATCTTGGTTTCCTGATCGAAATCCCCTTCCAGCCATTTCCTGGCGTTCTCGTTGTAATCCTGTGCCATAATATTCTCGTTTTATTATCTTGTCTTGTTGCCGTACGGCCTGACCATCAAACCATACTGATTACAAATTTACTCAAATTATTTGGCAATATTTGTCTATTTTTGCGTCAGATATGGACAGTTTCGAGAAATTCATAGTTGAGAACGGGAACGCGGACACGGTGCGGCTGGTGATGGCGTGCAAGGAGTGGCCTGTGCCTGAGGATGCGGAGCTGGCGGAGTTGGATGCGAAATCATTGGCTGTCAACACAATTGAAGGGCGGAGGAGGCTGCGGAAGAAACTGCCGGAATGGGTGGCGTGCACGGGGCTGGTCTATCCTTCATCGCTTTGCGCGGAGCAGTGCAGCTCATCGGACACGGCGCGGTACAAGGCTTCGATTGTTCAAAGAATCTTTAATGAATATGTTGGGACAGTCGCTTCGATGGTTGGTGACCCTTGTCGAACCACAGGCTCAGCGACCAAAGGGACAGAATCAGTGCCCGACAAAAATAGCCCTACGACCAGAAACCAATCGGTCACTGAGCCTGCCGAAGTGACCATACCAAGCAGAGGCAAGGTGGCCGACCTGACGGGAGGACTGGGAGTGGACTCGTGGGCGTTCAGCGAAGTGGCGGAGGAAGTGCTTTACAATGAGATGAATCCGGCGCTTGCTGCGGCAGCAAGACACAATTTCAAGGCACTGGGAGTCACGAATATATTCATAAAAAATTCGGAGGCGACATCAGACTCGCTCAAGGACATCTTCGGAGACTTCAGACCGGATGTCATATTCCTTGATCCCGCGAGAAGGGACTCCGCCGGGAAGAAGGTGTTTCTGTTGGAAGATTGCTCGCCTGATGTGCTGAAGATTCTGCCGGAACTGTTCGGAATCAGCAGGTTCGTACTCCTTAAACTCTCCCCTATGGCTGACATCACGATGGCTGTTGAGAGGCTGGACAGGACTTATGAGGAATATCTTGAAAAGGCTTCCGGGAAAGGGTGGAACGGGCAGTGGGTGCGTGAGGTTCACGTGGTGGCCAGCGGCGGAGAATGCAAGGAGCTGCTGATTCTGTTGGACGGGGAATGGAATGAAGGATATTCATTGACCTGTCGGGAAGATGGCAAGACGCTGACATTCAAGCCAGAGGAAATCACCAAGGCTAAAGCCAGTTATCCGGATTCGACCTTCGCAAGGATTATCTTCGAGCCGGGAAAATCGCTGACAAAGGCGGGGGTGTCCAACGCCATCTGCGAAAGGTTCGGGCTTGTCAAGCTGGCTCGGTTCACGCATCTTTACACAATCAGTGAGCCGCTGTCCGACAGCGAATCAGAGCAACGTACGGCACCGCTTAAAGATTTCGGCAAAGTCTTTTATGTAAAGGAGATCCTTCCTCTCAACAAGTCTTCGATGAAGGATGTCGGAAAGCGCTACCCGCATTCGGAAGTTTCCGCTAAGAACATCCCGATGTCCAGCGATGAACTCCGCACCCGCCTGAAAGTCAAGTCAGGCGATGACGCGCACATCTTCGGAGTCCGTATCGAAACACCCTATAACGAAGACAACTACCTGATTGTCACGGAGCCGTCCGGTCACTGAGCCTGTTAGAACTAAAGTATCCCGCGGATGAAGTCGTTGATGTCGGCGGAAGGGATGCCAAGGACTTTGAATATGTCGGAATAGTTTTGGCATCCAAGGAGATTCTTGACCTTGGAACGGCCTTGCTGGACAATGGTATATTCCACAATGGCCGCACCAATAATACCTTCCAAAGGAACAACCGCGGCAGTCACACCGTCCTCTCCAGAGACCGGAATCGAAAGGTCATAGAAATTGTCATCATTTGAAAGGTCCAGGTCCTTCTTGGACGCAAGATAGCGGCGGAGCGAGGCCTTGATGTCTGAATATGAAAGGTCCATATAACCGCCATAATAAGCGGCGACGCCTTCCTGAACCATCGGCAGGGCCTTTGGCCAAGAGGATTTGATGAGCAGAAGGGCCACATCGTGCCTGTCATCCCAATAGTTCGAGAGGACGATGTCCGAACCAAAAGTCCGGCCGTAGAACGCTCTGTCAGAGTTTTTTCCAGATGCGGAACTCATCAAAGGATTGGAATATGCGTTGAACAGGATTCCTGACAGACGCTCGCACTGATCCACAGACGGAGCCACCACATAACGCAAAGGGCCTTGAAACTCAGGAGCATATTCATTGATGAACCTTGTGACAAATGTAGCCAATCCGGAGGCGGCCTTTTTAGGCACTCCGCAACCTGGAACGCAATAATATTCAATGCCCTTGAATATGGTTTTCGTCAAAGACGGGAATTCCGCGTCTAGCCAGTTACACAGCCGGAAAGGATTGTTTTTACCACCATTGCCTGATGCCACAGCCTTGACACAGACGCGGAGGACAGCTTCCACCCAGTTGTCATATTCCTCGCCCGGAAGTTTGCTGAACGTGGCCGCGATCAATTCGTAGGTGCCGCCGCCGAGTTTCCGGATGTCAAGAATCCTGTTCTCGCGGAAAGAGGCGTAGAGGAGGTTGCCGTCATCGAATTCCTGAAGGTAGTCAGGTGAGCCGTCCACCCAGAAGGAACGCCGGCGGGCCTCGTCCACCGAAGAGGAAGTGAACGACTCGACATAGCCTTTCCAAAGTTCGGCGACCATACGCACTGAGTCTTTCTCGGCGCGGGGCATATATTCCAGATCCACTTTGTAGGGCCTTAGGCCTGGGATTTGGGCGCTGCGGGTCACCTCCTGGGCGGCGCAGAAGGGAAATGCGGCCGCCGCCAAGGCGATGGATAATGCTATTCTTTGAATATTTCTCTTCATATTATGGGTATTACTTCGTTCGGGATGTCACTTCGACAGGCTCAGTGCCCCAACGTCCCTACTCCCCTTTCAAGTACTTGAGCCAGAACGCCCTGTTGGCCTCAGAAAAATGTTTCCCCTGATAGCCACGGTACCCGTGCATCCCATCCGGATAGATCATCAATTCAAACTTCTTGCCAGCCTTCTGAAGAGCATCCACCAATAGCAACGTGTTCTGGAAATGCACGTTATCGTCCCCCGTCCCGTGCGTGAGCTTGAGCATCACCGACCCGTCGTAGTTCTTCTCCGTGACAGGATAGTTGGCCGCGCTGGCGACAACCTTGGTCGAAGCGTACCCCTCCGGGTTATTGGCCGGAGTGTCCATAAACCTTTCCGTGTAGTGAGTGTCGTAAAGCGCCCAGTCATAGACTCCTCCGCCGGCGATTCCGTAATGGAAAGCGTCCGGATGATTCATCACCAGAAGAGCCGTCATCGTGCCGCCGAAAGAGAAGCCCTCAACGCCGATCTTGTCGCCTTGCACGTACGAAAGTGACTTGAGATATTCAGCCCACTCCACAAAATCCAGGACCTCACGCTCATCCAAGCGCCTGTAAATCTGATCCAGACCTTTGCGGCCGTTATGCCCCGAAGCACGGCAATCAGCCACGACCTCGATGATCCCGTTCTCGGCGTACCACTGATAATAAAGCGGACTGCGGAACCGGTCATTCACCTGAGGAGAGTCCGGGCCACCGTAGATGTCCACGTGAACCGGATATTTCTTGGTAGCGTCAAAATCCTTAGGATAGACGATCATCGCCGGAAGCACAAGCCCGTCCTTGGTCGTCATCGTAATATGCTCTGGGAGAGCGTAATTCGAGGCATCAAAATCCACACCGGCCATATCCGCCACCTTGAATGACTTCGCGACTTTCCTCAAATCATAGATCCAGACCTGCGATGGTGTCCTGGAATTGCTGGCCAAGGCAACGGCGTACCTCTGGTCCGGAGAAACCTTGACGGAAGCGACATTCATCGAAGGATCCGAAATATTCCTGATCACTCCTTTGCATACTGAATATAGCCCGCTACGCACACGGGAGTCACGCTCGGCGACGAAAAGCACCTCCGAAGAACTGCCGTCAAACCCTTTGACCGCCTTGCCTTCCTTAACGTCCACAAGCGACATCCGCCAGTTCTCCCCGTCGGTCAACCTTTTCAGAACAGAGCCGTCATAAGAGAGGTAATATATTTGCTGCCAATCGGTTTCAAACGAACGGACCATATATATTCCATCCCGTCCGAACAGCATCCCGTCAATCCAGTCCAGCCACGTCTTGTAGGTCTCGTGGTAGATGTGCTTCTTCGAACCGTCCACCGGCGACACTGCGAAAAGGTCGAGTGTGTTCTGCGTCCTCGGCTCTCTCTGAATATAAAAGGCCTCGCTGTCGGCCCCCCAAAACGGAGTCCCGAAATACTGGTCGTCATTCTCGTCGAAGTCCGCCCAAGCGGTTGCGCCACTCTGAATATTCACGATTCCGATCCGCACCTTAGGATTGTTGTCGCCGCACTTCGGATAACGTGTCATACGGACCGAGCCTCCAGTCGGGGACACGTTCGGCAAAGCCACCGCCGCCCCGGCGTTCTGTGAATATGCCAGCCCCATCCCCGAGCGGTCAGCGTCCTCAGCGAACGGTGAATATATCGGAAATACCGGAACCTCCGAATTGTCAAAACGATAGAATCCTATCTTCTTGGAGTCCGGCGACCACCAGAACGCGCAATAATGGGTAGGTCTGCCCAGAATCTCCTCGTAATACACCCAAGAAGAGTAGCCGTTCAGAATCACGTCCGACCCGTCGAACGTCAGCTGGGTCTCCCCCTTCGTCGCGATGTCCACAACCCAAAGGTTGTTGTCCCTCGTAAACGCCATCTTCGTGGAGTCCGGTGAATATGTCAGGTTGACAGCCCCGTCCGGCCTGAACGGGAAGTCCGTGAACTTCGCCGGATAGCTTATCCCATCAGTAACCTTTCCCGTCACCGCATTGACAGAGAAGTCTTTAGCCCCCGTGAAAGAGTAATCGTAAGTCAACGCAACCTCGTTCTTTCCCACCCATTTCCAAGCGGAAGGAACATCATTGAAATCCTTGGCCGAGGCAGCCACAGACACCAGTAAAACCAGAGCGGTCAAACACTTTTTCATATTCAAAACGTATTTTTTCAAAAATATAGAGTGTCAATTTATGGAAAATTTCACCATTACGCAATGGAAGGATTAATATTCTCTTAATACAGTAAGCCGAACATCCATAAAGGGATACGGTTGTGATGCCCGATTTCCGTATCATCCACAGCCAGATAGCTGTCAGCCACATCTTTTATTTGTTCAAATGATTTCTTGCGGCCTCCAACTTCAAACAGATATTTCCCATCCACAAGAAAATCACCTTTAGCGGGATATGTAACGGAGTGATCGACTGCCAATTGGCTTAAAAAGAAAGTTTCACGCACCGTCCCGATGTTTGGTGCCATCGCGTACGCGTACATCAAGTTGGAATTGTCCATAAATATCTTCTCGGGACGCGACAACTTGTCTATATGTTTCGGCTTGTCGGAAAGCAAGGCCAGAAGTCCAGCCTTTTCAAGGGCGTACAGCATCTTGAGTCCTTGGTTTCTGTCGGTCTCCAACTCATTGTAGAGATTCGACATATTCGGGGTCTGAGGGACCTGTTCCGCAAGAATCATAAACATTTTCTTGGTCTTCCTGATTGTAGATTGCTCCACTCCCTCAATTATCGGATAGTCATTTTCCAGAACGTGATTGACAACTTGCTGCAACCTGATTTCGAATCCGGAATATACGCTCTTATAGAACGGGTAATAGCCATATCGCAGATATTCCCCGAATGCCGGCAGTATCTTCATCCCGTTTGAGAGGATATCCCCCGCTATCCGGCGGTGGTCGCGCAAAAGGAGATCAAGAGAGATCGGTTCCATTTCGGCGAGTCCCTCGTAGAGCAGATATTCCCGGAAAGACATCCCGTGAAGGGTGTAAGGCAACTGCCTTCTTGACAAATCTGCCACGCCGCTGTCTATTTTTAGCATAGAGGAGCCTGCGTAAACAACGTGAAGTCCCGGATAATCATCGTTGATGTTTTTGATCAATGTCTTCCATTTGGGATAATAGTGCACTTCATCAAGAAACAAATGCGTACCTCCGTGCGTGTAATGATACTCTACCAGGTCGTTTATGGAATGAGTCTCGAACCACAGGTTGTCAAGAGAAAGGTATAGCGCCTTGTCCTTGTCCGTAAATGATTCCTTTATGTGCTGAAGCAGCATTGTGGTCTTTCCTGTGCCTTTCGCTCCTTTTATTGCTATGAGATTATCTCGCCAATCTATTTTGTCAATCAGATAGCGCTTGAATCCTTCCGGCGTGCCCTGAAGCCGCCTGTTGTAAATTCTGAGTATTTCGTCAAGACCTTCCATAACCCGAACGATTTGCAATGATACAAAGTTACAAAATAATGTTTGCAAACACTATTATTCGATAATATTTAATGTCTGCAAACACTAAAAGAAGACATACTATACAATTCGATACATCCATTCCATTAGGGTCAATATAGAAGACCGAAAGCCCAGATAGGGATGACATTAGCATATCCGGTCTCTATGTCATCCTTCACGACATACCCCTCGCCGGCATTCTCTATCTGTTTGTTGCCCTTATTCTTTCCACCAATCTCGAATGTACGGCCATCTATCTCGAAATCAGAGATTTTGGAACTGATCACATCATTTGTGACCCTGGTCTGATTCATAAAGAACGTCTCTCGTATGTTGCCGACATCGGCTTTGTCCGGTTCCAGAACGTAAATAAGGTTCGGGTTGTCAAGGTATAGTTTCTCGACTTTTCCAAGTCCTCTTATCCCTCCTATCCTGTCCCTCAACTGTGAAATCATTCCGGCCTGCTCTATGTATATGAGATAATCCGAGACATCGTTACGGCTTATGCCTGTCACCTCAGCAAGTTTGGTCATCACCGGTTTGAACGGAACGCTCCGAGCCACCACCATCAGCAAGGACTTGAGTTTCCTGCCGATGGAAACATTAGTTTGAAGGTATTGAGGGATATCCACTTCCATAGTCTGGTTTATGACCTGAAGCATCTCAAGATCAAACTCCGGATCTCTCCCGAAAGGATAATACCCATTACGAAGATAACTCCGGAACAACGGCAACGGATGTGCCACTCCCTGGATCTCCGCCTTGTTCCTCAGCACCTCTTCCATTGAATATATAGGGACGTCAATATCGTGGAAAAGTTTAAGATATTCCCGGAACGACAACCCCTGCATATTATAGATCGGAACGCGTCTGCTCAAATCAGACATTCCTTTATAGATGTCAAGGATTGACGAACCAGAGATCACAACCTGGAGATCGCTGTAGCTATCAATAATTTGCTTCAGTTCACGTGACCACCCTTCATATTTGTGAATCTCGTCAATAAACAGGTGCCGTCCGCCCATTTTCACAAACCTGTCGGCCAGATCCACAAGCTTATGCTCCGAAAAGTACAAATGATCCGCCGAAACGTACAACGTGTCATCTACGCTATGATGCAGTTTTATATGTTGCAGCAACATTGTGGATTTTCCCACACCACGTGGCCCCACAAGGCCGAACGCTTTCACGTCCCATTTGATGAAGGGATACTTATAGCGGAGAAAATCAGTTGAAGTCTCCTTCAACTTTCTTGTGAAATATTCGTAAAGTTGTTCCATTGCATAACTTGTCCTATGACAAATATAGAACTATTGCACGAAATTAGTGCAACTTTTATCAATATTTGCATAAATTTAATGCGAATTTACCAGAAACATGCACAAACGTTATGCAAACGCCGCTTGTTCGACAGGATAGGGTTCGGGGCGGTCCGGACATCCGACGACGAGATATTCAAGAGCCTTGTGGTGACGCGTCTTTACCGCCCGGGGAGCAAGCTGAGGACACTCCGCTATATGGCTTACTTCATGAACAAGTACTACGACGAGGACAGGATCTACCGCTATCTTGACGAGCTGTGCCACAGGCCCGGGGCCGTGCGGAGGGCAGGCGTATGGTCGTGACGATGAGCGACGCACGGGCGAGGAAGAACGCCGCGGACCGCGAGAGGGGCCTCAAGCGGCTTGAGAAGCGCTTCAGGACGGGTCTTCTTTCTGACACCGGGCGCACCATCGTCCTTGACAAACCCGTCTGCATCGTGTTTGTTTCAACAGTATCGCCAGGAGTGTAAAAGCTAATGCTCACGGAGGTAATACTAAGAAGCTGTTTTGAATTGTTTGTCTGAAGTTTTTTTCACCTCAAAGAACATTTCTAACAATTCAAAACAGCTTCTTACTTTAGACTTTTGCCGTTGGAATGCTATTGCTTATACGCGGTTTCCTTCACTTGCCAATTTCCTTCACATCCCAGTTTCCTTCGTCCAGAAGGACTTTCCACGCGGTCTTGTAGGCATCCACGCAGCCGGTAGGCACGTAAAGGGTCTTCACCTTGTCTTTAGGGCCGACCCTATTCGCTCCTGTGTTTGCTTTAATCGCAGCAGGAGTCGTGCCCAGACAGGTAATCGTGGTAAGCTTAGACGTACCGGAGATGCAGTCGGCAGAAAGCGTCGTTACACTGGCAGGAATGGTGAGAGACTCGATGACTGAGTTCTCGTATAGAGCCCATTCCCTGATGGAGGTAGTGCCGTCGTGTATCGTGTAGGCGCTACCGCTTCCGCCGTTAAGCACCATAAGAGTGGTCATAGCGAAGTCGTAAAGAGCACCCTTATCATCATTCTTGAAAGAATTGTTACCCGGAGCCACTTCCCAGACCATCTTGTCACAACCATTCGACGGGCTACCGGCTATCCCCGTAAGGGAAGCCGGCACGACTATCTTAGTATAGTCACTGTAGGCAAACGCCCTATTCTTAATCTGAGTTATCCCCTGCGGAAGGCGGAATTCAGAGACATTCTTGATGCCATTTTCGCGATTGCTTCCTCCACAAAAACCTACATACTGACTACCTTCAAGTCCTTTTAAAATACCACCTTCTACCCGGGTCTCGCTCAAGTCCAGGGTAATCTGATGGTTATCTTCAAAGCTAAGGCTTCTGGTAGCCTCCATAAGCGGTTTAAACTCCTCATTTTCTCTAAGCAGAGAACTTTCAGGCATAGTAACCTTAACTGAAGTCTGTGCCGTCTTTAGCCATTCCACGTCAAACTCACCTTCTAATCCATCTACGTACATTCTGGTAGTCTCGAGTTTTAGTTTAGTTATAGGGAAAGTAACCAAAGTTCCAGGCTGTATCTTTAGATCACTCTTCTTCTTCAGCTCAGCGCCGCCGCGAGTACAGTTGATGGAAAATTTGAGATTCTTCAAAGTCCTCTCCCCGGAAAGCGGAAGCACCATCAATATCTCGGTAGGATTATTCGCGTCCGTGCTGATTTTCAAAGGAGTGCTCATGGACAACTTGAGGTTTTCCACATTGTGGGCAGGATGAAGCGGCTCCCACTTCCCGCCCTTAATGAAAGTAAATGCCTTCTTATAAAGTCCTGAGGCACTAAACACGCAAGAGTGCGCCTCGAGCCCTTCCTCGGCCCAAACCTGGAGTTTTATTACTGCTCCGGCGTATTTGAAATCGACTTTTCTATTATTTCCTACGCCATACATAGGAAGCGGAAGATTCCCACCCATTACGTCTTCGTAATTCTGATTAGACGGAAATTCTATATAAAAATTGCCGTTTCCTACATTAGGCTTACAATACTTTGCCGGATAGAAGGCGAAGAACTCCTCGTTGCCCATTATGGTCTCATCACCGCTGCTGTAAGTAAACCTTCCCAGATTAGAGCCTGCGGCATCATCGGCCAATCTGTACACTCCGTAAGTGCTCGGATACGACGCCTTAGAGGAAGATGCATTCTCGGTGTGGTTTCGAGAGACTTGAATGCCTATCTCGTCTCCCTTTATCCAATTCACTTTCAATCCGTCGAGCGCGGTTTTCGTATTCACGTCATCAATGCAGGCGGTGAAATCCACGCTTTCCGTACCAGGTGTAAGCGCCTCATTTTTCGTACAGTTCGTAAGACCCACCAGACCCACGAATACTCCACATGCTAAAAATAACCTTTTCATGCTTCGACGACAATTAATTCCAGTCCGCATCAACTGCATTCAAGTCATCAAGACCCGTCTGGCTTGACACAGGCCCCGAGGTGGCAAAACAATGCTGCGCTTCCATGCAGATAATCTCCAACGTCGGAGATTCATAATTTAATTCTTTCATTTCACTACTAACTGTTTACATTAAAAAAAGTTCGCAAAGATAGAAAAACAAAGCGTAACCGCCAAAAGTTTTGTAATAATTATGAATTTTTATGAATTCAAATTTAGGAACAATCCTACGATCTTTTCTGTGCCGAAATCAATCTTGTCTCTGCTTAAATCTATCTTCTTTACCATTGTTGAGTCCACTTGAAAAAGTCGTTTTTGAAAAAAACATGTGCCTCGCAGATACTTCTGTAAGGGGTAAAAAGTGGCAAATGGCACTTTTTCAAGTGGGCTCATTGTTTATTATGACGTATTTCACAAACCGCCGGGGTTAATAATAGCAGGACGCGCTGTCTGCCATAACGCAAATAAAGCCGGATGAGTATGAATGGTTTTACCCAGTCATCTTATCCGGCCTTTCCGTGTATGGTGAAGACCCTCCGATGAGGATTACAAAACTCCTCTTCGATTAATTTTCTTTTTATTAACATACCGGCAGCGGGAACAGATCCTATGGGCAGCCAGCGCGCAAGGCGGCAAGATGGGTTTTGTGACCGTCAAGGTTGCAAAACGATGGGAACGGATATTGGGATTGGCTGACATTCGGGATTTGAGTGTTGGACTGTTGCAATTGTCGGGAACGGTTATCGGCTATGTAGGTGTCTGTGGCGCTGTTCGCTGCTCCTTACGCAATGAAGAAACCTGTAATGTGGAACAAGCATCTTGGCTGCATGGCCTTCGGGTGACTATGGCCGTTCCTGCCAATTACAAGACGATAGCGATGAACTGTGCGCGTGTTCTATGGGTGCTGCCCTCTCCTAAGTGTGCGGACATATTCATGATTCCTATGAATGTCTGTTTTCCATTAAGGTTTTATTTAGGAGTCCACTTGAAAAAGTCTTTTTTTTGAAAAATATGTGCCACACAGGTACTTCCAACGGGGGTAAAAAGTGGCGAATGGCACTTTTTCAAGTGGACTCTTGAATTGTTTGTCTGAAGTTTTTTTCACCTCAAAGAACATTTCAAGTAACCTTCAAAAAATAACCTGCATCACTTTAAATTTGCAATATATTGATGTTCAGGGTGAATCTATGTATTCAATTTTATCGATTGATGCAACTTATTTTCTCAACATCACTTAAGGGCATTATCCGCAAAGAATGCCAATCATTTACAAACCACGGACACGATATAACGCCACCAGCGGTATTCAATCCGCTATCACTGTGGCTGACCCTCCCTCGGGATATGGGGGTCAGCCACACACTATGGCCTTCCAGCATTACCGGAGCCATTCTTGCGTGC
>OJAR01000330.1_pt1 | contig 15918 bp, 13 predicted proteins | sample 1589431 | NCBI WGS metagenome assembly OJAR01 (sample SAMN03283242) | human gut metagenome | biome: human-associated habitat; material: feces | host: Homo sapiens | place: Peru | collected 2012 | reverse complement strand
TGACCGAGGCCATGCTGTTCAATGCGGGTCTTGTTGACCGCATGGGCAAGGTTGAAAACGGCACCACCACGACGGATTTTGATCCCGAAGAGATCAAGCGGACCATTTCGATCAACATGGCGCTTGCGCCGTTCGAGTGGAAAAACACGAAGATCAATGTGATTGACGCGCCCGGTTTCTTCGACTTCTATGGCGAAGTGGCCGCCGCTATGGCACTTGCGGACAGCGCGCTGATCGTCGTCGGCGCAGTCTCCGGCCCCGTTGTCGGCGCTGAAAAGGCAATGGCAATGTGTGAAAAGCAGCATAAGGCGCGCATGATGGTCATCAATCAGATGGATCGAGAAAATGCGAATTTCGAGAAGGTCATGGCTGCGATCAATGAAAAGTTTGGTCCTTCCGTTGTCCCGATCCAGCTCCCGATCATTGAGGGCGGTGCGTTCAAAGGATACGTCGATATTATCCACATGACAGCAAAGCTGTTTGACGGCAAGGGCGAAAAAGAGGTCGATATTCCCGCCGCACTCGCAGATGAAGCGCAAAGCCTCTACGAAAAGCTGACGGAAGCTGCCGCCGAGTCCGATGAAGAACTCATGGAGAAATATTTTGAGGAGGGCGAGCTCTCCCGCGATGAGATTCTGCGGGGTCTCTCCCAGGGTGTATGCGAGGGAATCGTGACCCCCGTTTGCTGCACTGCCGCAACCGCCAACATCGGCGTCGCGACGCTGCTCGATAACATGGTGCATTATCTGCCCGCCGCGGACCAGGTAAAAGCGCGCCCCGCGGTTGACGCAAAGACAGGCGATCCGATCGAGGTCAAACAAGATGGAAAATTCGCCGCACAGGTCATGAAAACAGTTATCGACCAGTTCGGCAAATACTCCATCATCAAAGTGTTCAGCGGCTCCGTCGACGTGAACACCCAGTTGTACAATGCCAACGCGGAGAAGGCCGAAAAGCCCACCGCGCCCGTGCTTCTCCGTGGGAAAAAGAGCGAGAACATCGGCAAGCTGAACGCAGGGGACATCGGCGCCATTCCGAAGCTCCAGTATACCGCGACCGGCGATACGCTTTGCGATCCTGCCGCCCCCGTGAAGTTCGATGCGATCGATTTCCCCGAGCCGTGCATCAGCCTTGCTGTGACGGCGAAGAAACAGGGCGAAGACGACAAGGTCATCTCCGGTCTGAACCGTATCAAGGAAGAGGATCCGACCATTCGCATTGAGAAAAATGCAGAGACGGGCGATGTCCTCATTTGCGGTCTCGGCGAGATGCATATCGATGTCGTTTGCGCAAAACTGAAGAATAAGTCCAACGTGGAAGCCTCCCTTGCGGATCCGCGCATCCCGTACCGTGAGACCATTCGCGCGACAGCGGAAGCCGAAGGCAAGCACAAAAAGCAGTCCGGCGGCAGCGGTCAGTTCGGCGTTGTCCAGATGCGCTTTGAGCCCGCGCCCGAGGGAACGGATTTTGAATTCGTCAATGCGATCGTCGGCGGCGTTGTTCCGAAGGAATACATCCCCGCTGTCGAAAAGGGTCTGCGTGAGGCGATGGTACATGGCGTTCTCGCCGGATATCCGATGGTTGGCATCAAAGCGACGCTCTATGACGGAAAGTACCATCCCGTTGACTCCAAGGAAGTTGCGTTTAAATCCGCAGCGCGTCTGTCTTACAAGGCCGCTTGCGCAAAGGCTTCTCCCGCGCTGATCGAGCCAATCTATCGTTATGATATTCTCGTTCCTAACGAGTACGTCGGCGATGTCATCGGCGACCTGAATCGGCGTCGCGGACGCATGCTGGGCATGAACCCTGTTGACGGCGGTACGGAAGTTGTAGCTGAAGCTCCGCTGTCCGAGATGTTCAAGTACGCGACCGATCTGCGTTCCATGACACAGGCGCGCGGTTCCTTCAAATCTGAGTTTGTCCGCTACGAGGATGTACCTGGCAACGTTGCACAGAAGATCATCGAGCAGGCCAAGATCGAGGACGAAGAGGACGATTGATTGTAATTCTCCACACAAACTGCCCGTCGCAGATGCGACGGGCAGTTTTATAATGTAAAGAAATACGCCGCCGTTTTGCAGTCGCCCCCTGCAAGTCCAGTTCATGACATCCGTTTCACAGACGATTCCGATTTTTCTATATCATCATAGAGATATCGAAGATATTTATAGAAATTACAGAAACAAGCTGTCAAACCGTGAATCAGGTTGCTATACAGGGTATACCGATAATCTGCAAATACGTTCGCAGAAATTAGGAGGGGCGAGTGCTTTTGTCCGCGTCGCCGGGAAGATGAACGGAACATCTATTTTAGTGCAAGCAGGGGACAGCCGACTTCTGTTGCCTTATCGCATAGTGTTTCCAGAGACGACCCGACGCGACTTTTCCAATTCAAACTATTTGATACCGCACGTTTTTCACATCCTCTTGTCGACAGGCTCGTTTTTCGCTATAATAGAGTAGAGAAAAATTGGAGTAGTATGCAATGCATCAAGAATTTGAACGAATTTCGTTGGATATGCTGCGATCGGAACTTGCCGATCGGAATATGCGTTATACCATTGAAACATATGGCTGTCAAATGAATGTGCGAGACAGTGAGATCATTGCCGGAATGCTAGACGCAGTCGGCATGAAGTCAACAGAGGATAGATCGGAAGCAGACCTCATCCTGTTTAATACATGTTGTGTGCGTGACCACGCCGAAAAGCGGCTGCTTGGCAATATTGGCGCGCTGCGCCCGCTAAAAGAGGCCAAGCCGGGCTTGGTAATCGGCGTGTGCGGATGCATGATGCAGCAAAAGGAGGTCGCCGAAAAACTATATCGCAGATTCCCGTTTGTCGATATCATATTTGGTACGCATATGCTGGATCGGCTGCCGGATATGCTGAAAACAGTTTTCAGCGGCGAGCGTGTTCTTGCCGTTTCCGCTGATGACATTCATATTACGGAGGGTTTGCCGTCTCATCGGCCGGGCGGTAGTTCCGCTTTTGTGAACATCATGTACGGTTGCAACAACTACTGCACCTACTGCATTGTACCGTATGTGCGTGGTCCGGAACGCTCCCGTACACCGGCGTCCATTTTGGATGAGATTCGCTCTCTGGCCGCTTCCGGTTATTCGGAGATCACTCTGCTTGGGCAAAATGTAAACTCTTATGGGCTGGATCGAAAGGATGACACAACTTTTCCTGAGCTGTTGAAGCAAGTGAGCGAGGTGGATGGAATCCGGCGTATTCGCTTTATGACATCGCATCCTAAGGATCTGTCCGACGAGTTGATTCGGGCTATAGCAACGCTCCCGAACGTATGTCATCATGTACACCTGCCCGTCCAATCAGGCTCAAACAGCATTTTGCGCCGGATGAACCGCAAGTACACAAGGGAGCAGTACCTCGCGATCGTCAAAAAGCTGCACGAAGCTATCCCTGACGTTGAACTCACTACGGATATTATTGTAGGATTTCCCGGGGAGACGGAAGAAGATTTTCTGGAAACGATGTCACTTGTGGCAGACGTGGGGTATGCCGCCGCATTTACATTTAAGTATTCTCCGAGGCAGGGGACCAGTGCAGCAAAAATGCCGGATCAGATCTCCGAGAAGGAAAAGCAGGATCGTCTGCAGCGTCTGAACGCATTGCAGCTGGAGATGACGCAAAAAAACAATGAGAAGTACATTGGCGTTTCCGGAGAAGTTCTCGTCGAAGGTTGTGAGGAGAAGGGGGAAGGACTCGCATTCGGAAAGTTTTCGAACTTCAAGATGGTTTATTTCCCCGGTACGCCGGATTTGATCGGAACTTACCAGAGAGTTGTCGTTGAACGGACAAGACGCAATTCTCTTGTTGGCAGAATGGAAGGAGAAGACAAATGATCGAACAAGCCAGAGAGCTGGGACTTGCGCTTGCGAACTCTCCGGAGTTCCTGCGTATGGCCAAAGCTCGGCAGAATATGACGGAGAATACTGCGCTTTGCGAGTTGATGACCGCCTTTAACGACAAACGGGACGCGGTTGTTGCGCTCATGCAGTCGGACGACATCGATCGCGTCGAAGCGCTTGAAATGTCCGCGGATTTGGAACGTCTCCAGCAGCAGTTGTTTGAAAACCCGATATTTACAGAGGTCATGGAGTCCGAACGGGTCTTCCAGGAATTATTAAATGCCGTCAACGATGAGATCCGAGCATGTATCGGCCTCGACGGTCATGCCGGCTGCAGCGGAGATTGCAGCGGCTGCAAAGTCTGCTCGCACTGAGCGCGGCACTGCTCCGCGGGTGAGAAAGGATACCTATGGCACAGAACATGACGCCAATGATGCGCCAATACATGGAGCTCAAAGAGAAATATCAGGACTGCCTGCTCTTTTTTCGGCTGGGAGATTTTTATGAGATGTTCTTTGAAGACGCCAAAACCGCATCCAAAGAGCTTGATCTTGTACTGACCGGTCGAGATTGCGGCATGAGCGAGAGAGCGCCAATGTGCGGCGTTCCATACCATTCGGTCGATGTTTATATCAACAAGCTCATTCAGAAAGGATATAAGGTCGCCATCTGCGAGCAGCTTGAAGATCCCGCGCTTGCCAAGGGTCTTGTCGAGCGTGATGTGATCCGTATCATCACGCCTGGAACGGTCATTGAAGACCGAATGCTGCAGGAAGGCGAGAACAACTATATCGCTGCGATCTTTGTCGGCGAACAGCGCATCGGTCTATCGTATGCCGATGTCTCCACGGGCGCGTTTTTTACAGGTGAACTTTCCGGTGTACAGCGCCATACGGAGCTGCTCGATGAACTCATGCGTCTGCACCCCACGGAGATCATTGCAAACGACGCCCTGTTCTTGCAGCCGCTACTGCAAAAACGAATCGCTTCTTCCTATTTTCTTGAGCACTATCAGGAAAAGGCTTTTTTGCCCGCATCCGCGCGGGACCGGCTTCTCCGGCACTTTCAAGTCGCTTCTTTGACTGGTTTCGGATGCGAGGAAATGCCGTATGCCGTCTCTGCTGCAGGCGCATTGATGCAGTATTTGGAAGATACACAAAAAAATGCGCTTTCACACATTCGAAGGCTACGTCTGCTCAATCGAACGGAATACATGCAGATCGATGCATCCACGCGTCGCAATTTGGAACTGACTCGTCCGCTGCGAAGCGATGGCAACAAGCGAAACACGTTGCTTTCGCTTCTGAATTCAACAAAATCTGCAATGGGAAACCGTCTGCTGCGCGATTGGATCGATCGGCCACTTCAGTCTGTCCAGAAGATCGAATATCGACAGGCTGCTGTTCGCGAAATCAACGAGGACTTGCTGTTCCGCAACGAACTCCGTGAGCAGCTTTCCTCCATCTATGACATTGAACGACTTTGCAGCAAGATTGTCTATGGTTCTCTGAATGCGAGAGACTGCACCGCATTGCGCTCGACACTCGGCCGCATCCCACCGCTGCGTGCTTTATTGACCGACCGCAAATCCGCAGCACTGTGTAGAATCAAGGAGCAACTCGATGACATGGAGGACATCGCCAATCTTCTTCTTTCTGCGATTGTTGACGAACCGCCCGTCAGTGTGAAAGACGGGGGGATTATTCGTGAGGGCTACAATAGTGAGGTGGATACGCTGCGTTCCATCAAGCGCAACAGTAAGGAATGGCTTGCTCAGTTTGAGGCATCTGAGCGAGAACACACTGGAATCAAAAACCTGAAAATCGGTTTTAATCGCGTGTTCGGCTATTATATAGAGATCACAAAATCAAACTATGCGCAGATTCCGTACCATTACCAGCGCAAACAGACCCTTGCAAACGCGGAGCGCTTTATCACGCCCGAGCTCAAGGAAATGGAGCAGCAGATACTAGGCGCCGACGAGCGTTTGGTCGAGCTTGAATACAAACTGTTTGTTCAGATTCGAGAGACACTGCTGCACAGTACGGCACGGCTGCAGTCCAACGCTGCGCTTCTCGCCGAACTGGACTGTTATCAATCGCTTGCGGAGGTTGCAGCTTCATACGCCTACGTTTGCCCACATGTCACCGATGGGAAAACTATTTCCGTTGAAAATGGGCGGCACCCGGTTGTCGAACGGGGAATGCGCGGTGGGTTTGTGCCGAATGATGTGAATTTGGACGCTGACGAAAACCGTCTTTTAATTATCACCGGCCCGAATATGGCCGGGAAAAGCACTTACATGCGTCAGGTTGCCTTGATCGTGCTAATGGCGCATATTGGGTCGTTTATTCCTGCGACAAAAGCAGAGATCGGACTTGTCGACCGGATCTTTACCCGCATCGGCGCAAGCGACGATCTTTCCGCCGGACAGAGCACCTTTATGGTCGAAATGAGCGAGATGGCAAATATTCTCAACAATGCTACCGCAAACAGTCTTTTGATCCTCGATGAAGTCGGCCGCGGCACCAGTACGTTCGACGGCCTCAGTATTGCTTGGGCAATACTGGAGCATATTTCCGATCAAAAAATCTGCGGTGCAAAAACACTGTTTGCGACGCACTATCATGAGCTCACAGAGCTCGAGGGAAAAATCCCCGGCGTTAAAAACTATCGAATTTCTGTAAAAGAGCTTGGGGACGATATCCTGTTTTTGCGAAAAATCGTCCGCGGCAGCGGAGACAAGAGCTTCGGGATCCAGGTCGCGCGTCTCGCGGGATTGCCCGATGAAGTTTTGAAACGCGCAAGCGTGATCTTAGAAGAGCTTGAGCACGCGGATATTGCAAATCGAACAAAGAAGGCAGAGCCGCAGGCCAGCGTCGTTCAGTGCTCTTTGCTTGAATCGGATGCATCGGCTACGCTTCTCCGCGTGCTTAATGAGATGAATCCGGATGCTTTGACGCCAATCGAGGCGCTGCACGAATTGTACACACTGAAAGCTATCGCGGCAGGCCAGGGAGGGGCTACGCTATCGTGAACAGGATTCGAGTTCTTTCCCCGCTCGTCGCCAATCAAATCGCGGCCGGTGAGGTGGTAGAACGTCCCGCCTCCGTCGTAAAAGAGCTAGTAGAGAATTCTATTGATGCAGGCGCGACATTCATTACCGTTGAGATCGAAAACGGCGGTATTGATCTGATCCGCGTAATCGATAACGGGAGCGGTATTCCCTCCGAGGATTGTGAGACTGCCTTTTTGCGTCATGCGACCAGCAAGATTGCTGCTGCAGATGATATTTCCCATATTCATACGCTTGGTTTCCGCGGTGAGGCGCTCGCTTCGATCGCGTCGGTTGCGGATGTCACGCTGATCACACGAACCGAAGACGCGGAAAGCGGCATGCAAGTCCGTATGGACAACGGAGCCCTTTTGGAACGCCGCGCATGTGCTGCCGCCAAAGGCACAACACTGGAAGTCCGCGATTTGTTTGCAAAAACGCCGGCACGCTTAAAATTCTTAAAGAATACGCGCACGGAAGCCGGATATATCGGGGACTATATCTCCCGCATGATTATGGCGCTCCCAAGCATTGCATTTCATTATATGAACAATGGGAAAACCGTTTACCAAACATATGGTGACGGAAATCTACGAAATGCAGTATTCTGTATCTATGGATCAAGTGTTTTGGCGCATCTGAAAGATGTTTTCTTTGATGATGGCTATCTTCGCATCACGGGCTATATCGGCGATGCGGAGCTGGCCCGTCCAAACCGTCTGCAGCAATCGATCTATCTGAATGAACGATATATTCGCTCAGCTTCGATTTCGAATGCAATTCTTCGCGCATATGATACGCGGCTGATGTCCGGACGTTTCCCGTTTGCCGTGTTGAATTTGCGCATCGCAACAACAGAGGTCGACGTCAACGTGCATCCTACAAAAATGGAGGTGCGCTTTGCCGATGATCGCCGCGTAACATCATCTGTTTACAGCGCTTGTGTCCGCGCTCTTGAAGTTCCAGTCAATCAGCGTGAGGCTATGCCCGCGTACACTGATCCTGTCAGCGTTCAGCACGATCTTGGGGAAGCAACGGCGCTTGCGAAGTATACCTCGGTTATCAAAGAGAAGTCTGCCCCATCATTGCCGACGGATTCTTTGCCCCGTCCAATGATCAAGTGGAGCGACGATGACATCGGAAGCCGGCGGCGCGATCCTGTTTTGTGTGAGCCCACGTTGTACCACCCGCGCGTTCCGATGCCAACGCAGACTACTACCGACGCGCGTGCGAATGAGATACACGTGTCCGGCATTCAGACTTCTCTCTCCGGCATAGATGAACCGTCAACGGCTGAAGCGCTCGCTCCCGCCGCAGTTGACGATGGCGCCGATGTGCGCAAGATTTTCGCACAGTCGCCGTATCGAATTGTCGGAGCGGTGTTCGCAGGGTATTGGATCGTCGAGCAGGGTGATACGCTGTTTTTGATTGATCAACATGCAGCGCATGAGCGCCGTCTTTACGAAAGACTTATCTCCCGCGATATTGTCCCGGTATCGCAACCTTTGCTTGTACCGGAAGCGGTTCGGCTTACCCCCGGCTCGGAAGCCTTACTTGACACCTATCGCCAGCAACTCGAAGAGATCGGTTTTCTCTTTCAGGTCGATGACGCATCTGAATGCCTTCTTGTAACATCCGTTCCAGTTGTCAACGGCGTTCCGCTGCGCTTGGAAGGGCTGTTCGAGGCCTTGGCTCTTTTGGATCAGACTGGCAGCGTTTCACGCAAGGAACTCGCGCGCCGCGCCCTCATACAGGCTTCCTGTAAACATGCCGTCAAGATTACAGAGCATCTTTCGCAGGAAGAGATCGCATGTTTGCTTCAAGAGTACTCCGAGCATGGCGTTCCAATGACCTGCCCGCACGGCAGGCCCGTCATGGTGCAGCTTTCGAAGCTGGATCTCGAGAAAATGTTTAAGCGAGTTGTTTAATGCGTATGGATAACAAAGTCGTGGCATGCATTGTGGGGCCGACTGCCAGTGGAAAAAGCGCCCTTGCCGTTTCTCTTGCAACACGTTTTCAAACCGAAATCGTTTCCGCCGATTCCGTACAGGTCTATCGGGAAATGGACATCGGTTCCGCAAAGCCAAGCCAAATGGAACGCGACTGTGTTCCGCACCACATGATCGATTGCCTGCCGATTGATACGCCGGATTTTTCTGTTGCGAAGTACTCCGCTATGGCCTTTCCCGTATTGGATGCCTTGATCGCAAGTGGAAAACTCCCCATTATCGTGGGGGGCAGCGGGTTATACATTGCCGCTATTACAAATCCGCTGCACTTTGCAGTGCCGTCAGATGAAATGATCCGTCGAGAACTAACAGCAGCGTATTCCTCCGACCCTGATAGTCTTCGTGCAGAGCTTCGCCGCGTTGATCCGGATTCTTTCGCTCGTTTGCACCCGAATGATGCAAAGCGCATCGTTCGAGCTTTGGAGGTCTACCGCTGCTCGGGTCGATCAATCTCCTCGTTTGGAAGTGATTTCCATAATGACGGCGGGGCCAAGCCCCCATATCGTGCTATACAGATCGGGCTTTCCATGGAGCGGCAGCACCTGTACGATCGAATCAATCGGCGTGTGGACAACATGTTTGCATGTGGGCTTCTGGACGAAGCACGCAAAATTTATCACGCCGGATATGATCGTCGGCTTCCGGCAATGCAGTCCATCGGATATCGACAGCTATTCGATTACTTTGATGGGTATTGTACATTGGATGAAGCCCGAGAAAACATCAAGCGGGAAACACGACGATTTGCTAAGCGGCAAATGACCTGGTTTCGGCGAGACCACAGAATTCACTGGCTTCCGGCAGATGAATTGTCGGAGGCTGAGTTAACGGAACGCGCAACAGCGCTGATACTGCAAGAAAAGGAGCAGAATATCCTATGAGTATTGAGATTTCGGATCGAGCCAAGGAGCTTGTTTGGAACGCGGAACATCGCTGTTCCGACGCATTTGCTCGGATCGATTCCATTGAAGCGGTTACGATGCAGCGTGTTTTATCCGCCTTTCAGGCCGCGTCCGTTGCTTCGCGTCACTTCACCCCGACGACCGGCTATGGATATGAAGACATTGGGCGTGATACGCTGGATGTTGTCTTCGCTGATGCCCTCCAGGCAGATTCCGCGCTTGTACGTCCCCAGTTTGTTAATGGGACACATTCGCTCTTTACCATGCTTGCTGGCATAACGGAGCCGGGCGACGTGATTCTTTCCGCCACCGGTAAGCCCTATGATACGCTGGAGGAAGCGATCGGAATCCGAGGAAACGCGCCGCATTCCCTTAAACGGCAGGGTGTGCATTTCCGGCAAATTGAGCTGCAAGATGGCGGAGAGATTGATCTGGACGCGCTCGAATCCTGTCTGGACGGGAGCGTCAAAGTTGTATATTTCCAACGCTCGCGCGGGTATGCATGGCGTCAATCGCTCGGGCAGCACCAGTTGGAGGAGGCCTTTTCGTTCATACACCAACGTCTCCCGGGCGTCATCATTGCTGTTGATAACTGTTATTGCGAATTCTGCGAAATCAACGAACCCACGGCTTACGGCGCTGATATTATGGCAGGTTCGCTGATTAAGAATCCCGGCGGCGGACTTGCTCCGACCGGTGGATATGTGGCAGGTAAGAGTGCGCTTGTTGAACGCGTAGCGCAGCGGCTGACCGTGCCGGGGCTCGGCGCCGAAGTCGGCTCCTACGCCGGCGACTATCGCGTTTTCTATCAAGGTCTGTTTATGGCGCCGCACACCGTCGCGCAGTGCTTAAAGAGCGTTGCGCTATTTGCTGCATGCCTTGAGCAGCTCGGATTCGAAACGCTCCCAGCGTACAACGATCCTCGTAGTGATATTGTGGAGTCCATTCGTTTTGGTTCTCCCGAGAAGCTCATCCAGTTTTGCAAGGGGATTCAAAAAGCTGCCCCTGTGGACAGCAATCTTGTTCCTGAACCATGGGATATGCCTGGCTATGCCGATCCCGTGATCATGGCGGAAGGCTCGTTTGTGCAAGGAGCCACAACCGAATTGAGCGTGGATGGCCCGATGCGGGCGCCATATATCGGATACCTACAGGGGAGCCTTACTTATGCGCATGGACGCATTGCGGCCATGCTGGCGGTTGATGCGCTTCTATAGCCGGACAAAACATCGGAGCGGTTAAAACCTGCGCATCAACCCGATGACCTTTCCGGCAATCTCTACCTTGTCATATGGAACGAAGATAGGGGAGTAGAGCTCGTTTTCCGGTTGAAGCCGTACGCCGTCTTTTTCACGATAGATTCGCTTTACTGTTACGGTTTCTTCTTCTGTGCGAGCAACGACGATGTCGCCGTCTTCGAAACGGATGGATCGGTCTACAAGGAGCAGATCACCATCGTGGATGCCCGCATTGACCATGCTGTCGCCCTGTACGCGCAGCAAGTAAGTCTCATCGCCGAAACGTCCATGTAGAAGCACGCTTGGAACGGCGATGTTGTCTTCGATTTGCTCGACCGCAAGGATCGGAACTCCGGCCGCGACCTTGCCGATGAGAGGGATCTTTTGCGCATCAACCGCAGCAGAGGCAGCAACCTTCGCAGCTGGTTCCTCTTCATCCTGCTGTGTCAATATGAGGGCGCGTTGTTTCGAGGGATCGCGCGTCAGCATCCCTTTTTGCTCCATATTTTTTAGATGCGTATGCACCGTAGCGGTTGAACGCAAACCCACCGCCTGTCCGATTTCGCGGACAGAGGGGGGGAAGCCGTTTTCTTTATAATAAGCTTGGATATACTCATAAATTGCTTGCTGAGGATTGTCAAGTTTCTTCATTTATCGGTTTCTCCTTGTTGCCGGATATAGCGTTCCATTGAATACTTACAGTATAACACAAAACAATTGTTTTGGAAACATTTGTTCGCGAAGAGAGGGCGAGATTCATGAATTGTATCCTAAATCAATCCAAAACCTGCGATCACTGCGGCGACTGTGATAATCGTTGCCAATTAGATCCAACGAAACTCTGCGATAACTGCTTTCGTTGCCTGGACGATCCCAATCAAAAAGACTATGCAGACATCGAGATTACTGATATTCTCACAAATCTAGACACGGATTCAATCGATTCGGCGTTTTCCGATATGATCTGGGAAACTGGCACCCGCCGAAAGATATTGATTGGAACACTTCGCGGCGTTATCGGCCGACACAGTCGATCGAGCAGAATGGCTCGAAAAGCATATCGCGCAAAGAGGCAGTCGATAATGGCATAACGGAAAGGCACAAAACCGGTTGGCCTCATTCATCCTCACGCAAATGAATGAGGCGAGCAGCTTTCCTGCGATTATCCTCCGATTGCGCTGCGTAATGCTTTCTGGTCGTATTAACATCCTTGTGACCCAGTACGTCCGCCACCAAATAAATATCGTTTGATTCCTGATATAACAATGTTCCGTAAGTGCTGCGGAGTTTGTGTGGTGTGATTTTCTTTAACGGCACTGCTGCTCTCGCGTATTTTTTGACCAAGTTTTCAACTGCGCGCGCAGTCATCCTTCGATTCTGCATCGAGAGGAAGAATGCTTTTTCGTGCCCTTCCAAGGGCGTCCGCAGCGCACGTTCTTCCGCATACGAAGCAAGCGCCTCTGCAACCTCGTCACTAAGCGCAAGGATCTCCTGATTACCGCCTTTTCGCACGACAGAAAACGCATTATTGGAAAAATCTACATCGCTGCAATCGATTCCTACCAGTTCGCTGATTCGAATCCCTGTGCCAAGAAACAAAGTCAGGATTGCTACATCACGAGTTCGAGTTGCCATGTGATAGGCTTTTTGGCGTACGGATAAATTCTCGCCGTTCTCCGCCTGATCTAAAAGCGTAGCGATTTCATTGGGTTCAAGCCGAACAATGGCATTGTCATTGATTTTCGGCATTTCAACTAACGCAGCAACGTCAGCGTCAAGAGCTTCCAATTTGAAATAATACTTGAAAAAAGAACGAATTGCCGAGAGCTTCCGTTTCCGACTTTTGTCATGATTGCTGCGTTCTCGATCAGAAGCAGTGTAATATAGAGAAACAAACTCTAAATAATGCTCAATGTCCTGCGTTCTTATCAGCTTCAAATCGGCGATTGTCAAAGAGGATAGAGGACGACCAGAAAACAGCTGATCCTCTGCCGTAAGGAACCGAAAAAAACTACGCAGATCTACCGCGTAACCATATCTTGTCAGTACAGAGAGGTTTTTGTTTGCCAGACTTCGAAAGAAGGCCTCGCAGAAATCCGGAAGCTGCAACAAAATGTCGCGGATTTTCTTTGTATAAATCGCTTCTTTTTGCATCTGAAACTGATTCGGCATTCCACAATTCACACTCCTGATATAGCAGACTTAGGCTAAACAAAAAGCAATTCACGAAAATGAATGCAAGGGAACGTTTTGACTGGAATTGCTTCCACCGGTTTATTGTATCACAACTATTCGTTAAACGCAAGTTTAACGAATAGTTGCAGAAATTCTGTGGCGGCGGTGCAGAATTCCGTTCTTGCAGAAAGGCTGTCGCTATGACGTATTTGAAAAATCTAACCTCTGACTTACTCGGCTTGCATGGAGTGCGGAAACGCCTACAAGCGTATTCGCGTTTGGTCAATGACTGTCCACCATATCTGCGCGAGACGCTCAACAAAATTCGCGATACGTTCGCATGGATGGATGATTCGTTTGAAGCTAAGGTTCTGCACTGGACTTATGATTGTTCCTTATGATTGTTCCTTGAGCTTCAAGGAAATCACAGCGAATACAGGCCATATCCCAATGACCCGTTCTTCTAATTGCTCTGGCGCTTCTTTGGACAGATTTACTACGCCGTCTGGACACCGAAACGATAGCTTTCGCATGACTTACCCCTTTCAATCGTGACATAGTGACGCATGGTACATAGGCTCCCAGACTTAAGCCGCGCGGGGCGGGACGCCGCGCCGCGAGGGCAGGGCGAAGCGCGCCCGAGCGGAACAGAATCGCGGCGGCACGGGGCGCGCGGAACAGCGGAACGCCGCAGCCGAGCGCCGAACGGCTGCGAGACAAGGCGCGACGCGGGGCTGGGGTTCCTCATAGCCCCGACGAATCTGCGGGAGCATATGACAAAACAGGGGCAATGATTAAACCATGCTTATTGGATATAAAGGCACTCTTGCGCCTTTGTCATGTACATGCCTTGGAGGTTTCGTTCTCTTCTATTTCTTCTGCGCCGCCATATTCGGGGGTTTCAGCCGCATGCGCGCGCATTGTCGAATAAGTCGAATAATAAGATATATCTGCGTCCTGCGCTCTCATGCGCGCTTCTGGTGCGCTTGATTCTTACGGATCATGGCCGTCGCCAGCTCATCACAGTGATTGTTATACGGATTATCTGCATGCCCTTTCACCTTATGAAACCGCACCTGATGTTTTTGCGTAAGTGCAAAAAGGCATTTCCATAGATCTTGGTTTTCCACATCGCGTTTTGTCGATGTTTTCCACCCGTTCGTACGCCAATTCTGGATCCACCTCTTATCAAACGCATTGAATACATATGCGCTATCTGTGTAAATTTCGACGCTGCAAGCCTCTTTCAACGCTTCCAGCCCACGGATAACGGCTGTAATCTCCATACGATTGTTCGTCGTCTGCGGTTCATACCCGGAAAGCTCTTTCGTATGCTGTTGATACATCAGAACGGCACCCCATCCGCCGGGGCCGGGATTGCCCGAGCAGGCGCCATCCGTATACAGTATAACCTCTTTCATTGTCTTGTAATCTCTGATTATGCCCCTGCTCACATACTCTTAGATTTCCGTACACATGCATCCACAGCCTTCAAAACAGCGTTTCGCAGGCCGAATTCCTCAAGTGCAGCAACCGCCTCGATCGTTGTACCTCCGGGGGAACATACTTTGTCTTTCAAAACAGCGGGCGCCTCCCCTGTCTCCAGCACTAGCTTGGCGGAGCCATATACCGTTTGTGCCGACAGCCGATATGCCATTGCACGCGACAACCCCGCACGCACGCCGGCATCCGCTAACGCTTCAATAAACAAATCAACATACGCAGGGCCGCTGCCGCTGATTCCAGTAACTGCGTCCATCAGGTGCGCAGTCACGCGCTCGACCTTTCCAACCGTCCCAAACAGGCGCTCGGCAAAGTCTCTTTCCTCCTGCAGCAATGTATCTCCATCCTCAAAAACAACCATTCCTTCACCAACGAGAGCCGGTGTGTTCGGCATCGTGCGCAAGATGCGCGTGGACCGCGGCAGCATAGACGCGAGCCGCTCCCCGCTCCTCCCGGCCACAATGGAGATTACTCCCTTTTCTGCAAAGAAGTCGTATTTTTCTTCTGCCAACGTATCCAGCGAATGAGGCTTAACGGCAAGCAGAATCAGCGTCGAATTCTCAAACAGCTCGTCAATATCAGAACACACTCGTACGCCAAACTCTCGGTGCAATGGTTCCGCTTTCTGCGGATTATGATCAAATATAAATGTTTCGTCCGCTTTCAAGGCTCCCCCACTGCACGCGCCGCGCAGAATCGCCTCCCCCATGTTCCCGATGCCGATTACACCCAGTCGCGTCATATCAATTAGCCTCCAGTAAAATCATCATAGTCACCGTGAAATCAGTGCGTAGATAGTCCGCACTTATAATACAATTGTATTTCCAATCCGAATAATTGTCAAACCGTCAGATCATTTACGCAGCCGGAACTTAGTTCTTCAATACTTATATAGTGTTGACAACACCCTGCATTGATTCTACAATTTAATTATGTATGCGTCCCATCGAGGTGTTATGGAAAAACGATATTCTAGCAATCGAGCTAATAATAACTCTCGTCAATATGCACGAAATGAGCGCCGCCGCAAAAAGAAAATGCGCCGGATTGTTTTGATTTGCATACTGTTTGTCCTTGCAAGTGTCACGCTTGCTTTGCTGGTATATGCAGGAATCGCCCTGCTTCGCAAGCCTGTGTCCAGTACTGCCGCAAATACAAC
>OJAR01000328.1_pt1 | contig 16052 bp, 10 predicted proteins | sample 1589431 | NCBI WGS metagenome assembly OJAR01 (sample SAMN03283242) | human gut metagenome | biome: human-associated habitat; material: feces | host: Homo sapiens | place: Peru | collected 2012 | reverse complement strand
ATCGCTCTTGGGCTCGCTGATATAATCAAACGTGCCTTTTTCAAGCTCGGGCGCAGGGCTTTTCTTTGACTTCATTGCGCCGCCGCGAGACAGCGAGCTTCGCACAATTTTGCCTATCGTCCCCAAAGCACTCATGACTTATCACCTCCGAAAACCTAAAAGTCTGTCTTTGCACAATATGTACAAAATACCATAGGTATTATAAACTTTTTATAAGTAAAAAGCAACATCTTTAGGCTAAAAATTATATATGTCAACTGAATAAATGAGACATTATTACACCGCCGCGCAAAAAAACGGCTTATTTTGAAATAATATATTTCATTTTGCCTCGGAAGCGTGTATAATATAAACTGATTTATTATGTGAAGAGTGCAGCTCTTAACGGAACGGGGATATATAATGAACTATAAGGTCAATCCGGACTCTCTTTCGGCGGTGTTTATGGTGCCGTCGCAGATAGTCGATAAGCATATTAAGCTTGCCGGCGGGCAGCAGCTCAAGGTTCTGCTTTGGACGCTGCGCCATGCGGGCGAGGGCTTTGATATGGAAAAGCTGTGCAGGGATCTCAATTTTTCAGTCCCCGACGCGCAGGATTATCTCCAATATTGGGTCGAGACGGGGATACTCGTGTCCGACGGCACGGCGGATTCGGCATTTGCGCCCGTTGTGTCGGAGAAAAATGCAGAGCCTCCCAAAGCAAAGAAAGAGCTGCCGGACATTGAGCCGTCGAGACCGACTGCGGCGGAGATAGCGCAGAGGGCAGAGGAATCGGCGGATATAAAATTCCTGCTTCTCGAGACACAGAACAAACTCGGCAGAACTATAGGCTACGACGGACAGTGTACGCTTTTGATGATGCACGACACTTACGGAATACCGGTCGAGGTCATTCTGATGATAATCGAATATGCCGTTTCGATAAGGAAGTCGAACTTTCACTACATAGCCGCCATAGGAAAAGATTGGGGCGAACGTGAAATAGACACTATTGAAAAGGCGGACGAGCAGATAAGCCGCCTCGATTCCGCCAACTGCGTATGGGCTTCGTTTGCCGCAATGGCGGGACTTTCTAACTCGCGTCCGACTCAGGCGCAGACGAAATATATTTTCACATGGAACCGCGAATGGGGCTTCTCTCCCGAGATGATTTTTGCGGCGTATGAGCAGATGGCGGAGCACTGCCAAAAGATGAGCTTCCCGTATATGAACAAGATACTTGAATCGTGGCACACCAACGGGATAAAGACTTTGTCCGATGTCGAAAAGGCCAACGCCGCCAAGCAGAGCAGCGCACCCGTTTCTTCACAGAGAAAGAGTCGAGTCGATAACGGACATTCCTCATCATATGATTTAGATGAGTTTAATCGCAAAGCCATGAAAAATCCGATAGTGTATAAGAAGAAAAACAAAGATTGAGAGGGGAACAGCAAATGAGCTACAGCCGCAAAGTATATGCAAGAGCCGCCTCGGAGCTTGAACGCCGCCGCGATAAAGCCGAACGCACGCAGAGTATGCGCCGCACCGAGGTATATGCAAAGATACCTGAGCTGATATCCATAGACCGTGAAATAGCCTCCGCCGGCGCAGAGGTCATACGCGCCATAGGCATGGGCGAAAATGCTCAGCAATTTATCGAAGAGCTTGCAAAGAAAAATCTCGCCTCTCAGCAGCGCCGCAAGGATATACTCAAAGAAAACGGCTATCCCGAGGACTATCTTGACGCGGAGTACACCTGCAAAAAGTGCCGCGATACGGGCTTTATCGGCGGAGTTATGTGCGACTGCTACAAGGCGCTTCTGCGCGACACCGCACTCGCCGAGCTCAACGAGCTTTCGCCGAGCGCACGCTCAACCTTCGAGAGCTTTAATATAAACTATTATCCCGACACCGTTGACCCGGCGACGGGAATAAATCCGCGCAGCAGAATGAAAGAGATCCTTGATTTTTGCAGAGACTATGCCGCCGATTTCGCAACGGATTCCCCGAGCCTTTTGCTCTACGGCGCAACGGGACTCGGAAAGACGCATCTCTCGCTCGCGATAGCCTCGGAGGCCGTCAAAAAAGGCTACGGAGTCATATACGGCTCGGCTCAGAATCTTATGTCGCGCCTTGAAAAGGAACATTTTTCAAGCGGGCGAAACAGCGAATTTGAGGGGAGCGAGCAGGCACTGCTCGAGTGCGATCTTCTCATCATCGACGACCTCGGCGCGGAGTTTTCAACTCAGTTCACGGTTGCGGAGCTGTATAATATAATAAACACCCGTATTATGAGCAGACTGCCGGTAATAATCAGCACGAATCTTACACCGGACGGGCTTGAGCAGAAGTATACTCAGAGGATAACCTCAAGAATAATCGGCAACTATATATCGCTCTATTTCTGCGGAAAAGATATCAGACAGATAAAAAATACTGAACAGGAGTAATAAGCCTCATATGGACATTATAAGCAGCTTGACAAAAATGTTCGGCCTTCAGCGTTGGCAGGTCGAAAATACCGTAAATCTTATAGATGAGGGCAACACGATACCGTTTATCGCCCGATACAGAAAGGAAGCTCACGGCACGCTTGACGATCAGGTGCTGCGCGAGCTCTCCGAAAAGCTCGAATATCTGCGTAATTTGGACAAGCGCAGAGAGGAAATCAGCGCATTGATAACGGCGCAGGAGAAGATGACTCCGGAGATTGAAGCCGCGCTCGAAAAGGCTTCGACTCTCGCCGAAATCGAGGATATTTACCGCCCGTTCAGACCCAAGCGCAGAACGCGCGCCTCAATAGCAAAGGAAAAGGGACTCGAACCGCTTGCCGATGCGATTTTCGCTCAGGCTGCGGATTCGGCTTCGCCGTCAGAGCTTGCGGCGGACTATATAGACGCCGAAAAGGGCGTCGAGACGCTCGAGGACGCGATAGGCGGAGCGATGGATATAATCGCCGAAAACATATCGGATGACGCGGATATTCGCCGCCGTCTGCGCTCGCTGTTTACTGTTGCGGGTGTGCTCCAATCGCGCGCCGCGGACAGCGAAAAAGAGAGCGTCTATACGATGTATTACGAATATGACGAGCCGATAAACAAAATAGCGGGACACCGCGTTCTTGCCGTCAACAGGGGAGAAAACGAGGGCTTTTTGAAGGTCGGCATAGAGGTTGACCGCATAAAAGCTCTGAATATAATCAATGCCTGCGTTTTAAGCGACAGCGGCTCCGCCTGCACCGATACCGTGCGTGACGCCGCCGCAGATGCCTATGACAGGCTGATATTCCCGTCGGTAGAGCGCGAAATACGCAACATGATGACCGACAACGCTGTTGAATCCGCTCTCAAGGTATTCTATGTCAATCTCCGCGAGCTCCTGCTCCAGCCGCCCGTAAAGGGCAAGCGTGCGCTCGGTCTCGACCCGGGCTACAGAACGGGATGCAAGGTGGCAGTCGTTGACGAAACGGGAAAGGTGCTTGACACGGGCGTAATATACGTCACTCATTCCGAGGAACAGAAGCTCAAGGCTAAGCAGACCGTAAAGCGTCTTATCGAAAAGCACGGCGTTGAGGTAATAGCCATAGGCAACGGCACAGCGTCAAAGGAGACGGAGATATTTGCGGCCGACCTTATAAAAGAACTCGACCGCAAGGTGTCCTATATGATGGTCAGCGAGGCGGGCGCATCCGTATATTCCGCTTCAAAGCTTGCGGCGGAGGAGTTCCCGCAGTTTGATGTTTCGCTCAGAAGCGCGGTCTCCATAGCCCGCAGACTTCAGGACCCGCTCGCGGAGCTTGTAAAAATCGACCCGAAGGCGCTCGGCGTCGGTCAGTATCAGCACGATATGCCCAAAAAAGAGCTCGGCGAAACGCTCGACGGCGCGGTTGAATACTGCGTCAATTCCGTCGGTGCGGATGTAAACACCGCATCCCCGTCGCTGCTTTCGCATATAGCGGGAATTAATTCCGGCGTTGCAAAAAACATAGTTGCATACAGAGAGGAGAACGGTGCGTTCACCTCACGCGCCCAGCTCAAGAAAGTGCCGAAGCTCGGCGCAAAGGCCTATGAGCAGTGCGCCGGATTCATCAGAGTTCCCGAGAGCAAAAACGTTCTCGACAACACGGGCGTTCACCCGGAGAGCTATACCGCCGCAAAAGAGCTGCTTGAGCTGTGCGGGCTGACGGTAAAAGACGCCGCAAAGGGAAATACCGGCGCTCTCAAGGCGACCGTTGAGCTGCTCGGCGGCGATAAAAAGGTCGCGGAAAAGCTGGAAATAGGTCTGCCTACTCTTCAGGATATAATCAAGGAGCTTCAAAAGCCCGGACGCGACCCGCGAGACGAGCTGCCGCCTCCGCTTCTGCGCACGGATGTCATGGATATCAATGACTTAAAGCCCGGCATGGAGATGAAAGGCACCGTTCGCAACGTCATTGATTTCGGCGCGTTTGTCGATATCGGCGTGCATCAGGACGGCCTCGTTCACATTTCGCAGATAACCGATAAATATATCAAGCACCCGTCCGAGGTGCTGAAGGTCGGAGACATAGTTACCGTGTGGGTTTTGGCAGTCGATGTGAAGAAAAACCGCATATCGCTGACCATGAAACGCAACAATATTGATAAAGCCAAGGAGCAATAATCTTGTCGGAAAAATTCAGAAAAGACCTCACGCAGGGGAGTGTCACTAAACAGCTGCTCAAATTTTCGGTGCCCTTCCTGCTTTCAAACCTTTTGCAGGCACTTTATTCCGTCGCCGACATGGTGATAGATTACAGGTTCTGCGGGAAGTCGGGAATAACCGGCGTATCGATAGGCGGACAGATAAATCTTCTCGTCACCGGCGCGGCACTCGGTCTCGCTATCGGCGGAACGGTGCTTATAGCACAGTACGGCGGCGCGAAAAAATACGACGATCAAAAGAGCACAATAGGCACAATGACCACGCTCTACATTATTTTAAGCGCAATGCTTACGGTCATTATGGTTCTGCTGACGAAGCCGATACTGCGTCTGCTGAAAACACCGGATAACGCATTCGAGGAAGCAGTCAGGTATCTTACTATCTGTATGCTCGGCACGGTGTTTATGTTCCTGTATAACGCCATAAGTGCAATACTGCGCGGTATGGGAGACTCGAAGCGCCCGCTCTACTTCGCCGCAGTGAATGTTGTCGGTGATATCGTCCTCGTAGGACCTCTTAAAATGGGCGCAGCGGGAGCGGCAACAGCAACTATCGGCTCGCAGGGGATAAGCGTTGTTCTCTCGCTGATATACCTGTTTCGCAGCGGCTTCTTTTCGGACTATGAAATAAAGGACTTCAAAATAGACCGACAGAAAGCTATGAGCATAATAAAAATAGGACTTCCGTCGTCGGTTCAGCAGGTTGTAGTCTCTTTCTCTTTCCTGACCCTTACCGCACTCGTCAACTCTCTGCCCAATGCGGCTGCGGCGTCCGCCTGTCAGGGCATCGTCGGTAAGATAAACTCGTTTGCGATATTGCCCGGCCTTGCGATGAGCAGCGCAATATCGTCAATGGCGGGTCAAAATATCGGAGCGGGCGAGTTGAAGCGCGCCAAAAAGACTATGACAACGGGTCTTATGATAGCCCTGGGAATTTCGGCGCTCGTGTTTATTATAGTCGAAATATTCCCGCGTGAGCTTTTGACGCTTTTTACAAGCGAGACGGATGTTGTAGAAACCGGAATAACCTTTTTGAGACTTGCGGCGGCAGAATACATGATAGTCACTCCCGTATTCTGCATGAACGGCCTCGCAATAGGCGCGGGATACACAAACGTCGCTCTTCTCAATTCGATTTCCAGCTCGATAATTATAAGAGTCCCGCTCGCTTATCTGCTCGTTCGCGTGTTTGACCTCGGCTTTAACGGAATAGGAATCGCCATGGGCTTTGCACCCATTGTCTCGCTCTTCATCGGAATCATATTCGTTCAGAGCGGCAAGTGGAAGAAAGCGAAGATAAGGCTTTAAACTTTATTAAGGATTCGGTAAGGCGAGGAAAGGCACGCCTTATGCAATACATATCCGTTTTATCGGACAATCATTTGATATGGAGGACAAAAGCATGAAGATTCTCGTTACGGGAGGTGCCGGCTTTATCGGCAGCAACTTTATCTATCATATGCTCCGCGAGCATCCCGATTATGATATAGTCTGCCTCGACCTTCTGACTTATGCCGGCAATCTTAAAACACTTGACGGGGCGATGAAAAACAGTCATTTCAAGTTTGTCAGGGGAGATATTGCCGACCGCCCGTTTGTTGACAGACTTTTCGAGGACGAAAAATTCGACATTGTCGTAAACTTTGCAGCCGAAAGCCATGTTGACCGCTCAATAGAAAATCCCGAGGTGTTCCTCAGGACAAACATTATGGGCACTGCGGCTCTTATGGACGCCGCGAGAAAAACAGGCGTAAAGCGCTATCATCAGGTTTCGACCGACGAGGTCTACGGAGACTTGCCGCTCGAGAGAACCGATCTCTTCTTTACCGAGGAGACACCCATACACACCTCAAGCCCGTATTCGGCGTCCAAAGCTTCGGCAGATCTTCTCGTCTTGGCATACTACAGAACCTACGGACTGCCCGTGACGATTTCGAGATGCTCCAATAACTACGGCCCGTATCACTTTCCCGAGAAGCTCATTCCGCTGATGATATCCAGAGCGTACAACAACGAAAGCCTGCCCGTTTACGGCGAAGGACTCAACGTCCGCGACTGGCTCTATGTCGAGGATCACTGCCGCGCTATCGACCTCATTATCCATAAAGGCAGGGTAGGCGAGGTCTACAATGTCGGCGGACACAACGAAAAACGCAATATAGATGTTGTGAAAACCATACTTCGCATCATGGGCAAGCCCGAAACGCTCATTACCCATGTCAAGGACAGAGCGGGTCACGACCTGCGCTATGCCATCGATCCCACGAAGATTCACAATGAGCTCGGCTGGAGTCCGGAAACCACGTTTGACGAGGGCATAAAGAAAACAGTGGACTGGTACATGGACAATAAACAATGGTGGGAGGATATAATTAACGGAGAATACCGAAATTATTACGAGAAAATGTACTCTAACAGATAAATCTTTCGGTTATTTCCTGCTTGGCTGTCCTTTGATATATTTTTGAACTCAAGTACAAAAAAGTGTTTACAACGCGATTTTTTCGTGCTATAATACAGAAAAAGGCGTTGTGCCTTTGGTTAGGAGCTTTCAATGTCGGATAAAAAAGATAAGAAAGAAAAAGAGCTGAAAGAAAGAGAACACAAAGAAAAAGATCAGAAGAACCCTGCGGAGGCCGAGCCCTCCAGACGTTCGAGAAAAAAACAGAACACACACAAAGCTATTCTGCATCAGGCGAAGGTGCTCTTTGAAAAAGAGGGCATAGGCAATGTCACCATCGAGCAGATAAGCGAGAGTGCCGATGTTTCGCGTTCCACGTTCTTTTCGCACTTTGCTTCCGTTGACGACCTTTTAAAAGAGATCTCAAACGAGGAGATAAACGATGTCTTTGATGCAGCCGAAAAGGGCGACGGCAAGCTCACCGTCAGCGCGCTTTTGAAGCAGCTCAACGACGACACCTATCCTTATCCCTATCTTTCCTGCGAAGTGCTCATGCGAGGCATTCTCTCTAAGGGCGAGTCGAATTTTGCACAGGTCGATCGTTTCCTCCGCAAGGAGATAGTGACCGACAAGAGCTATGCGAACACTCTTGAGGAGTTTTCGTCAAAAGAGCTTTCGGCGCTCATCCTCGGAGCTTTCTTCGGACTCATCTTTCAGAAGATGATAAACGACGAGAGCTTCACCAACCCCGACGAAACAAGCGTAACTATCCAGAAATTTATAAAATATCTTCAAAACCAGGAGGAATTATCATGAGCAACGGATATGGAATCAGCAACTGGGAAGACGCAAAGACCATTTACAGCGAGCTTCACGAGCTCACCTCTAAGCCGATCTATTGCGTTACCGAAGACGCACTCAAGGATGTTCTCGATTATTTCGAGACAAAGTGCGCAAAGTCGAAGGCAATCACCACCGAGGCGAAGCAGTACATCCCCGGCGGCGTTCAGCACAACCTCGCCTTCAACTATCCCTTCCCGATCTGCGTAACAAAGGCTGAGGGCGCGTTCCTCTATGACCTTGACGGCAACAAGTACTACGATTTCCTGCAGGCAGGCGGTCCGACAATTCTCGGCAGCAACTATGCTCCCGTAAGAGAGAAGGTCATCGCGCTTCTTAACGAGTGTGGCCCCGTAACCGGCCTGTTCCATGAGGGTGAGCTTCTGCTCGCCAAGGAAATCAATAAGCATATGCCCAATGTTGAGATGTTCCGTATGCTCGGTTCGGGCACAGAGTCCGTTATGGCTGCTATCCGTGTCGCACGCTGCGCCACAAAGGCAAAGCGCATTATCAAGGTCGGCGGCGCATATCACGGCTGGTCCGATCAGATGGTTTACGGTCTGAAGATTCCGGGCTCCAGATTCTTCCTTGAGTCCCATGGTATCCCGCACAGCTGCTACGGCACTACCGACGAAGTCAGACCCAACGACCTCAATATGCTCGAGAAGATGCTCAAGCTCAATAAGATGCGCGGCGGCACAGCTGCTGTTATCGTTGAGCCTGTCGGCCCCGAGAGCGGCACAAGACCGGTTGACTTCAACTACAACAAGGAAGTCAGAAAGCTCTGCGACAAGTACGGCTGCCTGTTCATCTTCGATGAGGTTGTTACCGGCTTCCGCGTAGGCCTCGGCGGTGCTCAGGGCTACTTAGATGTCGTGCCTGATCTGACCATTTTCGGCAAGATCGTTGCGGGCGGTTATCCGTCAGCGGGCGGCGTCGGCGGTAAGAAGGAGTTCGTCAGCGGCATGGCCGCAGGTGTCGGCACCATGATGAAGCGCGCTTATGTCGGCGGTACTCTCGCAGCTAACCCGCTTTCGTCCTATGCAGGCTACTGCGCTATCCAGGAGATTGCAAGAACCAACGCTTGCGAGGTCGCAGGCAGAGCGGGCGACAGACTTGCCGCAGGCCTTAAGGACCTTATCAACAAGTACGGTCTTCCCTATGTTGTCTACAATCAGGGCTCCATCGTCCACCTCGAGTGCACCGGTGCAATGAGCTACGACTTCAGCTCGATGAACATACTCAAGTCCGCTATTCCCATGCTCAAGACCAAGCCCGAGATGCTTCGCAGAAAGTCCGCGATGGAGGAGATGGGCGCCGCTTATATGGCAAACGGTATTGTTACCCTTGCCGGCAGCCGTCTCTATACCTCGATGGCAGATACCGACGAGATTATCGACGGTGCTCTTGAGAGATTCGAGGATGTCTTCAAGAACGTTAAGGCTTGTCCCGCAGACCGCGTTTTTGCGAAGAAATAATAAAAGTTCGGCAATCGAGATGCTCTCCTTCGGGAGGGCATCTTTTTAGCTATATAGACTCCGACTTTAAAAAAAGTAATTGAATAACTCTCGTAAATGTGCTAATATTATTAAGATAAACATTTGTTCATAGTGAAAAAGAGGCGTTTTTTTATGCACGAGGATCACAGAAAAAGAGTAAAGGAGCGTTTTCTCAAGGACGGGATAGAAAATATGCCCGACCACGAGGTGCTCGAGCTGCTCCTGTTCTTCTCAATACCGCGCAAAGACACCAACGCTTTGGCTCATGAGCTTATCGACCATTTCGGTTCGCTCAACTGCGTGCTCGAGGCCTCAGCCGAGGATTTGATGCAGGTCAACGGAATAGGCGAGACCTCCGCAACGCTTATAACGCTCACTTTTCAGCTGACAAAGAAATATCTGAAGAACGCCTCCGACAAGAAGCTGAAGAAATATGACGGCCCCGACTCGGTCAAGGAGCTTCTTATGTCAAAATATCTCGGCGCCCGCGAGGAGATGGTTTTTATGCTGTCTCTTGATTTTGACGACAACATTCTTGCCGTTAACAAGATAGCTCACGGCACGTTTTCGGCCGCGAATATAGACAAACGCTTTGTGCTTGAAACGGCTTTTCGCAACAAGGCGCGTTCCGTGGTGCTTATTCACAATCATGTAAACGGAATACCCGTGCCCTCGCGCGACGATTTGAACACCACAAAGGCGGTCGGCGATTTCTTTCAAGGTGTAAACGTCCACCTGCTTGACCACCTTATATATACTGATGAGGATATCTTTTCAATGGCGCAGATAAAGAAATTTGCACCGCTGTTTATATAAAGGACAATCGTATGGATAAATTCATTTTACATTCTCAATATAAACCAACGGGAGATCAGCCGCAGGCGATAGCCGAGCTGACCGACGGAGTCAACAGGGGCTTCGCCGAACAGACCCTGCTCGGCGTAACGGGATCCGGCAAAACCTTTACAATGGCGAATGTAATCGCCAATCTCAACCGTCCGACTCTTGTTCTCGCCCACAACAAGACTCTCGCGGCGCAGCTCTGTTCCGAGTTCAGAGAGTTTTTCCCGGAAAACGCAGTAGAATATTTCGTTTCGTACTATGACTACTATCAGCCGGAAGCCTATATTCCGTCCACGGATACCTATATCGAAAAGGATTCCGCTATAAACGACGAGATAGACAAGCTCCGCCACTCCGCTACCTCGGCGCTGTCCGAGCGGCGAGATGTCATAATTGTCGCAAGCGTCTCGTGTATATACAGCCTCGGCGATCCTATCGACTACCGCAGCATGGTTATTTCCTTAAGACCCGGCATGGAAAAGAGCCGCGACGAGGTTATAAACAAGCTCGTTGAAATCCAGTATGAGCGCAATGACATAAACTTCATCAGAAACAAGTTCAGAGTTCGCGGCGACGTGGTTGAGATATTCCCGGCGCAGTCGAGCGAAAACGCGATAAGAGTTGAGTTTTTCGGCGATGAGGTTGACCGCATATCCGAGATAAACGCCCTGACAGGCGAGGTCAAGGGCGTGCTGTCCCATGTTGCGATATATCCCGCGTCGCACTATGTTGTCTCGCAGGAAAAGATGGAGCGCTCCATAAAAGAGATATATGAGGAAATGACCGAGCGCGTTGCGCAGTTTGAGAGTCAGGGCAAGCTGCTCGAGGCTCAGCGCATAAAGCAGCGCACGGAATATGATATCGAGATGCTGCGCGAGACGGGCTTTTGCAAGGGAATAGAAAACTATTCAAGAATCATGTCGGGGCGTGAACCGGGCTCGCCGCCCTTTACGCTGCTCGATTACTTCCCGAAGGATTTTCTGCTGTTTGTCGACGAATCCCATGTGACGCTGCCGCAGGTACGCGGAATGTACGGCGGCGACCGCTCGAGAAAGGAGTCGCTTGTCGAATTCGGGTTCCGTCTGCCGTCCGCATATGACAACAGACCGTTGACTTTTGACGAGTTCTACGAGAGATTAGGCCAGAAGATATTTGTCAGCGCAACGCCGGGCGAATTTGAGCGCGAGACGAGCGCGCGAGTTGCCGAGCAGTTGATCCGTCCCACGGGACTTGTCGACCCGTCAATCTCCGTCAGACCCACCGAGGGGCAGATAGACGACATAATATCAGAAATAAATATCCGAGTGGAGCGCAAAGAGCGTGTACTGCTCACAACTCTGACTAAAAAGATGGCCGAGGATTTGACGGATTATCTTGAAGATCTCGGCATAAAAGTCCGCTATATGCACCACGATGTTGACACGATAGAGCGCATGGAGATTATACGCGACCTGCGTCTCGGAGAATTTGATGTGCTCGTCGGCATAAACCTGCTGCGTGAGGGTCTGGATATTCCCGAGGTCTCGCTTGTCATAATCCTCGACGCCGACAAGGAGGGCTTCCTGCGCTCCGAAACATCGCTTATACAGACGATAGGGCGCGCGGCGAGAAACGCAAACGGCGAGGTTATCATGTATGCCGATTCCGTCACTCCGTCTATGGAACGCGCAATAGTCGAGACCGAGCGCAGACGTCAAAAACAGATGGCGTATAATGAGGAGCACGGAATAGTGCCCAAGACCATAATCAAGGGCGTGCGCGACGTTATAGAGATAACCAGCAAGAAGGACAAGGGCGAAAAGCCGATAAAGAAGATGAGCCGCAAGGAGCGCGAAGAGATGATAGTCCGCCTTACAGCAGAGATGAAGGCGGCGGCGAAAATTCTCGAATTCGAGCACGCGGCATATCTGCGCGATAAGATAAACAAACTAAGAGAAGGAAAGTAATCGGAGGCGATTCTTTTGCCGCAAAAAAATATAATTGTAAAAGGTGCGCGAGAGCACAACTTAAAAAATGTCGATGTCGAAATCCCGCGCGATAAGCTCGTGGTATTTACCGGCCTTTCCGGCTCCGGTAAATCATCCTTGGCGTTTGACACGATATATGCCGAGGGGCAGAGGAGATATGTCGAATCCCTCTCGTCATACGCAAGACAGTTCCTCGGTCAGATGGAAAAGCCTCAGGTAGACTATATCGAGGGGCTTTCACCAGCCATATCCATAGACCAGAAAACAACCTCAAAGAACCCGCGCTCGACCGTCGGAACAGTCACGGAGATATATGACTATCTGCGTCTGCTCTATGCCCGCATAGGTATACCTCATTGCCCGGTCTGCGGCAGAGAGATATCGAGGCAGACCGTTGACGACATCGTTGACAGCGTCTTAGAGCTGCCCGAGGGTACAAAAATACAGATAATGGCTCCGATAGCTCGCGGCAAAAAAGGTCAGTTTGTAAAAGAGCTCGAGAACGCAAAAAAAGACGGCTATGTCCGCGTGCGCATTGACGGAATAATATATTACCTCGAGGAAAAAATCGACCTCGACAAGAATAAAAAACACAATATCGAAATCGTGGTCGACAGGCTGATTGTAAAAGACAGTATAAGAAGCCGACTTGCCGATTCCATCGAAACGGCTACAAATCTTTCGGACGGCATTCTGCTTGTTGATGTGGCAGACGGCGAGGAGAAGCTCTATTCTCTCGACTATGCCTGTCCGGAGCACGGGGTCAGTATAGAAGAGCTCGAGCCGCGTATGTTCTCCTTCAATAACCCCTTCGGAGCCTGCCCGACCTGCTCCGGACTCAGCGTATTTATGAAGCCCGATCCCGACCTCATTGTGCCGGACAAGAATTTATCTCTCAGACAGGGCGCGATAAAAGCGAGCGGCTGGAGCAATGCGGACGGCGGCACGATAGCGCAGATGTATATGGAGGGCATTGCACAAAAATACGGCTTCACACTTGACACTCCGTTCAAGGATATCCCCGCGGACGGCGTTGACGCCATTATGTACGGCACAAAGGGCGAAAAGCTGAAGCTTACCCGCAGAAACGAATACGGAACCGGCTCATATATGACCGCGTTCGAGGGCATCTGCAACAATATTGAGCGCAGATATAAAGAGACGGCGAGCGATTGGACGCGCGCCGAGCTCGAGCAGTGTATGTCCACCGTAAAATGTCCCGATTGCCACGGCGCAAGACTCAGAAAAGAATCGCTGTGCGTCACCGTCGGCGGAATAAACATTGACGAATTTGCAAGAAAATCCATTGTCAAAGCGATAGAATTTCTTGATTCTCTCACTCTTACCGAGCGCGAGCAGATGATAGCAAAGCTTATTGTCAAGGAGATAAGGGACAGGCTGACCTTCCTGCGCAGCGTCGGTCTCGGCTATCTCACCCTTGCCCGCTCATCGGCGAGCCTCTCGGGCGGAGAAAGCCAGAGAATCCGCCTTGCCACGCAGATAGGCTCGTCTTTAGTCGGGGTTTTATATATTCTCGACGAGCCGAGCATAGGACTGCACCAACGCGACAACGAGAAGCTTCTGAATACGCTTCGTGAGCTCCGAGATATAGGCAACACGCTCATAGTCGTTGAGCACGACGAGGACACAATGCGCGCGGCGGATTATATCGTCGATGTCGGCCCGGGAGCGGGTATACACGGCGGAAAGATAGTCTGCACGGGTACGGCCGAGGATATAATGAACTGCAAGGAGTCGATAACCGGGCAGTATCTTAGCGGCCGCAAGAAAATTCCCGTTCCCGCAAAGCGCAGAAAGGGCAACGGCAAAAGTCTCAAGATAATCGGCGCACGCGAGAACAATCTGAAAAATATTGATGCCGAAATACCGCTCGGCGAGTTTGTTTGCATAACCGGTGTTTCGGGCTCCGGCAAGTCGTCGCTCATCAACGAAATACTGTATAAGAAGCTTGCAACGGAGCTTAACGGCGCAAAAAAGGTCGCGGGAGCGCACACCTCTATTCTCGGAATAGACAATCTTGACAAGGTTATAGCTATCGACCAGTCTCCTATAGGGCGCACTCCGCGCTCAAACCCCGCGACATATACGGGCGTTTTCACCGATATCCGCGATCTTTTTGCCTCAACCGCCGACGCAAAGGCGAGGGGATATAAGGCAAACAGATTTTCTTTCAACGTCAAGGGCGGGCGCTGCGAAGCCTGCCAAGGCGACGGAATAGTAAAAATCGAGATGCACTTCCTTGCCGATATCTATGTGCCATGCGACGTCTGCAAGGGCGCAAGATATAACCGTGAAACGCTCGAAGTGAAATATAAAGGGAAAAACATTTATGATGTACTCGAGATGACCGTGGAAGAGGGACTCGAATTTTTCTCGAGCATACCGAAGATAAAGCGCAAACTTCAGACGCTCTATGACGTCGGGCTCGGATATATCAAGATAGGTCAGCCCGCGACAACGCTCTCGGGCGGCGAGGCTCAGCGCGTCAAGCTTTCTACCGAGCTCTCGCGCCGTTCGACAGGCAAAACCGTCTATATCCTCGACGAGCCTACCACGGGGCTTCACACGGCCGACGTGCACAAGCTCATTGAAGTACTGCACAGACTCGTTGACAACGGAAATTCCGTCATAGTCATCGAGCATAATTTAGATGTTATAAAGACCGCGGACTGGATACTTGATCTCGGCCCCGAGGGCGGAGACGGGGGCGGCGAAATAATCGCACAGGGTACGCCCGAGCAGGTCGCGGCAACCGAAAGCTCATTTACCGGACAGTATCTCAAAAAACTTCTTACCGATACGGAGGAATAACGTATGATCACTTCAAGAACAGTCAGTTCTCTCGAAAAGATTTTTCATGATTCCGAACCCACCTGCGCTTCGCTCTCGGAGATGTCGATGCTCGGTAACGAACGCGCATCGTTCCAGCTCGCGTATTTTTCCGATGAGGACACGCATTGCGGGATATCCGTATCCGGTTGGAACCCCGAAAACATGAAGATTTACAAAGTCGTCGAGATAAATTCCGATATGCCGGCGTATGAGGATTCGGATTTCTATTTTCTCCGCAAAGCTCCGGGACTTTATCCCGATATGCTCGAGCCCGTTGAGGACGGCATTTTTCTCGTGGAAAAAGGTCATTATGGGAGCATATGGATAGAGCTTGACGCATCGGGCGAGTCTGCCGGCAAACACGATTTATTTGTTACAGTTTCAAAAGGCAAGGAGACGGTTACGAATGTTATAACCGTTGACGTTATACCTGCAAAGCTTCCCGCGCAGGAGCTGATGTGTACAATGTGGTTCCATTGCGACTGCCTTGCAACTTATTATAAAGTAGATGTTTTCAGTGAGGAGCACTGGAGAATAATCGAGAACTATGTGAAAAATGCCGCAGCTCACGGCATCAATTTCATTCTCACTCCGCTCTTTACCCCTCCGCTCGACACCGAGGTCGGCGGGGAGCGCCCGACGGTTCAGCTCGTCGATGTTAAAAAGACAAAGGACGGCTACGAATTCGGTTTTGACAGGCTTGACAGATGGATAGATATGTGCAAACGCTGCGGCATAAAATATTTTGAGATGTCGCACCTGTTCACCCAATGGGGAGCCGAGCACGCGCCGAAGATAATCGCCGAAGTCGACGGCGAAGAAAAGCGCATCTTCGGCTGGGAGACCGATGCGGACAGCGCCGAATACTGCGATTTCCTGCGCCGCTTCGCCGCAGCTCTTACTGCGTTTATCGACAAAAAGGGGATAAGAAACTTCTGCCGCTTCCATGTTTCCGACGAGCCGTCGCTCGAGCAGTATGAGACATATA